>Ga0116149_1000919_pt1 | contig 37546 bp, 38 predicted proteins | sample AD_UKC057_MetaG_FD_89787 | JGI IMG/M metagenome (GOLD analysis project Ga0116149, IMG submission 89787) | Active sludge microbial communities of municipal wastewater-treating anaerobic digesters from USA - AD_UKC057_MetaG | ecosystem: Engineered > Bioreactor > Anaerobic > Digestate | place: USA...
TCGATGGTCTCCGTGCAAATCCGCTCCAGCTCGTCATAGAACTCCCAAACAAGCCTGCCTCTCAAACACACTACTGTTTCAGAAGTATGTCTATGCCGATGTATGGGCAGAGGTGAACCCGGTTCTATGGCATTGAGCATTCGCTGAGACTGGTCATCCGCCGAGTTCCTCAGATCCAGATTCATTCTCAATCGTGGACTCGCTTTCGCCTGCTCAGTCAAATTATCCAGTATTGCTTGATTGATAACCATTCTCTAATTCTCCAATTCTTGATTAGTATTCGCGCAACACAACCTCAAACGCCTCCGCATAGTTCACCCCCCACTGGCTCCCACGAACAGCAGCAAGGCCAGCGATATACTCAGCAGAACGGGGATGCGGATAAGGACGCATCACACCACGATACATGCCCAAAGCCTTTATCTTGGCATCTACGCCCTCTTTCCCCACTTCCACAAAGCAGTTGGGATTGAACGTCTGCATGGCATTGTTAATCTTCCACTCCGTGCAACTGGGCACCTCCATATACCAGAACTCCTTCACGCGTTTCACCTCCGGCCTGCGCTGAAACAGACGTATCGCCTCCTGGCAAGCCATCGACGTCTGCAGATGGTCGTTGTTCGTATCCGCAGGATGATGCGTGATGATGATGTCCGGCTCACTCTCCTTGATGGCACTCTCTATGAACTGAACCAGCTGCAGATGCGGCACCGTGTTCATCTCGATGTTCGGGAACGTCCCTTCATACTCCTTGTTCACCCCGATGTATTTCAGGGCCGAATGCGTATCGTCATCCAGTTCCTTGTCCTCTGGACGGAACGCACGCGCCTTGGCCTCCGTGCACATGATACACACATCCACCTGGTCACCATTGTGAGCCCATTTCCATATCGATGCTCCTGCACCCAGCACCTCGTCATCCGGGTGCGCCACTACGATTAAGTATTTCATATCTTATGTTGTATTATTTTCATTTTTTCAAATCTTCTTATAACAATTCGTCTCATACCTCTCAAACCCTAACTCCTGATACAGCTGGTTTGCAGCTACACGTGCGGGATTGGATGTCAACTGTATATGATGCACATTCATTTTCTTTGCCGCCTCAATCATAGCCGTCATCAACTCCTTTCCGTATCCACGGCCACGGCACTTAGAGCTGACAACTACAGATTCAATATCAGCAATGGTAAACTCCAGCGTGTGTTTGATGCAAAGCGTTCTGGTAGCCACAATGTGCCCTTCATCCCTAATCACATACACATGAACATTTGTATCATTCAAGGCATTACTCAAAAGCTCTTGGTTACAGAAACTTGTAGCAGATAACTCATGCATCAGGGCATTAAGGTCTGCAAAGTCTCGTTGAGAATATACTGTTAGCTTCTCTGTCATCACACAATTATATAAAACTTCAGAGTCCCATATGATGTCATCCACAGCATCTCTGACTGCGAAAAACAGATCACAATAACCTGTCTTTTGATTCTGAGTTTCTTCTAAATCGAAGACGGTTTTTTAATATGTAACCATAAACTCATCATAAAACTTTCTGTGTTATTCTCCCTAAAACATAACTGTCTTTTCCAAGTATTCTTTCGCCATCTTTTTATTTTATAGATTATCCTTGAAAGAAATCTTTGTGGCAACGCCTCATTTGATGAAAAGATATCGTCAAGAACTCTATCCTTTAAAAATGGGCTGAATTGCACACTTGGAAACATACTTGTAGGAAAGCCTAAATCCTCAACGCAAATAGCATTTACACAGTTAAAGAAATCCACCATTGTAAACTTCTCTAATATAGGAAGCAGCCAATTCCATGAAATCACCTGTGTATTCTTCTTAACAAATAACGCATAGTCAAGAATCTGACGGATATTTATCCCTGTTGAAGTAAAGTGTGAAACTAAGTGATGCAACAAAAACAGAACGTGAAGGTTAGGCGACGGTATATATACCTTTTCGTTATTAATAATCACAAAATGTGAGTCATCAGCCCCCAGGCTCTTAAACAACCGCTCTATTTCCTCATTTGTTTTATGATGGGCGACGTTAGTAAAATCATAATGATTCTCCACCAGAAAATCTTGCCAATTAAAAATAGTATGATGATGATGTCCTCTATCTATTTTTATACCCTTGGATTTAATTAGTAATTCATCACCTCTTTGTTGATCCCCAAACAACCAGATGTCAATATCTCCACATGGACGGTGATTGGGCTTGGGCCAGTTTTGTCCACAAGCATAGCCTTTAAGCACCATCATCTTGATTTCATTAGAGTTATATAAATGAGCCAATTCTGCTATAGAACGCACATAACGATCATAACGATGCTCATAAGCCTGAAGTACGGTCCCTATTAGCGAAAGTACATAAGCTTTGGGGGGCCTTTTTTCACTAGGGAGTTTCTCAATACCATCAACTAATATTGCAGAAAGCCCATGCTGTTCAGCAAGGACCTCCAATTCTTTCCATTCTATTCTATCAGGAAGCAAATCCATGTTTGTCGTTCCAATGCCAAGCCTGATAAGCAGCAGGAACGCCTCATTGTTATTTGTCATCTATTCAAGTCAATATATCTTCTTGTCTCAACGCCTCATAAGTTCACAATTTATATTCTACTATATCTGAATAGGATTGTGTGGATTATTTACCTTTATGGATATAAATGTTTAAAGACAAGTCTTTTTATTTTTTAACGACTTTAAGAAAATCGCCATTATCAACATCATAATATTTTTTTACCTTTGTCAGCGAGACATCAAAGACATACCGTGAACTCATTATTAAATTTGTGCGTATGTCAACAAGCTGTACATTATTGACTTCAAGAAGGAACTTTTTTTCGCCTCCCTTATGATATTCTATATAATTGTATTTATATAGTACATAACAAGGCACATTAGCACCTTCTATAAATGTTCTACAAATACCCGAAACGCTTTCAAACGTATTATGATGTATATCTATGATCCCAAAAGCCCCTTTAATACTAATCGCATAATTACTACAGTCAAAAGTATTATTGGAAATATCCATATTGGCAACAGTGTATTTAAGGCCTTTATTGACATTATGGATGATTATACCATCATGACATAACAAGAAATCATTGTCTGAAATATCCCAATCAGCACCTATCCATATCTCCTTCTGCCCTTCATCTTTGGGACTTGCATCAATTACTCTGTGTATTCCTCTAAAACTGCAATTCTCTATTTTTACTGTTGTATTGCCGGCCGTCTTGATTGAAAATAGGATATTGGATACCCCTTCAGATGAATAATAGTTAAGTCCTTTCACGCTACAAAACTGAACTCCATTACATTCAAAGTAACTATTACCCAAAACATTAATAGCTGGTTGTAAATTGTCTGGTATCAATATCGAAGATACTTGCGAATCAATCGTGAGATAGTTTGATGCTTTCCCTATCAACTTAAACGGCTTATTTATAGTTACAGATTTACTAATTATATAATTACCATCTAGCGCTACAATTAGTTCCGTGTTTGTTGAAAGAACTCCATTAGTATACCTTACACTGTTCCTATAGTTGTCATTGATTCTTTGAATCGCAATCTCTAAATGATGCCTACAGTCTTCGTAAAACCATTCGGGATAAACAATACTTTTTGCAGGGTCAATAATCTTTGTGTTATTGAATACATTGTACTTACCTACAACATCAAATGAAGCACCATGAAAATCGATAGTACCATTCTTAAAACTTCCGCCCTGAAAAACAAGAATACTACCATTCGGAATATGTATAGCAGGTCGTTCACCGGTTCCCGCATTATTTAGATCATAGTCATACTCAACTATAAAAACAGTATTCTCAAAACCATTATTTGGTTTGCCATCTTTTAGCACATTATCACTTTTATCTACCCTCCAACCAAACATCGCATTGGTAAGAATATTCTTCTTTACGCCAGCAATAACTTTTATGTTTAATGGAAGCACTTTTCGCTCAAGGATATTATAGCCTGATGAGTCATAACCGGTACCGCTTAAAGACCCACCTGCCATCATAAAGCATCGGAAAGTAATTAATAATAACAGAACACACAGCCTTTTCATTTCTTGTTCTTTAAATAATCTAACAAGCCATCCTCCTAGTATTACCTACACTTAATCTTTACTCACACTATTGATTGATAACTCAGCATCCTTTTGCAATTCATTCAGTATCCAAGTACATTCCTTACCGAATAAAGCATAGAGAATACATATTACAGTATAGATAATCATCTTCAAATCATAGAATATGCTTGCTTTCTTCACATAAACATACTCCAACTCCCGACGTGTAGGATAGACCTTTTCCATATACTCCTTCTCGTCCGTAATCTGGTCCCCATAGATATAATCATACAGAGCTGCCGGACCACTCAATCCAACAGGCACCTTAGCAGCTTCATTCCACTTCCCATAACGGAACATATCAAATTGATCTTGTGCCACAGGACGTGGACCGACAATGGACATAGTACCGTTCAGAATATTAATCAACTGAGGCAGTTCATCAATCTTGGCCTTACGGATGAAATGGCCAAAGTGAAATATCCTATCTTCATCAGGTCTTAACGAAGCCTCATTTGCAGACTTATCAACTCGCATTGAACGGAACTTATACATCTTGAAAGCTTTATTCCCTTTCCCTATGCGATTAGCCTTATAGAATATTGGCCCCCAGTCACTAATTAGTATCCCAATGATTGTCAGAAGGAATACAGGAAACAAGACAACAATTGCTATAAAGGCACAAATAAAATCAAATACTCGTTTTATTACTTGATACATCCTTAATCAATTAGTTAATTTGTAATTCTTGAATATCTTTTACCAAATCTTTAGAGAACTCACTAGCACCTATTTCATTAAGATGCAATCCATCTTTAAAGTAATAATCCTGATGGACGTATTTCGGGTTATTGGCATAATCTATAAAAAGAATCCCTTCCCTTTCACATATATCTAATACTGGTTTAATACTATTCAAATCCATACCATACCAGCAAGGGGATAATACAAATATTATATTGGCGTCCCCTTTATCAGAGATAAACTTTTCCAGATAACCGATTTTTAACTCATCAAATACATATTGTTCTTCCTCTTTATCCTCATTTTTGATTTGCAGAGGATCAAGCTCACCAGGAAGAGGCCTGAAACCATAACTATCAACCGACTTGATGGGTTTTATATAATCTGCAACTATCTGAACAGGATTGTAATTATATTGGTACAACTTACTCAGCATTTTATATTTCTCTTTTGAATCTATCGAATCAAAAATATCTGAGATTCCTTTTCTGTTGTAATACAACTTCAACCATCCAAGATACTTGTGATTATCACCTTCCAGCAAATCAAATCCTGGGTACACATCATAAATAATCAATTTAGGTTGGTATCGCTCTCTAATCATTAGCCACTGGCCATAATTAAAGATTGCCCCATTACCATCCTGTCCACAATTATAACAGGTCATCTTCAGCGAGTCCTCTATCATTTTTGCATCATAGTGATGAATTGCTCGTGATGAACCAAATACAAGGACTTCTTTATCTAATTCATTGCTAATATACTGATGGTGTCCCACATAGCCACCTTTACTATGATCAACACAATATGAGAAAAATAGACCTCCCACTCTATCTACAACGAACATTAGGAGAATGAGCAGAAGAATTTTAACAATAAATCTTTTCATGTCCTAAAAATTTGCATAAATAAATTGGTCAGCTCCAAAGACTCCGAATACTAATATCATAGATAAAAGAATGATGTACGACGACCATCTAACCAAACTATTCTTACTATTGAGAAAGTTCAATCGAGAAGGTGCATATTCATCAGTAAAGTCCTTTACGAACAACATTATAACACCAATGACAATAAGGGCACCTGTGCTCATACTTCCTATATACAAGCTTTGCGGAAGACTGAAATCAAATATCCTACCTATCATCCCAACAGCATCTGAGAGAGATGGCATACGGAAAAAGATCCAAGCAAAGTTAACCAACAAGAAAGTAATGGTAATCTTTACAGATTTGCCAAACCACCTATATTCACACTTTTGCTGCCCAATTGCTTTCTCGATAATTTGGAACACTCCATGCCAGATTCCCCATACAATAAATGTCCAATTTGCACCATGCCATATCCCACTTACCAAGAACGTTACGAATATATTCCAATAATTCCTCAACTTTGAGCACCTACTACCACCTAATGGAATATATACATAATCTTTCAACCATGTAGAAAGCGATATATGCCATCTTCTCCAGAAGTCCGTAACACTAACAGCAAAATAGGGGCGCCTAAAGTTCTCTGTAAGTTCAAAGCCCAGTGTCTTTCCAACTCCTATAGCCATCAACGAATAACCCGCGAAATCAGCATAAATCTGAACTGTATATAAAAGGCTTGCCACAAAACAGGTCAGGCCGGTATAATTCATGTAATTTGGAAAAACAGTATCAACATACAAAGCCACCCTATCAGCTACCACTACCTTCATGAACATACCCCACAGGAGCATTTTTAGTCCCTCAACGGCCTTCGAATAATCGAAATATGGTCTTAATGCATTTAGTTGGGGTATTACTAATGCCGCCTTGTTAATTGGTCCTGCTACAATTGACGGGAAAAATGATATAAATAAAGCGAAAGTTAGGAAATCCCTTTCCGCTGTTATTCTCTTATGATATACATCAAACAGATAACCCAATGCCTGAAATGTGAAGAAAGATATTCCCATAGGGATAGCCCAATTCAATCCAGGCAGCTTAAATCTTAAACCCAAAGAAGATAAAAGCTCAAAAACAGAGTCATTGATAAAGTTATAATACTTGAATACAAGAAGTGGCAACAATGTTAAAAGTGCCCCCCCCAGTAAGACTACCTTACGGTTTTTGACAACTTCAAAACTTCTGGCACAAAAATATGTAACAGCCGTTACTCCAAGAAGGATAAGTGCATAAGCTGGTTTCCAGTTGAGATACAGCAAATAACTGACAACCAGTAAATACATATTCCTTACTTTCTGAAACTTTGCGGGGATGCAATAGTACAGAAAGAACAGAATTGGATATATTATGATGAAATTGAACGAATTATAAATCATTGAAAATTAAACGTTCCATTTAACATTATGTTTCCTGATTTCCGCAGGTGAACCCAGCAGCAAAACGTTACGTTCCTCAGATCTCTTCAGAAGCAAACTACGATAACCAAGGACTGAACCATCCGCCACTTGAGAACCTTTCATGACATGTGAATATGAACAAAGCCAGACATGATTACCAATCACTATACTGGGGTCTCTCTGCTTCATTTCTTCGCCAATATATTCAATTGTATGCCCGCCATCGTTATCGAATACGTGAACATCCCACCCCAATAATACATCATCCCCGAAAGAAACGCTATTCTCACATGAAATAAAAGCGTTACGGTTTGAGCTGAAGTTCTTTCCAAAAGCAATATGTCCTCCAAGATCCAAAACATTACCTGCGGCCATCCTTGCTTTCCCATTAAATCGACAAAGAGAACCAGTCTTCATTCTAATACTTGCTTTTTGAGGAGGTACAGTTAGTGAACCCCCATGACCAATCCTAACTATAAAGGGTTTTGCCCCCCCCACCAGCTGGCATTTTCCTTCTACTTCTACCAATTTAACATTCCATCCAACCAGAATAGGTAGCCTTACCGCACTTGAAAAAGGCAATGTTTTAAGATTAAAATATATGGTCTTGGGAAGAGAGGCCACACAGTATAGGGCGAATCCTATAACTTCTCCCAGTTTTTTTGCTTTCTTTTGGTATCCCATAATTATTATTAGTTTTCTCTTTCTGGTATTTCCTTTACAACTTTTGCGGGACGACCAGTAGCGATAGTGTATGGGGGGATGTCTTTTGTCACTAAAGAATACGCCCCAACTATTGCACCATCTCCAATTGTTACGCCAGGCATTATCAGAGTCTCCATCCCAATCATAACTCCTTTACCTATGTGAATTTCACCTAATCTATAAGGTAATTTAGCTGCATCATCTCCTTTACGATACCCCCTTAAATCTCTCTGGTGGCATAAAAGCCTGCAACCGCCAGTAATATGAGCTCGATCATCAATATAAATAAGATCTGCATGCCCCTGATCTATTCTGACGTGGTCACCAACAAACACATCCTTTCCGACATGGCATCCCATTTTCCTCATTAGTTTCGGACGTAGTTTTCGTGGTGCGAAAGGTTCCAAGATAGCCCAATCCATCTTATTCTGTAGATGTTTGAGTCTAATATTCTTGAAGAACTGTTTTATAACTCTCCACAGGCTTACGTCTCCATATTCTTCCTCAGAATAATTAAATCCTAGAGCTCTTAATAACCTGTATGTAACACTAAGTTTTTTTGCCATTTCATTTATTATTATGGTTCCAAATTTTCTTGAACACTGATCTCCTTACAAACCCAGGCATCATTCTAGCTGCTATTCTAATACTAGAATTAACCAACAAATCTTTCTTCGTATAGAAGCCTAAATCGTAAAACTCTTTTAAGTACTTCAACTCATTTCTCAAATATGAGATACCAGCACGCCTGTTCAGCTGTTCTTCCGTTGTTCTAACATCATATAAAGCTTCCTGGATATTATAGAACTTAGAACCGTTTAAGATCATTCTCACCCAAAGATTGTAATCTTCGTAGTATTGTCTATGTAGATAATTACCTGCTCCCAGAACCGCACTCTTCCTCATAAATGCAGCGGCATGACAAACAGGCGACCTGCGGTGGGCAAGTTTTACAATATCTTCGTGATTCTCTGGCCTTTTTTTAATGGCAACCACCTCATTGCTGCCATCCACAAACAAACGTGACCAACAACTTACCACATCATAACCCTCATTGATCTTTTCGAGTTGCTTCTCAAAACGATCTGGCGGGATAATATCATCCGTATCCATTCTTGCTATTATCTCGTTCGAGCAAGCCTCCACACCCTTTCTCAAAGACAATCCCAGTCCAAGGTTCTTTTCATTGATTACAATATGAAATATCGGGTACTTGGTTTCATATTCTTTGATAACAGCCTCCAACTCCTCTGTCAAAGGGCCATCTTTTACTAAAACAACCTCTGCAGGCTGGATTGTCTGTGAAAATACACTATCTAATGCCAGACGAAACCATGCTGGATTTTCTTTACAATAGATTGATATAAGAACTGAAAATGATTCCATTATTAATAGTTTCTATATGGATAAAGACCTTCTGCTTGCATTTTTAACGCTAGCTTCCTCATTTGTTTTTTCTCAATCACTTTCTTAATTGCTAAAGTCAAAGCCACAGGAGAAAACAAAATACTAAGGCACCTAATTAAACCTGGAAGTGTTTGACCGTTTTGTATATATAAAACACCTATATCAAACCTGGTTAACAACTTTAATCGCCACTTTTCTACAGGCGACAAAGAAGCAATAATATCCTGAACAGAATTAAAGAAAGCCATTTTTATAGCCATTAATCCTTCAGGCTTAGATCGGTTCATGTTATCATCTTGATCCAAATTGTTCAAGAATTCATCCATACACTTCAGTTTGTAGTGATAGGTAAATCTGGTCAACAATTGTACATCCTGGTGTCTTAATAGTTTTTCATCAAAAAGACCTGCTGTTAACAATGCTTCTCGTCTTAGTAGTAAAGAATTGGTTTGTGTTTTAATAAGCCTCATTATGACCTCTTTGTACACATATCCACTCCTAAACATTGGCGCCACTTCAACCAACTCTCCTTTTTTATATACTTTGTACCGGCAACATACTCCACCCCAGCTTTCGTCTAATTCAGACAAAGCATTCACCTGTTTCTCTATCTTTTCAGTGTCTATATAGTCATCATCATCCAGAAAAGAAATGTACTCACCCTTAGACTCCTTTATTCCCACATTACGCGCCACGGCCCCATTAATATGTTTTTTTTGTACTACAAGCCTTACACGGGCATCGCCACAAGCCTCAACTGTTTCTCTTGCCTTAGCAGTGAATTCATCATCAGGTTCATTATCACTAACAACAAGTATCTCAAGATTGTGGTAGGATTGTTCACAGCAGCTCGCAATAGCTCTGTGAAGCATCTCTGCCCTCTTGTACGTAGGGATTATTATTGATACTAATGCCTCCATTTGCTATGTTAATACGATTTTCTATTGGGGAACAAAGAAGGGAAAACAGCTTTAAAATGTAAATAAACGAATGTCATTATCGCATGGCGATATGAGGTCAATTTTAGAACATGATAAGCTTCAAATGGATTATTTCCCAATGGAGAATATAGTATTTTAAGTCTCTGTGTAAAAGGATACTTTTTATCCATCCATTTTACATACTCCCCATTTCTATTACAGGTTCCTATTACAGTAGTTGCATAACACTTAAAGCCAGCTTTAGATGTTCTTATTCCATAATCAAAGTCACCCTTCGAATGTCTATAGTAATTATCAAGTATCCCTATCTTGTCGCATACTGAACTTGGTACAAATACTATATTCCCATTAATTGTAAAACACTCTGCAACACCCTCTTGTGGCACCACTCTGTGATAGTGTCGGTCATACCCTCCGTAGGTAATACGCGCGGGGTCATTGTTAGAACATACTGATCCTACAATAATTGAGTTAGAATACTTATAAACAGCATCCATTAGGGCCTCTAATCCACCTTCGATAAATAGTGTATCATCATTGAGCCACAGATAGCCATCATACTCTCCTGCTGATTTGGCTGTCTCCCAAGCAAGTATCATCCCCCTATTCCAAAAGAGGTTACCATCTCCCAAGATAACCTTAGTTTTAGGGAAACGGTTCTTTATTTCTTCGGATGTGCCATCCGTACTGCCATCGTCAACGAGAAAACAATCAAACTGTTCATCTCTTTTATCACTTTGACAATAAAAGTTTTCCAAACACGCCAGAGTTTTTTCTTTTCTGTTGTGACAAGTTATTAAAACTGCTACTTTCATTTTTTTTCTTTAACACATTATACTCAAACTGCGCAATAGCATATATTGGCGCATATAGAATAAACAAATATGAATGTAACTCTATAAATGGGCGTTGGTACAAAACACCAATCAAAATAATTAAGTAACTAATCCACAAGAAGATACTCTTAATACGAGTTTTCGCGTAAATGGCTAATGAAAGAATAAATATTATAAAAAAAACTAAACCATAATCCACAATAATATGCTTATATGAAGCACCCATTTCATCATATTCAATAGATTTGTGATTACCCAACCCCCAATAGAAAGCGTCAGAACCCACAAACGACTGATACCAAGCATCAAAATCAAGAGTCGTCCTATTTGTGACAAGTGCTCCTTCGTCAAATACGATACGCTCTAAAATCATAAGTGAAAAGGTATCCCAGAAAAAATAGACGATAAGTCCACCAACAACCACTGTGCCAGCTATCAGTTTAATTGACCTTGAACAAAAAACTATATATAAAAATATAATAGCATAAAAAGCTAATGAGAAAGAGATAATACCAGAAAACAAAAGAGCTCCTAATACAACAGGCTTTAACTTAAACTGGTTCGCAACCAAAAGCACAGCAGAAAACGTACCAACAACACCTGGTTCATCAAAAAAACCACAAAAACGTGTACCAGAAAAAGCACACACCCCCGCATAGACATCATATACAATAAATGAACTAGCATCAGCTGAAGACTGCATTGACGAGTGAGGGATTGGCAAGCCCGCCATTACTAATAGATATATGAAACAAGGGATTAATATCAAATACGCATAAATGTCTGTGAATTTTTGGAATATAGAAAGAATCACATCTTTCCGAGTCCAAAACATTATTGGTAACAGAAAAGTAGATAAAACGCCAAACAAATTGGTAGATGCAATGTTCTTATAAACCATATAAGTAAACAACAGTAGCATTGCTATTGCCAAGCGTATATCACTCTTTTTATGTACTATTGTCTTGTCAATATTTACCAATAAAATAAAAACCAAAAGAAATTTTGCAGGAGGGAAATGCCCTGGCACACCTAATACAATTGGTGGCATCAACAAGAATACCATCAGTGCCCCCATTACTGCAACAAGGGAATGCTTATTCTGTAATGTAGCTTTTTGTTCCATTAGTCCCAATTTGCTCTTATCTCTGCTACCTCAAGAAAAAGCTTGTCCAAACACGGCATTGCTCGATTAGAAGAGTACTGTGAAATCAGCTTCTGACGAGCGATTCTATTTCGGTATTCATCATTCTTATTACAAATCTCAAGCATGGCTTCTTTAATGGACTCATAGTTAAACGAGTCAAAATAGACAGCAGCATCCCCCAATTGTTCTTTATGCCCGTCCAAATCAGCACATGCAACCGGGCAGCCAATTTCCATTGCTTCTATAGGAGGCATATTGGTGGGGCCAAAATGAGAAGCAAAAACCAATGCCAAAGCATTCTTGTACATACAGTACAATGTCTCTACGGGTACAAAGCCGAGAAAAAGAACACTCTTTGTGATGCCATATTCTTCAATCAAACTCTTCACATAATTCATTGTACCCCAGTCTGCCCCACTTAAAACAAGTTTTAAATGAGGATGTTCTTTATTTACTTCTGCAAATGCTCTTATCAAATTGTAATGATTTTTGTGAGCCCAAAACTGAGCTGGATAAAAGAAGAATCCGTGCTCACTTAAATCGTACTTTTGTAGAATAGCTTTGTTTTCTTCTGATGATAGGTTAAGCGTTGTAACCAAACCACCAAATAATGGAAAAATACGTATTTTGTGTTCTCCTATTTTTGTATACTTCACTAGTTCCCTCTTTCCGGATTCTGACTCACAAAAAATCATTAACGCCTTAGGAAGTATCTCATTATAGAACCGCTCTCTTCTTTCAAAAGAATTACCATCCCACATTACCTCAGGAAAAGCATGTGTACTCCTATGTCCTATATCCCAGTTTGTTGCGATAAAAGGGAAGTTAGAATCAAGACATTTGGCCTGTATGGGGTAATACATCAGTTTGACACCAGTACCATTCAATAGTTTTGAGATTCCTTTCCGACGGAATTTCCACTGATAATACCTTTTTATATATTTGAAAAATGCTGGTGTCGTTAGCAATTTGATCATGAACGGGGACTTCTTTACCAAAGGAATCAATTCCTTTTTTGTAGCCCCTTGACCAAAAAGACTAACGAAACACACTTCAATACCATCTGGAAAAGTATGGCTGTCTATCATCTCCATCAAGCGGCCCGTATAAGAAAAGGCTCCGCCTAAGGTATTGACAGCATCCTCTCCCAGCCAAACACCTATCTTCATATTTTCTGATACTCTTTTAATGTATTGCAAATGAAATCAATATCATCCTTACTTAGATTTGATGCAGAAGGTAAATAAAAGCCGTTTTCTGTCAGCCAGTCTGATACAGGATAATTACCAGAACAGTCACAACCGAAATCCTTCATAGATTTTTGACGATGCATTCCATTAAATAATAAGCGGGTATCTATACCATGTTCTTTCAGGTAAACAATTGTTTCCTCTTTAGTATGGTGGAATAGAGACGGATTCAAAACAATAGTATTCATCCAACAAACATCAATACAACCATCCTCTGGTTCGGATTGCATAATAATTCCAGGTATCTTCAATAACTGTTGCCTATAATATTGATGATTTCTAATTCTCATCTCGCGATATTCATCAGCTTTTTCCACCTGAGCCAAACCAATAGCAGCAACAACATTGCTCATGCGATAATTATAGCCAATATCATCGTGATTATAATTTCTAGGGCCGTCAAGAGGGAAGCAGACATTCTTGAAATAGCGAGCTCTGTCATATACTTCCTTCTTATTTGTTATGACCATACCTCCTTCTCCGGTAGTTATGTTCTTATTAGCAAAGAAGCTGAAACCGGCAATATCTGAAAAAGAACCTGACTTCTTTCCGTGATATTCTGCGCCGTGTGCTTCTGCAGCATCCTCAATCACGTAAAGATTATGCTTCTTAGCGATAGCACAGATGGCTTCCATATCACACATCTTACCAAAGATATGTACAGGCATGATGGCCTTTGTGCGAGGGGTGATCTTCTCCTCAATCTTCGTCACATCCATGTTCCAAGTCTCCTTGTCCGCATCAACGAACACGGGCTTAGCCCCCGTATAACATACTGCAAAAGCGGAAGCAATCATAGTAAAAGTTGGGACTATGACCTCATCTCCTTTGCCTATTCCTAAGGCAAGAAGTGCTAAGTGTAACGCAATAGTTCCATTGCAAACAGCTACGCCATATTCACATCCACAGTATGCGGCAAATTGTTTTTCGAATTCATTTACATACTTACCAGAAGATGATATCCATCCTGTCTGTACCGCATCAGTCACATATTTTAATTCATTACCGTTTAAAAACGGTTCACATACGGGAATAAACTTATCCATAGTACTATTCTTTTTACTCTTTAATTATTGCCATTTCATCAGCAATAGGCTCAAAACGCACTTTATCCTTGGCACCTAAATAAGGGCCTTGTTTTACCTCAAAGATGTCCGCTCTTTCAATCACTTTAAAACCATGACCTCCAGCTTTAAGAATGACTATGTCTCCACTCCTTGCTATATGACTCTCAATATACTGCTGATTGTCATCATAAAAATCAACACGCACCATCCCAGAGCGGATGAAAAGTATTTCCTCGGTATAAAAGACTTCTCTTTTAATTTTGTTGTGGGTATGAGGGGCTATTACATAGTTATCGGGGCGGTTCATATAACCCAACTGCAGCCCATCATTATCATTGGAGAAAAAACCAATACCATTGTTATGGTATGTTGAACGAACAATTGAACCAAGTTCAACGCCATTGTTTTCAATTTTGATTACATTATCCATAATATTTAATTATTTATTTTACAATTCCTTTTTCTAGATACGCACTCAAGTTCATCTTCACACGTTCACTTTCTCTTTCGACAGCAACCTTAGCCATATCGTGGTCAACCATAAGTTTCACAAGCTGTTCAAAACTTGTTTTACTTGGATTCCAGCCTAATTTGGTCTTTGCCTTAGTAGGATCACCCCATAGATTCACCACATCAGTAGGACGGTAAAAGTCCGGAGAGACCTCAACCAGGCAACGTCCTGTATTTTTGCTATAGCCCTTTTCTTCTAACCCTTCCCCCCTAAACTCTATGTCAATGCCGGCATATTTGAATGCCAATTCCGTGAATTCGCGAACGGAGTGTTGAACACCAGTTGCAATTACGAAATCTTCAGGTTCATCCTGCTGGAGAATCAGCCACATACACTCGACATAGTCCTTGGCATATCCCCAGTCGCGAAGAGAGTCCAGATTACCCAACAACAGTTTCTCTTGTTTGCCTTGAGCGATACGAGCAGCAGCCAGCGTAATCTTACGAGTTACGAAAGTTTCGCCTCTGCGTTCAGACTCATGGTTAAACAGAATACCAGAACAACAATACATATTGTAAGCTTCACGATATTCCTTCACAATCCAGAAACCATACTGTTTTGCCACTGCATACGGGCTGTAAGGATGGAAAGGTGTATTCTCATTCTGGGGTACCTCTTCTACTTTACCATAAAGCTCGGATGTGGAAGCCTGATATATACGACACGTATCGATCAAACCGCATTGGCGTACTGCTTCCAATACTCTAAGGACACCTGTTGCATCAACATCTGCGGTAAATTCGGGAGAGTCAAAACTCACCTGCACATGGCTCTGTGCTGCAAGATTATAAATCTCATCCGGTCTTACCTTGTTGATAATCTGAATAAGGGACATTGAGTCTCCCATATGACCATAATGAAGATGGAAATTAGGAGTTCCTTCAAGGTGGGCAATTCGCTCTCTGAAATCAGAGGAATTACGCCTTATCATACCATGAACCTCATAACCCTTCTCCAACAGAAATTCTGACAGATATGATCCATCTTGGCCTGTTACACCTGTTATTAAAGCTTTTTTCATATAACTACACTATTAATTATTACCTATGAAACTTAGATTTTATTAAAGCAACAAACTTTTCTCGCTCATATTTTGAAAATCCTATCGAATAAATAGTGGCAGATAGAATCAAAGTTGAAACAACCAAAACCACTATGAACTTAATCCATTGATTCCCCCAGTCAAACAACACCACCATATAGGTAACAGCTATTGATATGCCTGCAACTAATGTCATTTGAACAATAGACATCAAGATATCTTTTATACTGACAAAAGGCATAACGCGCTTCATACAATAGAATTGCCAGAACATTGATAAAAAGGAGAAGACTGCCAGTATAATATATGGGACATAGTATTCACATCCTATCTTTACTATAACAATAATAAGACATAAACTCAAAAAGTGTAAAAGATTGTATGTTATCTCATAGAAACGAATATCGCCTGTTGCTTGAATAGCTGTATTATATGTTGATGTCATATTTGAGATGAGAGTATCAATTAAGATCAGTATTGCAATCGTACTTGCAAACGGAGGAACCTCTTTTAGCCAAATGGATAACACAAAATCCATCTCTATACTTAAAGGAATTGAAATAAACGCAAATAAGAAGAAGTTAATCTTAGAACCTAAAATAAACAACTTCGTCATTGTATCGTATTCCTTTTGAGCATACGTTATAGTTATTTGTGGCGCAAAAGCAACACCCACATTATTTGCCAAAGATTTAACTGCATTATTTATCTGATTAGCTATACCCTGAGCCGCATTAACGACCGGACCAAATACGCTATTCAAAACGACAACCATCCCCTGGGTCTTAAAGATACTCACGAGTGCTGGCAATGAGACCCATCCTGTGAACGCAAATAACTCTTTAAATAAATTAGTGTCCCAAAAAATGATGAAGTGAGATTCTGAAAATTTATTTCTGCAAGTTACTAAATAAACAAAAAACACAAGTACACTTATAGTTAATACTACAGAGGCGTATATAGGCAATCTTAAAGAAGAATTAAATAAAATAAGTGAATATGCCAAACAGAACTTTAAGAACCTTTGTAAAATATCTATATAAGCAAAAGAGCTCATAGATTCTTTCGCAATTAGCATACTATTAAATGGTATACTATTAAAAATGAAGAAAAGACTCGCTACAGAAGTATGGAATATCAATTTAACTATAGTATAATCAACGTTACCATAATTCAGTTTGTTAGGTAAATACCATGCACCAAATATCTCAATCGCTATTACTAATACAACCGAAATTATAAGATGTACATTTACACTCATTGAAAAGACTTCTTTCACGCGCTTACTATCTCCTAGCCCAATATAATACGAAAGAAATCTCTGAGTCGCACCGGCCATAGAGCCTTGTATAAAGGCAACCATAGCAACAATACCTCCAACCGCATTATAAACACCGTAATCTTCAATTCCTAAATTAGCAAGAACTAATCTTGCCGTCCATAATGACAGAATCAGAGATATGAACGACCTAATATATAACGCGATTGTATTTTTTACTATTAGTTTAGTATTTGGCATATACTATTCTTTAGCTTTACTATATGATATAGACCAGCGTACTACTTTATACTCAATAATTCCAGAAATTCTGGTATATTTTTAGGGAAGTTTATATTATTATTCCTCTTTCTTAAATAATCGACCAGTTTTTCTCTATCTTTTTCTTTAATGTCAAAGAGATACAAGGTACTTATCGTTAACGTACCTGCATTAGCAGCTTCAAACATTAGATCGCTAACTACTCCTACGAAACAAGAAAAGCGAGTCACTAAAAGATTCCCTGGAATAAACGAAGGTATCTCACTGAGTACACATTCTTTTCCATACTTTAAAGCTTTGTCTGGATGGCCTTTAAAAAAAACTTGCTCTGTATCCAACTCGGAAAACACATTACACAGAAACGTTTCATATGATAATTGATTCCATGACACATTGAACACTCTTAATGTATTTTCTAACCAAACAATGCCGGTATGAGGGTATGTAATAGGATTTAGTAATTTTCTGTCAATATCACATATTACATCTACTGGCTTAATTGTAATTGGCATCTCACAACTATGAATAGAGTCAAAGAAATTTTTATCCATTACGGGATAAACACTATTCATATACTTATAAAAATGAACTTTAATCCCCCATATCAATGAGCAGTACAATTTCTTAATAATACTCTTGACACGTCTGTCTTCTTCCCACTTCGTTTCAAAATCAAATGTTCTTTCAACCGGAAGGTACAGGACACTAGCACCTTGCGTTTTGTACAGATATTTGATTAACCAATTGGCTTCCATACAAAATCCCTCATGAAAAAACACAATCTCGTCTATTTTCATATTGTCAAAGAAACTCTTCAAAGATGCTTTGGCCCTATTCGCACTGATTAAACGAGAGAAAAAACTATTACCATCGTGATTCTTGTCCAACAGAAAGATATCTATTTCTGAATACAATTTCCTTAGAAAAACATGAATACTTGCTCGATCAGTATATAAACAGACATCCTGCAACTTATCTTTGATTATATTGATAGTTGCTGGGATATATAGGTGAGATGTACAGATAATTAGTACCATTTTAAATCAAATGCTTAACTAACTCATTAGCCTTTTGATACTCCTGTGGATTGCCAATATCAATCCAAGTACCATTCAAGGGGAAGCGAATCACTTTCTTGTTTTCTGCGATTAACCTCTCAATGAGGTCTGTCGCATTGAAGAAAGTATCTTCAGGTATTTCTTCCAATGCAGAGCGTTTAATCAAATAGATACCTGCATTTGCATAATAATTATATGTTGGCTTCTCTATAAGGCCATGAATATCACGTCCTTCCAAATCAAAAATACCATAAGGGACAGATATTGTATATGGTACAGCAGCAACACTCATTACAGCATAATGCTCTTTAAAGTGCAAGTAGAAGTCCTCATAATTAATATTGGTGAACAAATCACTATTCATCACCAATACTGTATCGTTGTAGAACTCTTTCACAAAACGTATACTACCTATTGTTCCAAGAAACTTAGGCTCTCGTACTGTTTGCACTTGAACTCCATTATGTTGCTCTGCGAAGTGTTCCTCCAGTTGCTCTCCCAGATAGTTTACGGTAACATTAATGTGCTTAACACCATTAGCTATTAACCTATCAATATTGTGGTCAATGATAGCCTTCCCACCCACAGGCAGCAGGGGCTTAGGTGTTTTCTCCGTTAAAGGGCGCAAACGTTCACCTTTGCCACCGGCCATCAATACTGCATCAATAGGGAGTCTGGTCTGATATTTTTCCAGATTTATTATTTCAACTATATGCATATCCTTGTCAAGGACAGGCACAAGTTTCATCTTTAGTTCTTTCTGACGCCTGATCTCCTTCACATCAGCTATGTCTTCAACTTTCATATAGTTGAAGTTACGATGCATAATCTTCTCAATCTTATCAGAAACAGAAGCACCTGCTATTAGAGCGCGTCGTGAATCTCCATCGGTCAAAGTTCCTACCATACGGTTGTCCGCATCCATAACAAACAGCACCAATGGTTCAGGAGCAAGCGAGTTAATCCTTTCTAATGCCTCCAACAAAGATATGTCCTGACTTACAAAATGTTCTTTCATAAGATTCCTTCTTTTATAACTAATTCAGCCACTTTCCAGTCAAATAAATTGTCTATATCAACTGAGTAATAATCAGACATTGGATACTTGCGTATACGAGTGAAATGCGCCAGCCCCTTTTCCATTAGGCTCTTTGGGTTAATTACATAGATAGAACCATTCAATTGCCATACTTGGGGTGCATCCTGTCTTCTCTCTATGGTTCCGTCACCTTTGCTAATGACCAGCAAACCCTCCTCGTTATCCTCAAATCCGTCATAATATGGATTACAAGGGGCTTTTTTTACGCTTGTTACCATATCAATTGAATCATCGTACAAAGCAACCGCTTCTTTCAGAAACTCAACCTTACGAAACGGAGAGGTTGGCTGCAATAATAGAACTGCATCGTAATGCTTTCCCATTTTCTCATAAAAACTCCATGCATGTTGTATGACCTCATTACTGCCGCAAGTATCGGTTGCCAAATAGTCGGGACGTTTGAAAGGCACCTTTAAACCATAGTTCTCTACTACCTCAATAATCTTATCATCATCGGTAGTAACACAAATATTATCATCCGAAGTAAACTGGCGAGCAACATCAATACTGTAACATATCAAAGGCTTGCCATTTAATGGCTTGATATTCTTGTAAGGAATTCCCTTGCTACCACCCCGGGCTGGGATAACAACTAATATATTCATCAACACTTATAAATCTATTGGTTCATCTTCTTTATAATCTCTCTTCGCTGCTTTACCGGCAACTAAATCCCAAAACTTAGCCGGGATACCAGTAGAACTACGTAATAGCGACAGATTGTCTGTACCCAATATATCGCCTTTCTTTATTGGTTTGTTTGCGATAATGCGTTTCAAAACCACCTCCGCATTCTTCTGTTCTGACGCATTGGGGCGCTTTATACCATCGCCCAAGGCTTTTTCTATATTTCGTATGGATTCAACCATTTGCTTTAACTCACAAGGGTTTAAAGACGCCTTGTGGTCTGGCCCTTCCATATTTTTGTCAAGGGTAAAATGCTTCTCGATTATCTCAGCGCCCATTGCTACTGCAGCAATAGGAACTTCAATGCCCATTGTGTGGTCAGAATATCCAACTTGACACTTAAATGCAGCTTTTAAAGTCTGCATAGCCTGTAAGTTAACTTCATCATAAGGACATGGATAATTGGTTGTACAATGTAAAAGAGAAACTTCTATAGCACCACTTTCAAGCAACGTGTTGTAAGCTTTTTCCACATCAGAAAGATTGGACATGCCTGTTGACAGGATAACCTTCTGATGTCTTTTGCCAATCGCACGTAAAAAGGGAATATTTGTTACCTCTCCTGACCCTATCTTTAAGAAGGGTATTCCCAGTCCAAGAAGGAAGTTCATATCTTCCTCCGTATCAGGAGTTGACAGGAACTGTATCCCTATTTGATTACAATAATCACGCACCTCTACAAATTCATTATAGCTGAGCTCAAGTTGTTTCAGCATTTCGAATTGAGAAGCGCCTTTATCAGAGATGTTATTCTCTTGGTACTCAGCCAATGCAGCACTCTTGGTTACAATTTTCTCAGTCTTCCATGTTTGAAATTTGACAGCATCTACACCTGCTGCTTTTGCGGCATCGCATAATCTAAAGGCGAGATTTTTATCTCCATTATGATTAACTCCAGCCTCAGCTATAATAAATACTCTATTCATTGATATTACGGAATAACAAACCATTATACTTAAGCATCATGATACCCTCTTTGTAATTATTAAAAGAAGGATCATTCTTCTTGCCTTCAAGGTTATTAAGAATCAATTGCATAAAATTGACGCCACAACCATATGCATGAGGGTGTCCACCTCCAAATCTTGGGTTAATCTCGTTGATGAAAACCTCTCCGCTCTTACTAACAAACACATCAACATCAATTGGCCCATATAAGCCTTTTATATTTGTCAATTTCTTGACTTCATTAAGCACCTTTTCTGATTTAACAGAAATTGCCTTATCTGTTTCTCCGGCTCTCATGGCAATTTTCTTTTTCATGAAAACAGATACTAGCTCTCCTGTTATCATATCAAAATATGCATCTATGCCATACTCAGATCCATCGATAAAAGGCTGATAGATGTATTTCTTTTCTTCTTTGATGCCCTCAAAATCAGCATAATTCGAAATCTTCTTGATTCCTATGCTCGCACTACCATCACGTAGTTTTGCAAAAAGAGGGAAAGACCATTCTCCACTTTCAAGTCTTGCGACGGCATCATCGTATGAGCCAACAGTATCAACTAACTTGATAATGTCTTTATACGTGTTGTAAAAGCCAAACTTATCAAATGTCTGCTTAATGAATGTAAGATCACACAGAATCAACCTGATTCCATTGGACTCAAATAATTCCTTATAATCTGACAGAAGAACCAGTTCAGGGTCTATCAGAGTTAATATTACACTAATGTTCTTCTCCTTGCATATACCCAGGATATCATTAATGTATTTGTCCAAATGATCGAAATCTTTTTCAATTCGGAAGAACTCGTCACCAGAATATAAGGCAGGTGCATAAGGACTCATATCAAGGGTATAAACCTTTCTGCCAGCAGCATGGAAAGTTTCCTTAAAATATTCAACAATCTCTACCCTACGGCCAGGGCTTAAAATAAGGAGATTCATAAAGCTATATTATTCTTTTGTGTAAATTCTTTCGTTGACCAGTGTTCTCGAACCACTTGATAGTCATTACCATCTTTCACAATGACTGCAGGGAAATATTCGATAAAAAGTGGTGCTAATGACATAGTATATGCACCTACATTATGGATAGTGACCTCATCGCCAACACATAGCTCCTCCCGTTCTGCCAAATCGAGGAAACGGTCCATCTCTATGCAGGTATATCCTGTCACTACCTGCCTTTTAATTATCTTGGATGATGATGCATTTGAAGTATAACCAAACTTTATGGCATTCATCTGAGGGGCAATGTGCTTGATTGTTCCGTCTGTAAACACTAGACGAGCGCCCTTGATATCCTTAGTCCCAATAACCTTACATATATACGAAACTGGAGATGCAATCAATGCGGCACCCGGTTCTAAAATCAACTTGACATTAGACTGGATATGATAATTGCACAATACATCTACAATGGTTTTAGCATATTCATCAAATGTAGGTGCTCCAGGTTTGTCACCAAACAAGCAACCTCCCAAATCAATATATTCCAACTCATCACAAAGGATTGAGCATTCGCAGGCTTTAGACGTAATTGCCTTAAAGATGCCAAGACTCTTTGTACGGGTACTATGATGAGCGTGAATGCCCACAACTTTTACTTTGGGAATATCCTTTAAGATTTCTATCGCTTTCTGGAAATCACCATTTTCAACATTAAAGCCAAAACGACCAGGTTCTTTACCGGGGATTGTTTCACCAGGGCATACGGACTCCAGATCAAAGTTAATTCTTAAACCGACCTTAATGTTATTTGGATAAGCCTCTTGATTAGTTCTAATGTGGTTAAGTTCTTGGAAGTTGTCCAAATTTACAATGCCACCGGCAATCAGTATCTTGTCCAAAGTATCATAGCCCTTACATGGGCCATTGATAATAACCTGATTATCTGCATAACCAACGAACTTGGCTAATTCATATTCAGGAGTTGATACTACCTCTGCTAACACTTGCTGAGATTTCATCCAACTTGCTAACCATGGCAAATTATTCGTTTTAAATGAATAACCCACTATGAAATTTGGCCATAAAGCCATAAACGAATTGCGTAAATCGGAGAGATTCATCTCTAACTTCCGCAAGTCTATCGAATAATAAGGAGTCTTAAGCATTAAGGTACTCTTTTAATTTATTTACAATACGCTTCGAGCTAAATCCATCACCCCAGTATTTATCTACTATTCTAGGGGAATTAATCGCCTTTTTTAAAGCATCGCTGATATCTTTTTGTGACCTTCCGCATCCAATCACATTTTTGCAAATAAAGCGTCCTTTCTGTCTATCACCTATGTTAACTACAGGCGTTCCCATAAATGGAGCTTCTACGATTCCACTTGAAGAGTTGCCAACCACAATATCAGCATGTTTCATAAAGCTTAAATATCGATGTTGACCCAAAGAAGGGTACAATTGCATCGAATGAGGATTCAACTTCACAACTTTTCCCCAGAATTCATTTATCTGCAATCCTCCAAAGTCGGTATTTGCTTTTGTTACTACATACTGGACACCTTCAGTATCTTTCATCGCATTGTAAAGGTTTTCTGCCATCAGGAGATTATCCTCAAGCGACAGCTTAGTTTCCGGATGTAACGTTACCAAACACCATTTTTGATTACAGTCCAAATGCAATTGCAGTGCAGTCTCATCTTTATCCCAAAGATTTAAACGATTAAAACTGTCCAGTCCCACCTCTCCAACTGCATAAACATTCTTATTGGAACCTCGCATTCTCTGAATGTTCTCTGCTGCAGCCAATACACCAGGAAAGTGAATTGAAGACATCATTGTAACTGCATTCCTGACTTCATCGTCAATTGCCCCCTCTGTAACATCTCCTCCTGCTATATGTGCGATAGGAATACGCATGACCAAAGCCGCACTCACTATCGGAAGTAGTTCATATCTATCACCAAGAACAACAATAATATCGGGATTAAGGTCATCAAATGCTTTTGCAAAGCCTTCTGAGCACAATCCCATTGAGCGAACAATGCTGACCTTATCCTCAGAGGAAAGCTGCATATCTACCTTTGCGGATATAGGATATCCATCTTCCTCAATAAATTTATATGTCAAACCTTGCTCTGGAGAGAGATGTGCACCTGTTACAACAAGCTGTAGTTCCAAATCATTGTCATGATGGATAGAATCAATAATCCATCTCATCAAGCCGTATTCAGAACGAGCGGCAGTTACCACACAGATTTTTTTCATATACAATCAGAAGGGCGTACAGAACTAGGAATATTCACCACTCTATCTGCAAACCAGATGGTATTCTTCAAACCGTCATTCTCACACTTCTCGAACATAGGCAGACGGTTCATCAGCTCCCAGATGGGACGGGTCATCACACCATTGTCATTTGTTTGAGTTAGGAAGTCTAACTGAGCCTGCTTATCCTTCAAGATGACGACATTCAACCAATAGTTAGAGAAGGTGTCTGGAGAATCAACAAAGAATTCAATATCAGGAAAATTCTTGAAGAATGCTTCATATTCAGCAGCCACCTTACGCTTGCTGGCAATATATTTGTCAAGATTCTCTAACTGTGCGCAACCAAGAGCGGCATTGATATTGGGCATACGATAATTGAAGCCAATATGATCATGACGGAACTCCCAACGGTGAGGAATCTTGGCTTGGGTGGTGATATGCTTGGCGTATGCACCAAGTTCCTCATCATTGAAGAGCATCATACCGCCACCGCCGGTGGTGATGGTCTTGTTGCCATTGAAGCTGATGGCACCAATCTTACCAAAGGTTCCGGTGTGTTTGCCCTTGTAAAGAGAACCAATGCTTTCTGCTGCATCCTCAACTAATTCAATATGCCACTCCTTACAGAGTGCTGCAATCTCCTCAATGCGTACAGGATGACCAAAGGTGTGCATAGGAACGCAAGCCTTGATTCTGCGGCCAGTGTTTTTGTTGTAGCAAGCAAGTTCGTCCTCTTCGTAAGCGAAGTCGTGACTCTTATCTAGTTCACCAATGCGAGTGTTCTTACGAACCTCCGCATTCTTCTGGAGCCAATCCTTCAAAGCATCGGGTGACAGTCCCATGGTGGAACGGTCAACATCTATGAATACTGGATATGCTCCAATATAACTCAACGCATTTTCAGTAGCAATGAATGTCAAAGCCTGAGTCAGCACCTCATCATCACGTTTCACGCCCACAAGCAACAGGCCCATATGCAGGGCGTTGGTGCCACTCACCACAACCACAGCACGCTTGGCACCTGTGTATCTGGCAATATCCTCCTCGAAACGGTCAACGAACTTGCCTACTGAAGAAACAAAGGTGGTGTCAATACACTCTTCGAGGTATTTCTTCTCATTGCCCACAAAAACAGGGACAGCCAGAGGGGTAAACTCTTGGTTGCCATATACAGACTTGATAAAGTCAATGGTCTTCCTATAATCTGCCATATTTATTAGTTACATTAAAATCAATTACATCTTTTGGTCAAGATTCTTGCCCTTTTCCTCATGCTCGAAGTTAGGGATAAACTCCTTGATAGCCTCAACCACCTGTGCCTTGGTGAAGTCCTCTTGATGGAAGATAGCCTCCAGCTTCTCAAAGAATGCATTGACCTCCGGCATGGGTCTACGGGTGGTTTCTTCTACCACACCCAGAGCCTTGAAACGATCCATGTTTATCTTCTCGCCTGGAACATAGAATTCCTCATAAGCCTTCTCACCCGTTGTGTCGCTCTTGAAATAGACTACAGGATATGTATCATTATCATAGTCCATCTTGGCTGCATACTGCTTGGCTTCTGCATCGTTGGCACATTCTTTCTTGGCAAAGCCTTCTGACTTCACGAACTCATCGCAAATACTGCTGAAGGTGAGCATCTGATCCTCGCCCAGCTTCGGGAAGAAAACTTCACCGCCATTACCAAGGATGCAGGCCAGCATACAAATCTGACCTGATTCCTCAGGGCTGACAAAGTAGCGCTTCACATCGCTCGGGGCGGCTAGAGGCTGTTTCTTCTGCAAGCGATGAATCCAACCATCAGGCAATGAACCATTACTGAATGCAACATTGGCAAATCGAGCTGTAGTGACTTTGAAGTTATCATTATAAGCCATCACCAGGTCTTCCATGATGCGCTTGCTGGCACCCATAATGTTCACAGGATTGGCTGCTTTGTCGGTACTAACACAGAAGAAATGCTTGGGCGGATACTCGCAAAGCAAGTCCATCAATTTCTTGGCCTTGATGTCGTTGTTCTCAATAAGTGCCTGTACACTATACTTGTCCTTCTCACTGCGCACGTGCTTGTGGGCAGAGAAGTTGGCCACAATGTCAAAGCCCTTCTCCTCACGGAATATGCGTGTGAATATCGGGTCTGCAAAGTTCAGCGTATAACAGCGGAACTCATCCGGCACATATAGCCCTTCTGTGCTACGCACATCACGTACCAGTTCCGCCAGTCCGTTCTCATTAAGGTCAACCACCACCACGCTCTTAGGTTCAAAACGCAGCACGGCTTTAATGAAGCTGGAGCCAATGGAACCGGCACCACCAATGACACATACTTTCTTTCCCTTAATCTCCTCTGTCAGCATCTCTTTGTTTGCTTCAATATCAGGAGCAAACATACTGACTGGCCTAAAGGTCACACTATCAGAAATAAACTTATCTAAGTTGAACATATGTGATTTACTTACTATAATGAAGTTTTGATAGAAAAATATGAATTAACCATCCAAATAAAAGGCTAAAAACAGTCGCTGAAATAAACCTTGCCATACTTGCCATTATCCCTGGCATAAAACCAAATAATTCATGAGGGAATATTACATATGCAACCATTTGGGCCAAAAAAATATCATACGTATGAATTGATAAAAAACTAACAGCTTCAACAACACTTTTATACTTACTCAACCAGAGCCAAACCTTATTTAATATGTATACTAATAGCTCTGCAACAAAGAAATAACAAGGCCACCTATGATATGCCCAAACAGTATCAAGGAACCACGGTTCGCACGGTTTTCTTATATAAGCAAAAAAAACTATAGATAATAAACTTAATAATGACAATAATAATGTATTGGTATCTAACTTAATGCCTTCTTTAACCCATAACCAACCAAAATAAACTAAAAACAAATACCTAAATGCCAAATACCGATATACTGAATCAGGAATATGCAAAATAGAACTAAATAATTCTAGACCTTCACATAAAATAAGATATAGAAAGAACAGCGTCCATTTTTTATCACCTATTTTATTTGTCACCCAATAGAATACAGGTAGTAGTAGCGCAATTTGTACATAAACAAAGGGATAATAGTCGCCTTGTCCGTACCCTCCATGTTGGGGAAAGTAACTTAATATTTCACCCAATCCACTAAACCCTTTTCCAATAAATAAGATAACTACGATAAATAATTGAATATATATAAATGGAAGTATGACCCTCGTAAATATCCTTCCTATTCGTAAACTAGGCTCATCTTTTTTAAAAAAATGAAAACACTGCACTATAATGAACAATGGAACTTCATACCCCCCCCCCATAACGAATATAATAGATATCTTATTCCTGGGAAAAAGTGTCCTATTAAGACCCAAATAATTGCATAGGCCTTGATGGCATCTATGAAGAGATCATGTCCTTTTAAATTAAAGGTTATAGATTGTTTCATACCCCATAGTTGAGTTATTATAAGACCTTAAGTTCTGTTTAACAGATATTCTTACTGCATAATCCGACGTATATTTAGGCGTCCAGCCTAACATCTTAATACTTGTTATATCATAAGTATATCTTGTAACATCTCCTTTCCAGCCCGTATATCCTACCTCATAATTGATAGGAATATGGATCCCTATTTCATCCATAACTATTTCTGCGATCTGCTTAACAGAGACATTTGTATCAACACCTATTAGAAACGCATTATATGCATTACTGGTCTGCTTAAGCAAGCACATAACACCCTCAATCAGGTCATCAATATATATGTATGGCTTACTTTGAGTGCCATCACCATAAACTTCCAATTGATCCGGGTGTTGCTTTAACTTTCTTATCAAATCTGGAATAACTCCATGGGTCATGTTTGGGCCAACAACATTACAGAATCTGGCTATCCATACTTGAAAACCATGTAAATTACAAAAAGAACTCACAAAAGCTTCACTGGCAAGTTTTGCTGCTCCATAATGTGACACAGGCCGCATAATAGTAGTGTTCTCTTGTATTCTACCCTCCACATTTCCATAAACGGTTGAAGATGACGCTAAGAAGAACTTTTTTACCCCATAAATCCGCATCGTATCCAATACCGTTAATGTTGTTTGTAATGTGTTGGTTATATCCTCCTGTGGATTCTCCTCTCCTTTTGCAACATCTGCATTGGCGGCTAGATGGAAGACCATATCAAAAGAGTGCTTTTCAAAAACATCTTTTAACGTTGCTTTGTCATTCACATCAAATTCATAGAATGCAAAGTTTGGATTGCCTTCTAATTCTTCCAGGTTACAAAGGACACCATTTGAGAGATTATCAATAGCCACAACACTATGACCATCCTTCACCAATCGCTTACACAAATGGCTACCAATAAATCCCGCACCTCCTGTAACTAATGCATTCATTCTGTAAACTCTCTATCTATTTCCTGCTATAAAACCATTGCCAAAGCGGCGCAAGCATATCTCCTTGGTAAATTTGGCCTGATCTCAATATTTCAAAAACCTGCTGTTCTGTCAGTTCTAAAACATCAATATCTTCTGTTTTCTCCAATTCTTGCTCTCTTGTCTTCTTTACGCCTTGTGCAACATATGTGTAACAAAGATTTGTCATAGCCGCAGGATTAGGTGCAGAAACTGTCAGTAATTCCCATTTGCCGCCAGAGTAACCGGTTTCTTCAAGCAATTCGCGTTTAGCAGTCTCTAAGAAGTCTTCTCCCTCCTCAACAGTACCACCACATAACTCGTATCCAGTCATTTGTGTCCCGTGACGGTATTGGAGCTCCATCACATATTTCCCTTCTTCTGTAATGGCAATGACTGATACCCAGTTAGGATACTCTAGAACATAATAGTCGTCCATCTCAACGCCAGAAGGCAACCTAACATGGTCTTTCCTGACTGTAAGCCATTTGTTCTTAATTAAATAATCGGAACTTACAATCTTCCAGGCCTTCTTTTTCATATTACCTTCCTTGCGACTAGATATCCCTGTCATTATTGTTCACTAGAGAACTCTCTTATACGCTGTTCTTCTGTACGTTTACAAAGAAGAATCTGGCCGTTTTTCTCGCTAAAGATATAGCCATCTAAACCTTGGAGTACAACCTTCTTTGCGTCTTCTGCATGTACTACACAATTGCTGCATTCATAGATCTTGATGTTTCCTACCGCCCCATTGTTATTCTCGTCTTTCTGCAACTTGTCGTGCAGTGAGGCCCAGTTGCCAAGGTCACTCCAACCAAAATCAGCAGGATGTGTATAAACCAAATTATCTGCACTTGCAGGTTCCATGACCGCAAAGTCAATAGATATCTTTTCACACTGAGGGAAAATGTCTGCCACATCACCTGTTACTGCAATCTTATCCATATCTGCAGCTATATTGGGCTTGTATTTGGTCATACAATCCGTGATAGTACCTATATTCCAAACGAAGATACCAGCGTTCCATAGATAGTTTCCTGCTTTCAGATACTGTTCTGCTATTTCAAGGTTCGGTTTCTCCTTAAATGCCTCTACGCCACATATCTCACCTTCTACTGAATCTTTTGTCTCAACGTAGCCATAACCTGTTTCCGGGCGTGAGGGCTTAATGCCAATGGTTACTATAGCATTTTTCTTTTCAGTAAAAGCAAGTGCATTGCTAATTACCCTGCGGAATTCCTCTGGGTTCATTACCACAGCATCAGCAGGTGTTACCACCACATTGGCTGTAGGATCTTCCTTCTTAATACTCCAGCAAGCCCAAGCAATGCATGGAGCGGTATTGCGAGCAGCGGGTTCCGCAAGGATATGTTCTGCAGGAATATCTGGTAACTGTTGCTTTACAATGTCAACGTACTTTGCATTTGTAGCCACCCAAAAGTTACTCATAGGGCAAATGCCCTTAAAGCGGTCAACTGTAAGTTGTATCAAAGTACGTCCACAGCCCAATATATCAATGAACTGCTTTGGATATTCAGGAGTACTCAGCGGCCAGAAACGGCTGCCTACTCCACCGGCCATAATAACAATGTGGTTATTTCTCATTATATCTTGTATATTGAATTTCTAAAAGAGAGGCACCTGCCGCTATTCGACGTTAAAATGTTAACTTGTTAACTGTTAATTTACGCCTTTTCTGTTTTTGTCAGGAGCCGTGCTTCTGTCATTAAATCCAGCCGGTGGCGGAGTTTACGGAGCCACGGGCAGACACCGCTTCCTTAGCGGAAGGCTCTGGCGACCGTAGGGAGCCTGTGCCTGGAGCGGTGGTCCGACGGGTGTGATTATTGGGCATCTTTGCAGAAGGAGACCAAAGGAACACCAAAGGAGGACTAAAGGAACACCAAAGGAAGGTGCAGGTTTTACTTTACAATGCCCTTTTCGAGGTATTCAGCTAAGTTGGTTCTCACTTTGGCAGCAGCACCCTCAGCCGCAACTTTTGCGACATCATGCTCGACCATCAACTTGACAAGCTGCTCGAAGCTGGTCTTAGCAGGATTCCAGCCAAGTTTAGCTTTTGCCTTGGTGGGGTCGCCCCAAAGGTTAACAACGTCGGTGGGTCTGTAGAAATCTTCGCTTACGGCCACAACGGTCTTGCCAATAAGCTTCTCGGGACCCTTCACAACAATACCCTTCTCCTCAATACCCTTACCTTCAAACTTGAGTTCAATACCAGCGTGTTTGAAAGCCAGCTGGGTGAACTCGCGGACGGAGTGCTGTACACCGGTGGCAATGACAAAGTCCTCGGGACGGTCGTTCTGCAGGATGAGCCACATGCATTCTACATAGTCCTTGGCGTAACCCCAGTCGCGGAGGCTGTCCATATTGCCCAGGTAGAGGCAGTCTTGCAGGCCCTGGCTGATGCGGGCGGCAGCAAGGGTGATCTTGCGGGTGACGAAGGTCTCGCCACGGCGCTCGCTCTCGTGGTTGAAGAGGATGCCGCTGCAGCAGAACATATTGTAGGCCTCGCGGTACTCCTTGACAATCCAGAAGCCGTAAAGCTTGGCCACGGCATAGGGGCTGTAGGGATGGAAGGGGGTGTTCTCGTTCTGGGGAACTTCCTCTACCTTGCCATAGAGCTCGGAGGTGCTGGCCTGATAGATGCGGCAGGTCTTCTCCAAGTGGCAGGCGCGAACGGCCTCGAGCACGCGGAGCACACCGGTGGCATCGACATCGGCCGTGAACTCGGGAGAGTCGAAGCTGACCTGCACATGGCTCTGGGCAGCGAGATTGTATATCTCATCGGGCTGCACCTTATCCACCACCTTGACTATCGACATGGAGTCGCCCAGGTCGGCATAGTGCAGGTGGAAGTGGGGCTTGCCCTCCAAATGGGCAATGCGCTCACGGAAATCGACACTGCTGCGGCGGATAATACCGTGAACTTCGTATCCTTTCTCTAAAAGAAATTCTGATAAGTATGAGCCATCCTGTCCTGTGACTCCGGTTATTAAAGCTACTTTTGCCATATTGTGTTCTTTATTAGTTTCAAGATTCAAGATTCAAGTTCAGAAAATTCTTTCCATAGGTTGCCACTTTTCATTGCTGCGGGCGGTGGCGCTGGCGCCCTGGAACTGGGAGACGTAGGCTTCCCACTCGGCTTGCCGCGGAAGGGTGGCCAGACGGGCCATATCGCGGGCAAAGTCAAAGTCGTCTTTGGTGTCCATAATCATAAAGAGACTGCAGCCTTTGCGGTATATCTGCATATCCAGGATGCCTACTTGACGCTGGCCTTCTATGATCTCCGGCCACACGTGGGCGTGAGCTTCAACGTATTGCTGTATCATCTCCTCGTTATCTACGAGCGTGAGGGTTTGGCAGTATCTCTTCATTATCAAGAATTTGAGAATTAGAGAATTTTTCACATTCCGGATCTACGGATGGTGAGGCGGATGGCTTCGTTATGGTCTTTGCAGAACTGGTCTGAATCTGTGACCACGCAAGCGAGATAGCCACCGCCACCGGCTCCGGGCATCTTCCAAGCGAGGACTTTTTCTTTGTATGCGTCAATGTAGCTTTGCACACAGCCCTGAATCATAGCCGGGAACATAGCGGTTTGGGCGTTGAAGCTGGCTTTGTAGGCGGTGGCAAAGGCCGTGAGGTCACGGCTCAGGATGGCCTGCCAACAGTCGTCTGCGGCTTTGGCCAGGGCACGCACCTTGGGTTCGGTGATGTCTTTGCCTTCTACCACAGAGCAGCCCGGGCGTCTGGGGTCCATCGGTATCATAACAAGGTGGCTCTCTAGCCAGCGGAGGACGGCTTCGTCTTGACAGGTCTCTATCTTCTCGGGCCAGAAGCGGTTGTTGTAGTAGTGGCGGCAGAGGCCGGGGATGCAAATGCCAATGCTATCCTGCGCACCGGAGATGATGCCGTCGGACCGCTCGGGGTCGTTCTCAAAGCAGAACACCAGCTTGGCCAGTATCTCGGGATCCATATTGGGCAGCTGGTAAGGCCAAATCTTGCGAATCTGGTTGCGGGTGCTGGTGCTGAGGCCGCAACGCTCTCGGATTTCGAAGGTGGGCTCCAGGCTGATGGTGATGGCCCAGCCGGGGGCGTACTGGGAGACGTAGGGCTGGTCAATCCAGGTGCCGGCAAGGTCAAGACGGGTGGGTATCTGGCTTTCTGTCTTTTTGAGGTCGGTGGAGGAGCGGGCTTTGAGTCCTTTCTGGGGTACGCGCTCCAGCACCACATATTCTATTCCGTGCTCCTCGCAGAACTTGCGCTTGTCTTCGTTGCCGCCATCGCTGTTCACCACCAGGATATCGGGTCTGATAGCCTCCACGGTGGGGACAAAGTCCATGATGCCGCTGCCTTGGTTGATGAAGGCATCTTTCACGTAGCGGATGCTCTTGACCATGAACAGGCGCTCCTGCTCGGAGTAGACGGTCTTGTGGTGCTTATACTCCAGAATCGTTGCATCGGACCCAATTCCCACGTACAGGTCCCCATATTCGGCCGCCTGTCGGAAGAACTCCACGTGGCCTGAATGGAGTAAATCATAACACCCCGAAACAAAGACTTTCTTAGGCATTTTTCCTACAATATAATGCGTAACACATCACTACTACAAAGCAGCAGAGAGGTACTAAATAACTTATATTGATGCTGCCGGTGGTATCACTCACCAAGCCTTGGACAGGCGTAAGCAATGCGCCACCAAGTATCGCCATAATCAATCCACTGGCACCTATTTTCGTATCGTCCTTATGCTCACTCCCGGCCACCGAGCCTAAGGCAATGCCGTAGATGGTGGGGAACATTAAACTCATGAATACACTGATGAGGATGAGGGCCACCACACAGATCCATCCACTGGTGAGTACAACCCCAAGGGCGCTCAAGGCACTGAGGACGGCACCGGCGGCGAGCAACCGCTCGGGAGACACGAACTTCATGAGCCAGGTGTACACAAAACGGGAGGCACAGAAGCCCATGATGGAGATAAGATAGAGGGTGGCGGCCTGCGCCTCCACATGACCAAGTTCCTTCATCACCAGACGGATAGTAAAACTCCAGACTCCAATTTGGGCACCTACATAGAAGAACTGTGCTACAACACCCCAGACGTATTTCTTATTCTTTGCTAGGCGACTGAAGGTGGCTTTGACGGAACCTGGCTGGTCCGCACCTTTTCCTTCGGGCATGTGGGCAAAAATCATCACCACCATTATGGCCAGCAGCACACAGCCCAAGGCAGCATAGGTGCCGCTGACGGAGTAGAGCGAGATGTCCTGCAGGATGAAGTATTTACTCACCAATATGCCCAGGATACTCCCTATGGGATTGAAACTCTGGGCAATGTTAAGGCGGCGAGTGGCGGTCTCAGCGCTGCCCATACTCATGATGTAGGGGTTAGAAGCCGTCTCTAACACCGAACAACCGGAGGCCATGATATAGATAGCAATGAGGTAGAAGGCATAGCTGGCAGCTTTGGCCGCAGGCAGGAACAGGATGGCTCCGGAAGCGTAAAGCAGCAGACCAAGGATGACGCCCTTCTTGTAGCTAAATTTGCGGATGAAGAGAGCCGCCGGTAAGGCCACGCAGAAATAGGCGCCATAGAAAGCCATCTGAATGAACGAAGTCTGCGTGTCGCTCATCTGCATAATCTTGCGGAAGGCGGCCAACAGCGTGTCCGTCATATTGTTGGCCAGCCCCCACAGCATAAACATGGAGGTGACCAGAATGAAGGGCAACAGGTATTTTCGTTCGATGACTTTCATTGATAAGAGTCCAAGAGGGTTAAGAAAGGCTTTCTTTGTACCACTGGAAGAGTTTGGCTACACCCTCTTCTATTTCTACTTTATGGGTCCAGCCCAGAGAGTGGAGTTTGCTCACGTCAATGAGCTTGCGCATAGTACCATCGGGCTTGCTGGCATCAAAAGCTACTTCGCCCTCAAAGCCCACGGCCTTCACCACCAGCTCCGAAAGTTCACGAATGGTGAGTTCCTTGCCAGTACCTACATTGATGTGGCAGTTCCTAATCTCACCCAAACTGGGGATATAGCCGCCACGACCGGTACTGTGGTTGCGGTCAACCACTCCGTCAGCAGCCACACCATAGTGTACGCTGGAGTATTTCTCTATACCTATAATGTCACTGAAGTCCACATTCAAGAGTATATGCACGCTGGCATCTGCCATATCCTCGCTCCAGAGGAACTCGCGGAGGGGTGTGCCGGTGCCCCAGAGGGTCACCTTATTAACTTCTATACCATACCAAGCCAGTATCTTGCGGATGAGTGCCTCATCACTTTTGCCATCTATCACATAGCGCACCTGCTCACCGTTTTCCTTGATGTTGGCTCCCACGGGACGAATGGTCAGGTCCCGACGGATCTTTTGCCAGTCACCCTCGTGCAGCAACTTGGCCAAATAGATCTTGCGCATCATGGCAGGCATCACGTGACTGTTCTCCAGATGGAAATTGTCATTGGGACCATAGAGATTGGTGGGCATCACGGCAATGTAGTTGGTGCCGTACTGCAGGTTGTAGCTCTCGCACATCTTCAGACCGGCAATCTTGGCAATGGCATACTCCTCGTTGGTGTACTCCAGCGGGCTAGTCAGCAGACAGTCCTCCTTCATAGGCTGAGGTGCATTCTTGGGATAGATACAAGTCGAGCCCAGGAACAACAACTTCTTCACCCCGTGGGCGTAGGCCTCACTGATGACATTGCACTGGATCTTCATGTTCATCATGATGAAGTCTGCACGGTAGAGCATATTGGCCATGATGCCACCAACAAACGCGGCGGCGAGGACAACGGCGTCCGGTTTTTCCTCGTCAAAGAACTTCTTGACGGCGTATTGATCTGTCAGGTCCAATTCCTTGTGGCTGCGGCCCACCAGATTGTTATAGCCCCGCTGCTTGAGGTTGTTCCATATTGCAGAGCCAACCAGCCCGTTGTGGCCGGCTATGTAAATCTTGCTGTTTTTGTCTAACATGGTTACCTGCGTTTATTTTGTTCTGACCGGCAGTATCGAACTGCATCGCTGTGCGACCACCTGTGCGGACAGAAGTCGTTTCTTTTAATTCTGGAGACACTTCTTTAGCACTTCGACTCCGATGTTAATTGATTCCTTTGTTTTTGTCCGAAAGAAGAGTGCCGGCTTCATATTTGCGAAGACTTTCATGACAGTGACATCGGCCCCGTTTATGTCTTTTAATCTTTTGGAAGTGCCCACTGGCGCGTCCAGGATGGCGTCAATATCGGCCTTGGATTCTTCAGTTAGGGGAATCCGGATGGTGTCATTGTCGTCGGAGACCGTGAGGACTTCCTTAGACGTGCAAAGTGGCAATCTGTATCTCTGCGAAAGAGCTTTCCACCATCATGATTCTGTCTCTGTTTCCATTGTAGGTTGCCTTTACGCAGTTAGGGACCTTTTCGTTCTTGAGGGCCTCAACGTCTCTGAGTTCTGCAGGGATAGTGTTATCTTCGTCGTGGTATTTGCTGAAGAGCAGTATGACCGGCTTGCTGGTGGCAATGATTGTGTTTTCCTTTGAGTAGCATTACGGTTTTCATGTATTAATCTCTCTTAAAAATATCTCTGGTGTAAACTTTGTCCTTTACATCGTCCAGAGCCGTGTCATAGCGGTTAGCGATGATGGCCTGACTCTTTGCCTTGAAGGTGTTGAGGTCATTAACGACTTCTGAACCAAAGAACGTAGTTCCATTCTCGAGCGTGGGCTCGTAAATGATGACCTTTGCACCTTTGGCCTTGATTCGCTTCATTATGCCTTGGATGGCGCTCTGGCGGAAATTGTCGGAATTGGACTTCATGGTGAGACGGAAAACTCCTATGGTGACCTCCTTCTCCTTGGCTGTATCATAAGCACTGGAGGCGGTGTAGTAACCGGCGATTTCCAATACTCTGTCTGCGATGTAGTCCTTGCGAGTGCGGTTGCTGTCAACGATGGCCTTGATGAGGTTCTCCGGGACATCGTTGAAGTTGGCCAGCAACTGCTTTGTGTCCTTAGGAAGGCAGTAGCCACCGTAGCCAAAGCTGGGGTTGTTATAGTGTGTGCCAATTCTCGGATCCAAACCAACGCCCTCAATGATTGACTGCGTGTTGAGACCTTTCATCTCTGCATAGGTGTCCAGCTCATTGAAGAAGGAGACGCGGAGGGCAAGGTATGTATTGGCGAAGAGTTTCACGGCCTCTGCTTCAGTTGTGCCCATAAAGAGGACGGGAACGTCTTGTTTGATAGCGCCTTCTTTAATTATGGAAGCGAAGGTGTGGGCGGCTCCTTCAAGAACAGGTTCATCGTAGCCAACGATAATACGGCTGGGGTAGAGGTTGTCGTAAAGCGCCTTGGATTCGCGAAGGAATTCCGGAGCGAAGATGATTTTGGGAGTGACTACCTTCATTGTTCCATCTGCCTGACGCTCGCGATAGGAGAACTTTTCCCTTGCGGACTTGGTGTAGCCAACA
>Ga0116149_1000920_pt1 | contig 37491 bp, 26 predicted proteins | sample AD_UKC057_MetaG_FD_89787 | JGI IMG/M metagenome (GOLD analysis project Ga0116149, IMG submission 89787) | Active sludge microbial communities of municipal wastewater-treating anaerobic digesters from USA - AD_UKC057_MetaG | ecosystem: Engineered > Bioreactor > Anaerobic > Digestate | place: USA...
CTGCTCAAGCTCTTCGTATGTTGGTTTTCTCGCTTCATCGCTATCCATTAAAATAAAACATATCACGCGCAGGCAATTTTAAAAAGCCTTTTTATGTTTTTTTTCAGAGAGCTAAATGCTTACCAATAGTCTATAGATTGACAAAACATGGCCGATTCCGGCGACAGGGTAATATGGATGCCTCCGACGACTATCGGGACGTCTCTGATACATTTGAACTCATCCGCCAGCATGAAACTTCATTTCAGAGAGCCGGAGTATGCCGACATGCAGACAAGGTCGGGAGCCACGCTTTTGAACCGACTGACCACAGAGTCTTTCAGCGAAAACAGTCGCTCAAGCCGCGGAGAATGGTAAATATTATAGTTTTGTCCAAAATAGACCTATATCAATGGGGGAATAAGTTTCGTGCCCGGCAAGTTTCAGCATGGATGAAAGGTATTCGATGCCGAGATTCTCGCGACCGAGATGAGTAAAAAGTATTTTTATTTATTAGCTTTCAAAGTCTTTCATAACGCTTTATACCGATCTGACATGAAGCTACGCTTTTAAAGATAGTAAATCTCAAGCGCCATGTTTTTTGCGAGTCGTAGAAAGCTTTCTTTCAAACTATTATTCTCCATCTTTTTTAGCGGCGCTCAACGATGATAAATGATTAAGAAAATACTTTATTCTTCGCGTTCGATTCTCATTGTATGTTTTGAATGTCGCATGTTTGAGCGTCCATGTTTCAGATTTGTTCTCCTGTTTGAATATCATGTCAATCAGCGCAAGAAATTTCCTTTTGAACTCAGTAAACGACGCAACGCTTTTTGTGGCGCGCCACAGAAAACGAGGCGAACCATAGAATTTCAGATAAGCCCGCTTAGTTAAGCGGTCAATCTCTTCGTTGGATAGAGATGTCCATGCGCGTGGCAGTTGCTTTTCTTGTTCAACCCCAAGAACGTAGTCTTTCCAGTAATCCTTCCCTGTGTTCTGAACCATATCCTTCCAAAGTGTTGTCCAAGGCTTGGCTGTTAGCTTGGAAAACTGGGCGTAATCCAATTTCAGTCGCTTTGCGAACTTGACAGTTTGTTCAAGGCTTTTTCTGGTTTCTCCCGGCACGCCTGCGAGGAAAAAGCCGAGGGTTTTAATGCCGGTTCTTCGTGTCAAATCAATAGTGTCCATTACTTGGGCTACACTTATTTGTTTATGCATGGCGGCAAGAATATCTTGATTGCTGCTCTCAATGCCATAATAAATGCGGCGGCAACCTGCTTTGCGCATCTTCTCAAGCAACATGGCGTCGACGTGGTCTATTCGGGATCGGCAGGCCCATGTGACATCGAGTCCGCGTCCGATAATCCCATCGCAAATAGACTCAACTCGTCCTCTTTGAAATGTAAAATCGTAATCAAAGATGTCAATTTCCCTTATGCCGAAATCGCGGACGCATTGCTCGATCTCGTCAACAACGATGACTGGGCTGCGGGGAGAATATTTTGTCCCGCCTGCTTCGCAGAAAACACAGCGCATAGGACATCCCAGACTTGTGATCATAACTGTGAAATTTTTGCGTTCAGTGGGAAACTCCGCATAGAGCTCGTTAGGCAGAAGGTGTCTGGCCGGGTTTGGATAAGCGTTAAAGTCCTCTTCTTCAGGACTGGCTTCGTTTACGATGATATCGCCATTGTGTTTGTATATCAGTCCCGGCACGGATTCAAAGTTGCGCTCTCTCTCCAACTCTCGGAGGAAAGCTGGAAACATTACAAGGGCGTGGTTGAGGCAACCGTAATCCACGACATCGTTCATGAGCGATTCGCGAGGATAAACACGGAGATTGTATCCACCGATTACAACCGGCGCTTTTACGGCGGCCTTGAGAGCGGCCGCCCATTCCATGGTCTCGCGGAACATGTACGTAGTCATCATAAACCCGATCAGGTCTGGCTTGAACTTTTTCAAAATATTTGTGGTTTCATCTATTGTCAATTCGAGGGTTCTCGCGTCGATTATAACAACCTCATGCCCAGCGCTCTCTGCTATAGCGGCTACCCATGCAAGGCTCAAAGGCGGAAATAGTCCGAAATACTTCTGAACTATCCTAATGTTCTCTTCGTGGAGCTTGTAGCTGAACGGGTTGAAAACCAATCCGATTTTCATGAAATGAACGATCTTCCCTTGTGTTTTGAAATTGTATATTTTAAAGTAGGTTATGTAAAGAATCAAAAATAACCGAAGAGATCCGATGATTCCAATTGTTCCGCGAAGCCAGACGAGACACTGCAAAGGACAAACGCGCATTCTATTGAAATGCGCGCTTGGAGAAGAATACGATGGCATGGTGGATGATTTTGAAAAGCGCATTGCGTCGTTTTGCGGCGTCAAACATGCAATAGCTTTTTCTTCAGGCAGAGCCGCTTTTTGCGCGTTGTTGGATTCGCTTAATTATCCGCCTGATGCTTGTGTTTTGATGCCCTCTCTAAATTACCCAGCCATGCCAATGACAGTATTAAAGCGAGGTTTGAATGTGTCGTGGATTCCCCTGCTAGAAAAATCTTTGGCTCCAGATCTCGAAAAAACGAAGGCGTCCTTGCCTTGCAACGCAAGAGCGTTGGTATGGCGCATTATTTCGGATTTCCCGGACCTGTGGACGAACTTCTATCGTTTTGTCGCGACCATGGTCTTGACCTAATTGAGGACTCGGCGCATTCTCTTGGAACCCGTTACAGGGGCATTCATGTCGGAGGCTTTGGTCGCGCTGCCATATTTAGCTATGAAACATCCAAAATCGTGAACACTTTCGGCGGTGGCATGGCAGTCACCAATGACGATGAACTTCGACAACGGCTTTCCGAGTCTAGAGAGAGCCTCGCTTCTCTGTCTAAAATTGATGTCTCGAAAAGAGCTTTGAAAAGCTATTTATCGGCTTTGGCGACAAGTCGTTGGGGTGGCTCTGCTTTCCTATATCCAGCATTGGCCGTGTCCCGCGCTTTAGGGATGCGAGACTTTGTTGAAGAACGCAAAGAAGGAGCAGCTCCGAAATCGCCTTTCCAGCTCGCCGGTTTGCAGTCGCGGGTTGGCCTAGCGCACATGGATCGCCTTAGTAACACGCTGGCTGTTTTAAAACGACAATTCCTCGAAATCCAGAAGGCCATAGACTGCTCCGGCATGGGCATGTATCAGGCGGAGGAAGGCTGCCCGAACGGCTTCATGACCGCCGGCATCTGTAAAGACGCCGGAGAATTGTCGCGCATATTCTTCAAAAACGGCATTGATATAAAAATCAACTACATGAGGGACTGCCCCGAATTAACGCCGGGGCTAGGCGCGGAGCGATGCAAGCCGGTTTCGAAGCGTTTGTTTCATGTTCCCAACAGGACAGGATTCTCCGAATCCGGATTCCGAAAATACATAGCCGCCATTAGCCGCCTGTTAGACAGCGCCGACCAGAGATTGTAAAATTGCATAGAATACACTGTGCCTTTGTTTATTTCTAATTTCAACTCCGATGGAGTGGAGATATTGACAAATCGAAACCAACGAGCTTGCATGGACGGAAAGATTTCTCTAATCGAGAACTCCTTTGGCGCGGACAAAAATAAAGACAGAGGCTCAACGAAGTTGCATCTGTTTTTGTTCATTTCCGCACTTTTCGGAATCGTCGCGATTGCTTTGGGATACATAGGAAATCTCAACAATAAACACGCTTCTAAAGGCGCGACTATACGGGCGCTCGCCTTGGATGACAGCGAGAGAACACACATTGTCACCTGTCATGAGAATTGGGCAAATCCAAACGCTGAATTTGAATGGGGCGATATCGGCAGCCATTTCAAAAGCATTAAACTCATAAACAGCATTGACACAATCAATCCGATCCGGTGCGTAACCAAACGGCTCGACGAGGCTCCAAATCCAGAACAAATCAAGGATTCGCTTTTATTTGTCGGAGGTTCCGTAGTTTTGGGCGAAGGGATATCTAAAAGATCCTCTTTTTCTGAAATCATCCGGGAACAATCAGAAGGCTTCGCCAAAGCCGGTTTTCGAAATGTGATAAATCTCGGATCAATGAATGAAAGTCTCATCGAACAGCATCAAGTGCTCAGCAGCGTTATCAAACACAAACCTGCGCAGGTTGTCTATGTGTGGACACCGGCAAATACTCCTACAAGCGATCTCTTTCAATTTGAATCGAAAAATGCGGTGGCCAATATTTTCGACCGTAGGAACAGGTTCAAAAATGTGACGATTTACCCTTTCGCAAGTTATATCAAAGGATATTATCAAAGCCGAAAAGACACAGAAGCGGCAATCAATTGGATTCTAAAGGCACACAGCGACGACAACTGCGGCTGGAGGGAATCCCTCGTTTCACATGTGGCGACGATGAAGAAGGAAACGGAGACTCAGGGCGGCAGTTTCAAAACCTTTTTGTTTCCGCTACTTGTCGGAGGCCGAGGCGACTATGTGTTTCAAGGCATCCACGACGATGTGAAGCGGTTATTGAAGGCAGAGGGGATAGAAACGGAAGACCTCTCCGAGCGAATTTTGTCGCGGCCCGCAGAAGAAATGCGGCTTCACGATTACAACAGACGTCCCAACAGCGAAACCCACCGCAGAATCGCCGCAGCCATGATGGAGAATCTCAGGATTGTCGCTTACGACCTTGAGCAGCCCCCGCAAGTTAAAAAAAAGGAAAGCGAAAAAAAAGACGCCAGCATGGTTTTGAGCGACGGTTTTTCGCAATGGGTTCGTTATACGGTGGTTTTTGCGCTGGCGCTTTGCTTGGCTGTTTTTCTTTTCGCGGCGCTACGGTTCGGAGGAAAAGAGCACAACCCGGATGAGCAGAAAAAACCGCAAATCAGAGCAGCCGCGGTCGTAGCGCTATTTTTTGTTTTATTAGCGGTTGTTTTCGGATGGAAATCGCTGTTTTTCGGACACCACATGCTTCCACTGGACATATTGAATATATATCACCCTTGGGCGCCGGAGGCAGGCCCGCAGTTTGACACTATCCAAAATCCATACGACAACGACAGTATCGACCAGATGTATGCGTGGCGCAAATATATCGCGGCAGCGGAACGAAATGGCGCTGCGCCTTTCTGGGATCCTTACACGCTTTCCGGCTCTTACTTAGTAGGCAACAATCAATCCGCGCTTTTTTATCCGTTTAGCTTGTTGTTTCGAGCACTGCCAGTTGAAAACGCGTTCGGGTATTACACAATCATTCATCTAATTATTGCCGCGTTCGGCGGTTTTCTGTTCTTAAAGCGGTTCGGGCTAAAAAATGAAAGCGCTGTTTTCGGAGCCTTGGCGTTCATGTTCAGCGGAAGAATGATTAGAGCGACCAATGAAATCAACTGTCTCGCGACTCTGGCGTGGTGGCCGCTCGTTCTCTGGTGTTCAGATATTGTCGTCGAGAAAAAAAGAGCGTCTGTTTCTTTGTTGTGTTCGTTGCCAATAGCCTTGATGTTGATGGCCGGCAATCTTCAAATCGGTCAATATTGCCTGATACTGGCGTTTGCCTTCTCAGTTAATCGAGCTATTAACTTATCTGAATCAGAACAACGGATCAGGGGAATTGCTGCTTGCGTCGGTCATTTTATTATCATGGCCGTCGCGGGAATGGCGATAAGCTCCGTTCAGATACTGTCCGTCATCGAATATTTATCTCAGAGCACAAGGGCGGCCGTGCCTTATGATCAGATTCCCCCAACGCCTTTATGGGTGTTTAAAATATTGTTGCTTCCCAACATAGCGTTAAAGAACAATTTTAGTATGAGTAGTTTTCCGTTCTTCACTAAATACAATATCGCGCTTTATTTCGGAATCGCCACGTTATTGTTTGCGATGGGCGCCTTATTTATAAAAAAGCGTCAACACCCAAGATTCTTTGTCTGGACCGCAATTGTGTCGGCTCTTTTAAGCCAAAAAATCTTTTATTATCCGATTTATCTTCTTGTTCCCGGAGCAAAGAGCTTTCAGCTTACGGAATTGTTGTGTGTTTTTGTGATCTGCTGTTGCTTTTCAGCCGCTTTTATGTTCGACGCCATATTTTTTCCAAACGCTAACGATGAAACGGAGAATGGCAAAAAACGAAGACGTTTTGGTCTAATGGCGGCGGCGGGCGGGATAGGTTTCATGTCCGGCTCTTTTTTATACGCGGCGGCTCCGCTCAGCTATTTACTGATTCCAGTGTCGCGCTTGTTGTGTTTCTCAGGCGTTTTTTTCGCGATTGTCGGAATGTTCAAACTTAGCCGAAAAGATTCCATCCGAGGTGTTAACATTTTCGCGTTATTGCTGATAGCCGCGCTTTCTGTGGACTTGTTGATTATCGCAGGGCGGTATACCACCCAAATACGCGTCGATACTGAGAGCAAGCCAGCCTTGATTTCTTATCTTGAAAATCTGAAGTCTGAGGAATCAAGGATAGTAAGGTTCGACCCTGAAGCCAATGTTGAAACATATTCCAGCATATTGCCGCCCAATTTGGCGCTTCTCGCGCCTGTGCCGGATATTCAAGGATATGACAGCTTGATGCCGAAAAATTATAACGATGTTGTGAATCTGATTGAACCGGGCGTCGCCAACGTCGGACTTGGCGGGGAACGAATTCGGGAACTTCGGAAACACAAATCCCTTGCTTCTCCGATTCTCAACATGCTCGGAGCGACGCATGTTTTATCAAGCAGGCAGTTGCCTGCGCCTTACGAGCTTCAAGAACAAAGCGGAGGGGTATTCGTCTATAAAAACCCCGCTGCGCTTCCACGTATGTTCTTTGCAAAACAGGCTTTGGTTCTGAATTCAGATGATGACACGCTGAAAATCATGGCGCGACGGGATTTCGATCCATTGTCAACAGCCATTCTGTCTCCCGCACACGGCATGATATCCGATAAAAAGCGTATTGATTACAGCGAAGCGAGAGTTCTTGATTATTCGGTTGGATACAACAAAGCATGGGCAAAGGTAAGCGCGGATGGTCCTGCGCTGCTAATCTACACCGACAATTTCATCCGTGGATGGAAAGCTTATCAGAATGGACGGATATTGCCTGTTCTTAGAGTTAATCACTCTTTCAAGGCGGTTCAGGTCGAGGCGGGAACTCACGAAATCTTGTTCGTGTTTAGACCTGACGGACTGGCAATCGGAGTCGCAATAAGCATAATATGCTTGGTTGTATATCTGATTGTCGCTCTGCTTTATTTCTATTCATTAAAAACTCGGATTAAACGGCCTATCAAGTTTTGCGATTCGTCAGGCAGCAATACGATGGAAATCTCATCGCCTACGGATTTTCAATCAAATGAATACGACAAAGGATAAATAATTGTGACAAATGCCTCTTCAAATCAACCGCGGCGTATTTTGTGTGTTATCGAACTAGTCCTTGCCTTGGCTGTTTCAATCGCCCTTCTTCATTTTTCTGTTAAAGGCATCCTCTCTGGTTTGCAATCAACTGGCCAAACTCTCGAAATGGCGGCAAAAGATAAAGCGCAGAATGACTTCCATGTTGTATGTTACGAAAATTGGAACACCCCTTTCGCCGATTTCTCATATTTAGAAGCATTAAACACGTTTACAGATATTGTCCCGCTCAACGGCGCTGGCATGGATACCATGAATTTCGTGCAATGCTGGTCGGAAAGAAGCAGCGTCACATATACCAGCGAACAAATCAATGACAGCGTGATATTTTTGGGCGGTTCCGTCGCTTCTGGAAAAGGCGTTCCCAAGAGTTTTCAATTTCAAGAAGTCATTAAAAAGATAGCAGTTGAGAGCAACGGTGAACCAGTTAAGACAATAGATTTTACTCTTGAAACAAACACTTTTTCACTTATTTTTGAAAAATATTTAGAACTTGTGAGAATGAACCCAAGATCGATTGTGTATGTCTGGTCTCCTGCAGACACCCCGTTCTTTTCACTCGAACCGCCGCTTGCCTTTGAAAACAGTGTGCATTGGGATCAGCCGAATCGTTTCATGATAAAAAACGGGTATCCAGAAGCTCAACTGTTAAAAGGCGCGTGGACATTATTTCAAGATCGCAACGATTCAAAGCGGTGGATTAAGAAAATAAATTCCAAAGCAAACAAAGATGGAATGGAGTATTTATTTTCCGCAATCAAAACAATGCGAGACGAGGCATCGGTTGCGGGCGTGGACTTTTCCTTTGTATATATTCCATTATTGGAAGGGCAGCGCGACCATTATGAATATGATGATATTCATGAAAAGATGTCGGCGTTTCTCGCCGCCAATGGAATCCCAAGCCTAGATATTGCCCCCGTTTTATTTAATCGCAATCCTCGAGAGTTCAGAGTTAACTCCATTAATTGGCGGTTTAATGAGGAAGCTCATAGGAGAGCCGCCGCCGCAATGGTTCCTTTTTTAGGCTTTCATTCCAAGCCTTCGCATTGGGATTCAGGCTTGTCGGATAAGAGAATCAGGCAATCTGATATTTCAGACGATAAATACGCTCGAACGGAGGAATACCCTTTCTGCGCATCAATATTCTTTCTTCTTTCGTTTCTTTTATTATCTTGTGTTATTGCTTTTATTCTGCATCTTCCTCTAATCATGAGAGAAATATCAGCAAGCGGGATGAAAACCTTTTTATTGCTATTATTAATTATCATATATGCCAGCTTGTTAAGGATTTATGTCTCGCCTCATGCGCATCTGGTTTTAGGCGACGAATATGACAGGTTGAGGATTATCGAATTGTGGATTGCCGGAATACACGGCGCACACATATACAATATATTTCCCGGGGCCATGATGGCATATTACCCCGCATATCTGCTCTTCGGGCTTCATTCTCAAGTCGGATTTTATTTCTCGGTCTTCTTGTCCACTGTATCATGCGCTATTATGTTTCTTGTCGTTAAATCCTTTATTAAAAATAATGGCGCCGCTTTGGTTGCCGCTTTTCTTTTAGCTAACTACCCTGTTTGCCTTCGTTTTTCAGGAAGTCACGCCGCAGAAAATCCTAATCTTATATTTATGCTTGTTTGCGTTTATGCGCTTGCGCAGTGCAGAACAAATCGCAGTTTTATTTCATCGTTTTTGTTTTTTATTTCACTTTCTTTCTTTGTTTTTATCCGCATTCACAACATAGCGTTCGCGATATTTATTCTGTATTGTTATATGAGTTATAACAGCAGACACATCGTTGCTGAACACGACAATAGTACGCATAATATATTTTCAAAAATAGTCGCCTCTGTTGTAAGAACCCGATCCGATATTGTTCCGGCCTTTATCTTCATGTTCAGTTTTGTATCCTGTCTAATCCTTATTTATATCAGCGCTACAATCGGCGATTACAACAGGAATATCGAGACAATTGCCATCGGAAATCATTTTGTCGATAATCTTCGTTTTTTTGTGTCAAATAAATATCTTCCAATTGCTTTCAGCGTCATTTGCAGCGTGTCGATTATTTTGTTGCTGTTAAAAAGACACTCGGTCATTTCCAGAAAGACAGTTGTGTTTTTCGTATTATGGATAGTTATCTATTTTATTTGTCATCTTCAGGCTGGGTCGGGCCAATATCTGAGATCGTCCGAATCGGTGCGGCACACGATGGACTTTGCCGCGCCACTTATAGTTTTGACCGCGCTCGGCATATATTTCATAGAAAAGTGTTTTTTCGGTAATATTGCAAAGAATACATTCAGAGTCTCTATGTTTATATTTATTGCCCTTGTCCCATTCTCTCATATGTCTGAGATTAGGGACAAAGGATATGTCGACAACTTGCTTAGAGCCACGGTGTCGGTAGCAGGCTTATATCCTAAAAGCGCTCTTTTTATTACAAACACATTTTTAGTATTTGACGCCATTGACTTAGATTTACGCGCGCCGGCAAGGCTTGCTCACTCTCCATCCGATGCTTTGCGGATATGCTCCAAAGGACAAGAATGTATTCTTGTTTTGTACAAAAATGATCAAGACGCAGATTTCGAATTTATTCGAAATCTGTGCCCGGAATCAATTCATTATATAAATTTGAAGGTAGCAATTTGTCCCTTTGATAAGCTTGCTGATATCCCAGCCAGCTATTTCCGCCGTCCATCATACGAAGCCGGGGGTGGAGACTATGTTAGTAATTTGCCATACGGGATGAATATAGAAATGCGGGACCGCAACAAAACAACCCAATACCAATGATAGCTATCACGGAATTATGAGTTTCTTACTAAATTAAAACGGATAAAATTCCGAAAAGTGCGTAAATAGAAAATAAGGTCAAGGTCTTCCTGATTGTAAGGTTAGGAGACAAAACAACAGGAGGATAGCTTGCGCATCTTCATAATCTCTTACATCATCCAAAGTTTCCATGATTTTCTCTCCTTACGACTTCATATATAAGCTGGCAAAAAGCCTGTTATGTTTTCTGTGTTACGTCTGTGTTACGGTGTTAATGGCTATATTTGCGGTATGACATAAAACCTATAAAACAAAAAACCGCCTTGTTAGACGGTTATTTGTCGATGGAGCTAATGGGATTCGAACCCATGACCTTCTGACTGCCAGTCAGACGCGCTCCCAACTGCGCTATAGCCCCGTTTTGTTTTGTTCCCGGATGCGCGCTTGTGGGTGTGTTGCGCGGCGTGGTGTCCGGTGGCGCTTCGGTGTGTTCGGGCCGGTGGGGGGTAGGTGGTTGGGGCGGGGGAAGCGGCCGGCCGTCGCATTGTGTGTTCGGTTGTGCCCGGTTTGCGTGTCGCGCGGACCGGGGTTTTGCCGAGAGACGGATTTGAACCGCCGACGCAGGGATTTTCAGTCCCTCGCTCTACCGACTGAGCTATCTCGGCTCCTGCTTTGTGTTGACGTTGCGCCTGACGCTGGCTGCGGCTGCGTGTTCTCCTGCGGGGAGGCCGTTGAGGGTCTCCGAGTGTGGCAGGGGAGCGGGCAAGTGCCTGCGGGGGCGGGGCGTCAGAATTTCTTTTTTCTGCTTTTGCGCACGCGTTCTTTGATTTTGCGGCGGCGCTTGTCGCTTGGTTTTTCGTAAACCTGCGAGCGTTTGTAGTCTTCCTGAATTCTGGCGTCGCGGCAAACGCTTCTGAAGCGTCTGAGAGCGCTTTCTATCGATTCGCCTTCATGAACTTTTACTCCCGGCAACTTTTACACACCCTCTCTAGATTTCAGTTTTTCAACTACGGAGCCGACGAGGATTGAACTCGCGATCTCCGGCTTGACAGGCCGGCATGTTAACCGCTACACCACGGCTCCTTGCATCGGGCTTGCTTGGGCGGAGTGGGTTTCGAACCCACGGCCTCTTGCGTGTGAAGCAAGCGCTCTCCCGCTGAGCTACCCGCCCTTGTTTTGTTGCCCCCAAGGGGACTCGAACCCCTGCCGCCGCCTTGAAAGAGCGGTGTCCTAACCACTAGACGATGAGGGCGGCTTTGATGAGCCGTCCGGGGTTCGAACCCGGGACACCCGGATTAAAAGTCCGGTACTCTACCACCTGAGTTAACGGCCCGTACGCGTCCCTTACAGGCCTTATCCGGCCTTCCGGATTGTTTCTCCGGGTTGGGTAAGCCCTTTTCAAAGTTCACAAACTCTAAATTTTAGCGTCCCGCTTTGCCGCTGTCAATATGCGGGGCGGCAAATATGGCGGTTTTTTTTGTCGTTTCCGGTTGTTTTCCGGCGCGCCTCACACGAATTTCCGCAGTATGACGGTCTGCGCGCGGCGCGGGCCGACTGATATGATCGAGATGGGGGCTTTGATGATCCGCTCGATGTTTTTAATGTATTCTTTTGCTCCTTTTGGCAGGTCGCGGTAGTCTTTGACTCCGCTGGTGTCTTCTTTCCAGCCGGGCATTTCCTCGTAAACGGGCGTACATTCGCGGAGTTTTCTGAAGTCGGTGGTGAATTCGGTGATGGTTTCTTTGCCGACTTTGTATCCGACGCAGATTTTGATGGTGTCGAGTTCGTCGAGGACGTCGAGTTTGGTCATGGCGAGGGCGCTCATGCCGTTGATGCGGACGCTGTAGCGGAGCAGGAGGGCGTCTAGCCAGCCGCAGCGGCGGGGGCGTCCGGTGGTCGTGCCGAATTCGCCGCCTTTTTTCTGTATGTGCGCGCCGATCTCGTCCTGAAGTTCGGTGGGGAAGGGGCCTTCGCCGACGCGGGTGGTGTAGGCTTTGGTGATGCCGAGCACGCGGTCGATTTTAGTGGGGCCGATGCCGGCTCCGACGCAGGCTCCGCCGGCCACGGGGTGGGACGAGGTGACGTACGGGTATGTGCCGTGGGTGACGTCGAGCAGGGTTCCCTGCGCGCCTTCGAACAGCACGATTTTCTCTTCTCTGAGCGCGTTGTGGATTATCAGGGAGGTGTCGCCGACGTATTGTTTGATGGCTTGGCCGTACGCGAAGTATTCGTCGCAGATGGCGTCGGCCTCGAATCCTTTGTCCTTGAAGATTTCGCGGAGGATGAGGTTTTTGTATTTGAGGGAGTGGCCGAGGCGGCCTTCGAACTCCTCGCGGTCGAAGAGGTCGCTGACGCGCAGTCCGGTGCGGGCCATTTTATCGACGTAGGCTGGGCCGATGCCGCGCCCGGTGGTGCCGAGCTTGTGTTTGCCTTTGAGTCCTTCCTCGTACTGGTCGAGCGTTTTGTGGTATGGCATGACGAGGTGGGCGTTGCCGCTGATCCTGAGGTTGGAGAGGCTGACGCCGCGCGCTTTGAGGTTTTCAATTTCTTTGATGAGGGTGGCAGGGTCAATTACGACGTCGTCGCCGATGATGCAGATTTTGTCTTCGTATAAGATGCCGGAGGGGATGAGGTGGAGTTTGTATTCCTCGTTGTCGACGACGACGGTGTGGCCGGCGTTGCTGCCGCCTTGGTAGCGGACGACGAGGTCCACGCCCTCTGCGAGCATGTCTGTGACTTTACCTTTGCCTTCGTCGCCCCACTGGGCTCCGACCAGAACTATTGCGGGCATGATTGCCTCCAGATGACTGCCGCCGCGTTGCGCCGGACCGTAACAACAAAAAAACTCAAACGGCGCAATCTCCGTTTGAGCAGATTGCAACAAATGTTAGCACGGGGGGTTGGGGGTGTCAAATCTTTTCTGCTTTGTTTTTTTCTTGTTTTGAGGCGGAATCCGGGCGCGGTTCGCGGAGGGGAAAACGCCAGATTGCGGAGCGGCTCCCGGCTGTTTTGCCGACCTCGCTTTTTGATGGAAACACAATGTCTCGTGGCCCTGCTTGAATAGTTTCACGGGGTTGCGGGAAAGTTTTTTTTGCTATGTGAAAACAAGCTTCCGCGCTCCTAAAAAAACGTTTGACAGCCGGTTTTGTTGAACATTGCTCATTAGTAAAATATTTGGGGGCGGCGCATTTCTTTTTTTGTTCGGTAGGGGGTGCTTTCCGCGCGCAATAGCAGCGACAATTTTGGGCGGGGCAACCCCGCCCCTGATTCAACCCGGATTCGTCGATAGAAGCGACGAACCGGGGCGATTTTCATAGCGGCGAACTGCTTCGTTGCCGCCGCATTTTTTTGTTCATGAATCGTATGTTCTATTCACTGCAAAAACGCGTCTTGCGCCTCGCGTTTCATCCGCTCTGAAAAATCGCTTCCGAATCCTAACCCGAATTTCACGAGAAAAAGCCGGGCTAATGAAGTATTTGGGCTGAGCGTGGAATGCTCAAACAGACATTGCTTGTTTAGCGGATGTCAGATTATGCCTTCGGAGCGAAAAATCACCTAGTCGGGCTGCCGCTTTTGAAGGAGATGACGACTTTGCGGTTTTTGCCTGTGCCTTCGCTGGTGGTGACGATATTTTTGTAGTTGGCCAGAGCGAGATGGATGATGCGGCGGTCTTGAGGGGGCATGGGCGCGAGGGCTTCTGGTTTGTGGGTTTTCATTACTTTTCTGGCTACGGAGCGCGCCATCTTATGGACGGATTCCTCGCGGCGTTTCCTGTAGTCGCCGACGTTGATGACGACTTTCTTTTTGTTGCCGAATTTTTTCGTCATAACGACGTTTGTGATGAATTGAAGGGAGTCGAGGGTCTGGCCGAATTTGCCGATTACGACGCCGGCGTCTTTGCCGGTGATGTCGACCGAGATGTCGTTCTGTCCTTCGCACACGTCGATGTCACATTCGACTTCGAGGCATTTGAAGACTTTTTCGAGGAAGTCGCGGACTTGGTCTTCAGGGGTGTCGTCGGAGAAGACGCGGGGGCTGCCGGGTAGGGTGGAGGCGATACGGTTGGGGTCTGGTTCGATTTCAGGTTCCGGGGCCGTGTTGACGAGGGCGACGCGGAGTTTGATGTTGCGGGAGCCGATGAGCCCGAACAGGCCCTCGCGGGGAGTTTCGAGAACCTCGACGAACACGTCGTTTTCGTCCGCGCCGAGTTTTTCCAGCGCTGCTTTTAGGGCTTCTTCCCGCGTGCGGCCTTCCTGAATGACTTCTTTCATGAGGATCACCTGTCGAATATGGTTTCGGCGCGAGGCGGACAAGTCCGCCTTCGCCGGACTGTTTCAATCGGTCGGTTTAAGACTATCGCTTTTTTCTTTTCTTGCTTTTCTTCGAGCCGCCGCTTTTCTGCGCCGGATAGTTCTTTTTCTGTGAGCCGCCGGACTTTGGTTCCGCCGTTTTCGAGGCGGAGGCGGTTTTTGCCGGACTGGATTTCTTTGAGTCGCCGTCTCCGGATTTTTCCTTCTTAATACTATCCGGTGGAGAGTCGGTTTTTTTGTCGGATCGGGAGGTCTTGGCTTTTTCGGAAGCTTTCTTGGTGTCCGTCACGTTCTTGGCTGGAGTGCGGGTGACGGCCTGTTGGGCGAACTGAAGGAGGTTGGAGACGCCCCAGTAAAGGAGAACGCCCGTTGGCATGAGGAAGGCGAAATATATGATCATCAAATTCATCATGATCATGGTCGTCTTCTGCGACGGGTCTATGGTCATCATCTTCTGCTGCATGATAGTCGTCACGGCCATGACCGCCACGAGGATGAGGGCGGGAGCGTAGAGGTAGGTGTCCCTGAGGAATCCGATGCCGAGGAAGCTGAGGTCGATCATGCCGGGCATAACGGTGTGAAGGTTGGCTAGGAAATCGTTGGAGAGTTTGGTTATGGCGGCAGTGGTGAGGTCGAGGCCGTAGAAGGATTCATTGACGAGGATGAAGCCGTTTTTTTCGGGCAGTCGCAGAACCTGATAGAGCATGATAAAGATGGGAATTTGAAGAACCATCGGCAGACAGCCGCTTATCGGGTTGAAGCCGACCTCTTTGTATAGGGCCATAAGCTCTTTGTTGAGCTTTTCTTTGTCGTCTCTGTATTTGGTCTGGAGTTCTTTGACGCGCGGCTGAGCCTGTTGCATGGCTTTCATGCCGCGCAACCCGCTGAACGTGAGGGGGAGAAGAATTAACCTGATAATGAATGTGAGCAGGATGATATCCCAGCCGTAATTGCGTGTGAATTGGTGGGAGAAATCAAGAAAACGAAGAAAGATGTCTGATAGGAGGTCCACTTTATATAGCCGCCTTGTCGGGATTTGTTAGTTCTTTGTCGCAGGCCGCGCGGGGCGGAACCGGGTCATAGCCGCCGCGGGCGAAGGGGTTGCAACGGATGAGCCTCCAAGCGGCCATCGCGCCGCCTCGGATGAATCCGTATTCGCGTAGCGCGTCCATCGCGTATTCCGAGCATGTGGGAGTGTATCTGCATGCCGGAGGAAGCAGTGGCGAAATGCGCTTTTTATATATCTTCAGAACGAAGATTGCGATTCGGGCTAACACTAATTATCCTTGTGAATCCGGTCGAGCAGCGGCCTGATTTCGGCTTTGGCTTTTTCCAGCGCGGCGCGATCGGCGGATTTTTTCAACAGAACAATTAAGTCTATGCCGTTCATTGCCGGGTGCGGGTTGACTCGGATGTGTTCGGACAGAACCCGTCTGGCGCGGTTGCGCGCGACTGGGCCGCCGAGTCTCACCGGAACGAAAACGGAACATCTGCCTGAAGAAGGCCCCGGACGGTAAATGAGCGTCAGGGTTTCGCCGGAAGCTCTCGCGCCCGAACGGAAAAGGGCGGAAATATCACCGCGACCGCTGACAGATTTCCGGGGCGCGCGCCGGTCAGACTGTGAGCCGTTTGCGCCCTTTTTTGCGCCGGGCATTGATAACCCTTCGTCCCGCTTTGGTTTTCATTTTGGCTCTGAAGCCATGCACGCGTTTTCTGCGTCTGTTGTGCGGCTGATACGTCCTTTTCATTGCTATGCTCCTCTTCTCCGCCTTCGTCCGGCCCTGCCATGAACGTTAACACGGACCCGCCGGAGCCGCCGGCGAATCCGCGCGGTGTTTCATAGCTATTATTTATACAGCATACAGCCAATCCGCGCTCGCGGATTCCGAATATATTAACACAAGCTTTTTTATTATTCAACCCATAGGGAATCTTGGCAGAGAAGCCGGGGAATCCGGCTCGAACCGGCCCCGGCGGGAGTTTAGTTGTTTTTCAAGGGCGTTTTGACGGGGCCGCCGACTAAATGTTATGCGCGCGCTCTTATCGATTTTTCCAGTTCGCCAAGTGTGCGGGCGAGGGATTCCTCCCCGCGCCGATGAGCGTCTACTCGTTTTGCGGTGTTGCACACTGAGGATGGCCCGACGCCGAACATGTCGCCCAGACAATCCAGAGGGGTGTCTGTCATGTTTCTGCAAAGGAAAATCGCCGCGTTCCGGGGGTAGTTAGGCTTGGTTTTATTGTCCAGAATCGACTGCTTTTCCACTTTAAAAAACTCGGCGGTCATATCAATAATCGTATCAGGGAGGATTTTTACGGGCGGCGTCTGGGCGGCTTGGACGGCTTTTTCTTCGAAATCCACGTTTCCCAGAGTTCGCGACTTTTTCAATAAAACTGTCATCGCCTGCATGTTGATTCCCGCCGCCGCCGCCACGTATTCCTGAAACCTTCGAATTTTCCTGTCGCGGTCTCCCCCGAAGCATGAGAGCGCGTCATTGGCGGATACTGACGGGGGCTGGGCCGCGCCGCGCGTGTATGCTTGGTGGCTGCTCCATTGGTATGATTCCGGCGTCCGGGAGAGTTTCAGGTGCGTCGGAAGGTAGTGTATGTAGCGGACGAGTTTAAGAAGGTATCGATCTTTATCGATCAGAGAACTGGTGTAGCGGCCTTTGAAAACCTGAGCAGTCCTCTTGCGGCGGGTGTTGGCATAAGCGGTGTAGTGGCTGTTGACGTACTGCATGGCTTTGGTGAGATTTCCGAGAGGGGTTTCGAGCAGCAGCCGGTATCCGTCGTCCAGAAGAACGTAAGCATGCAGGGATAGTGTGTATCTTTTTAGCGCGGCGTCGATGATTTCAAGGAATCGGCGGCGGTCGATGTTGTCCTGAAAAAGAGGCTGGTCCGGCATGGAGCGGGCAGAAACGAAGTAAAGAGCGCCGGGGAATTCAATTCTCGACGGTCTGGGCATAAGGCTGACCTCCCAAAGATGCGGCCCGATTAAAGGCGGCGAAGCGAAGATAGCCGAGCGCCGCAGTTGTGTCCTGATTATGCGCCCCGAGGATTCGGAAACGGGCAGTCGGCCCGTCCGCGCGGCTGTCGGCATGTTTTTTAAAGACAAATCCGCCGGAAGTTCCGGGCGCGGCTTGCCCCGGCGGAATGGTCGATCTGATTGGCTTCGCTCCTTCGGGGTTTCCTGAAGGAGCGGACAGTCAATTATAATAATTATGATTTAAGTGTCAACTGAAACCGGGGCTGCCAGAGCGGAATGTGCGGCGGAGACGACGGAGACGATGTCGGGAGAGAAACCGGCTGGGCCGTCTGTCTTAAGAAGGGCGAAGAACTCGATGTTTCCTTTCGGGCCGGGCAGGGGGGAGTGGCAGAGGGCGGCGGCATGGAATCCGAGGGCATCGGCGCCGGCTATGGTTTCTTTGAGAATCTCGATGTGGGTTTCGGGGCGGCGGACGACGCCTTTGCCGGCGCGCTCTCGGCCCGCCTCGAACTGGGGCTTGACAAGGGCAAGGGCGGCTCCGTTGCTTTTTAGCAATCCTTGCGCCGCCGGAAGGATTTTTAACAGCGATATGAACGACGCGTCGATGACGGCAAGGTCGAATTTAAAAGGAAAATCCGCCGGGTCGAGGTTGCGGGCGTTGACGCGCTCGATGACGGTCACTCTGGGGTCGTTCCTGAGGCTGAGAGCGAGTTGACCGTATCCGACGTCCACCGCGTGGACGGAGCGAGCGCCTCGTTGAAGCAGGCAGTCGGTGAACCCGCCGGTGGAAGCTCCGATGTCTATGACGTCCAACCCTGAAGGGTCGAAGCGCATGGCGTCGAGCGCTCCTTCGAGCTTGTGTCCGCCCCGGCTGACGTATTTGCGGATTGTCCCGCGCAGCCTTATCTCGGCTTCCACCGGGTAGGAGGTTCCGGGTTTGGTCGCCGGGGAGTCGTTCACGAGGGCCTCGCCGGCCATGATGATAGCGCGGGCTTTCTCCCGCGTCGGGGCAAGCCCTCGCTCGACCAGCAATATGTCCAACCGTTTCTTTTCCAACGCGGCCCCGTTCCTCTGTCTCCGCCGGAGGGCGGAAGCTTGATAATTATAGCCTGAGAGGAGCGCGATATCGCGCGGCTATTCCATATTTCGGCGCGCGGCGTTAGATTATCGAAAGGATGCGCGCGCGGAACGCGGCGCGGAGCGGATGTTTTGGGAAGAAGAATAATGGTGATAGGCGGCGGAGCCTCCGGGCTGATTGCGGCGGCGCGGGCGGCGGAACTTGGCGCGGACACGCTTGTCATCGAGCGAATGGAGCGCCCGGCCCGCAAGCTCGCCATCACCGGCAAAGGCCGTTGCAATTTCACCACGGGCCACGATGTGGCGCACGCGATAGAGGCGTTCGGGGCGAACGGCCGTTTCCTCCACAGCGCTTTCGGAAGGTTCTATTCGGAGGATATCATCGCAATTCTCGAATCGCGGGGAGTGAGGGTGAAGGAGGAGCGAGGCAAGAGATATTTTCCGGAATCGGACAGGGCGCTGGATGTGGTGGACGCGCTGGCGGGGCTGGCGGCGGACAACGGGGCCAAGCTGATGACGGGGTTCAGGGTGGAGAGGATCGGGGTCGAGGGGGGGCGCGTCGCGAGCGCGGAGGCGGTCGGCCCGGACGGTTCGAGGGTGGTTTTCGAGGCGGACGCGGCGATAGCTGCGACGGGCGGGATGTCATATCCGGGCACCGGCTCGACGGGGGACGGATACCGTCTCGCGCGCGAACTGGGCCATACGGTCGTCCCTCCGGTTCCCGCGCTCGCGCCTATCGAGTTGGCCGGGGACGCGCATCCCGCGCTGTCTCCGCTGCCCCTGAAAAACGCCTCTGCCGCGCTGACGTCCGGCGGGGTGGTTGTCAAAGAGCTATTCGGCGATATGATGTTCACTCCGTTCGGGGCCACCGGGCCGATAATTCTGGACATGGGAAAGATAGCGGCCGGAAAGAAGCCGAGGGAGCGGATGGAGCTTGTGGTAAATTTCAAGCCCGCGATGTCTCCGGAGCAGGTGCGGGCGAGGCTGCTGAGGGAGTTCGAGGCGGCGGGCGCGGGCAGCGTCCGCAAGGCTCTTGAAACGATGCTGCCGAAAAGGGCCGTCCCGGTGGCGCTGCGGCTGTCGGGCGTCGCTCTGGAGCGCAAGGCGTCTCAGGTGACTAAAGAGCAACGCGACGCCATTCAGGCGCAACTGACCGGGATGAGGTTCGAGGTGAAAGGCGCGCGCCCGATAGAAGAGGCCATCGTCACCGCCGGAGGCGTTGCGCTTGCCGAGATAAACCCGAGGACTATGGAGTCGCGGATTGTCCGCGGCCTGTTTGTGTGCGGGGAACTTCTCGACATAGACGGCCCGACGGGCGGGTTCAATCTTCAGGCGGCGTTTTCGACTGGATATCTGGCGGGAGAAAGCGCGGCGGCGGATTAGCGCCCGGCCTTTCTCAGCCTTCCATTATTTCCCTTATAATAGCGTCCACGGCCAGCCCGTCTTTTCCTCTGGCGACCAGCCTGTCCTCTTCGTCAGGCAGTTCGCCGAGGGCGTCGAGTATGAAGTTGTCTATCTTGTGGTAGTGAGGCAGGTTGTGGGCCGGGCGCGAGTCGAGAGACGGCGGCAGCGAGCGCCGCGTCCCCATCAGCCCGGAATCTGTCTCCACAGTCACTCTGGCCGGCATCCCCGCTTGTTTCTGCGAGTTGGTGTCGTAGGACAAATTTCCTCCGGTCATGCTGAAACGGCCCTCGTGAGATTCCCACAGGGAGAGGGTCCTGCTGCTCATCGTCAGGTAAACTGAAGGGCCGGAGTCGTATTTGAAGAGGGCGACCGCAAGCTCCGGTTTTTCGGCGTCGGGGGACACCGCGCGGGCGTGGCCCTCCACCTTGTCCGGCTCGCCGAAAATCCATAACGCCAAATCTATCAGGTGGCAGAAGACTTCAAGGACGCCGCCGGGAATCCTCGGATCCCGCAGCCGCCAGTCGGGACTGAATTTCTCCGTCGAGAAGCCGAGTAGTTTCGCGAGACTCAGGCCTTTATTGACAATCGGCACATTGCCCATGGTGGTCAGGCCGCGCCATCTGAACTCGGCGTGAAAGCAGTCGCCGTACGTCTTGTCGGCGATGAGGTCTCTTGTCCGGATCAGCCCGCGGTCGTACCGCATGTGGAAGCCGACGTGGAGGCGGACGTTGTTGTTTTCGCAGGCGGATATCATGCGGCGGGCGTCGTCGACGGACGCGGAGAACGGTTTTTCGCAAAGCACGTGGACGCCTCTGGAGGCTGCCGCTTCGACGAGCGCGGCGTGAGTGAATGTTGGAGTGCAAACGCTGACGGCGTCCAGCGCGGACTCGTCGAGCATCCTCTCGGCGTCGTCGAACGCGCGGGGGACGCCGTACTTGCGCGCGAGCGCCTTGGCCGCGTCTATGTTCGAGTCGCACACCGCCGCGAACTCGCACCTCGGATTCACTTTGTAATAGACCGCATGCCCCGGCTCAGCGAACCTTCCGCAGCCGATGAGTCCGACTTTCAGTTTCCTGTCGCTCATTCGCGCCTCCCGTTTTTGCGCCGTCAAATCATCTTAAGCTTCCGCAGTTCAGCTCTGATGATTTCTTTCTCCGTCTCTGATACTTCGAACAACGGCGGTCGCATCGCGCAGCATGATATCGCTCCGACCTCCGCCAGCGCCGCCTTCATCCTCGCCCGGTAGTCCCGCACCGGAACGGCGAAAATCGCCTCTTCGAGCGGCCGTATCCGCTCCCAAATCTCCATTCCTTCCCGGACTCGGCCCGACATCGCCGCGCGGTGCATCTCTATCTGTTCGCTCACTGCGATGGTTCCGAATCCGATGAGAGCGCCTGCCGCGCCCAGAAGGAATGACTCGTATATGAAGTTGTCGTTGCCGGTCAGCAACGTGGCGCGCGCGCCTGATTTGCGCAGTATCTCCGCCGTGCGCACGAATGTGACGGCGTCGAATGAGGCTTCCTTAATCGCCGCCGCGCAGTCGAGGGACGCGAGGGCGACCAGCGTTTCCTCTGTAAAAATCGCGCCTGCCAGCGCGGGCTGCAACTGGAACAGCACCAGAGGAAGCCCCGACGCGCGCGCGACGGCCTCGTGATAAGCGACGGGGATCTTCGGCCCAAGCGCGGCCCCGGCAAACACCGGGGGCGGGAACACCACCAGCGCGTCCGCGCCGGACTCCGCGGCGGCTCGCGCCTGCGTCTCCGCCTCTCTCGTGGACCTGCCGCAGATCCCGGCGAGTATCGGCAGCCTGTCTCCGGCCCGTTTCTTCCACGCCCTTATGACAAGCGCCCGCTCGGCGTCGTCCAGATGCGGCCCTTCCCCGGTGTCCATGTTGACCGCCACGCCCTTCAGCCCTTCAAAACCCGCCAGCCAGTCGATGTATCCGGCGAGTTGCTTTTCGTCTATCTCGAAGTCCGGCGTCATCGGCAGAGCCGCCGCCGGGATTATTCCTTTGAAGTCGATCATCGTCATTTCCCCCTCTGGATTTTCTTCAGTTCGGCGCGATACGCCCGGTCGTGAACGACGCAGCCCGCCGGGGCCTTCGCCCTCAACAGCGTCGAACAGTTGTTTTTCCCGCAAGCGGCGCACCATTTGACGCGCGCGGCGTCGCCGCTCAGCAACTTAGCGGCGGTGTCAGGATCGGCGAAGCTTTGCCGCCCGAACCCAATTATATCGACGTCTCCGGCGATGATGTTTTTGGCGGCCCGCTCGACGCAGCCGGCTTTCAGCGGCGTGTATCCCGCGCCGATGACGGCGAAAGCCGGATTGAACGACTTGACCCATCCGGCCAGACCGTGATGCTCCGCCAGCGCCGTTTCCAACCCCGGCCGCCCCGCCTGCGGGCGGGTTGTTTCAGGATTGTAATAAGGAACTCCCATCGTCTCGCAAACGAACGCCGCCCCCGCCGCTTTCAGCCGCTCCAGAAGAGGCGCGACGCCGCTGAAGTCGAATGCCGTCCCGTCCGGCCCGGACGAGCCGATGCCGCCGAAAAATTTCTCATGAATGGAAATTCGCGAGCCGAATATAAGGCCGTCGGCTCGCGCCGCTTCCGCCCCGGCGCTTATCAGCGCTTCCATGAATCTCAACCTGTTTTCCAGCGAACCGCCGTATTTGTCGTCTCTGTTGTTGGAAGGCCTGAAAAGCTCTGCGGCAAGATAGCCGTGGCAACATTTCAAGTCCGCCGCGTCCGCTCCGGCGGAGGCGCAAAGCTTAACAGTTTCAGCGGTGGCTTCCGCCGCTTCGTCCAGTTCGGCGGTGGATGCGGTCGCGCCCCCTTCGGGCATGTTCCATGTCGGGTCCAGAATCTCCGAGCGGTATGATACCAGCGGACTCAGAGCGTAGCGGCCCCCGTGATTTATCTGATAGATGATGAACGGCGGCGTGTCTGATGCGGCGCGAATCGCGTCCGACAGCCTTTTGAACGAATCGAGGTTGCGCTTGGAGAGCATGAGTTGTCTGGGTCTGCATCTACCACGTTCGCAGGACGCCAGAGCTTCAACGTAAACCACGCCCCATCCTCCTGCGGACAGCCTGCGGTATCTCTCGATGGTTTTTTCAGAAGGAGCGCCGTCAGGTTCGGAATCGTTCGCCTCCATAGGCAGGGTGGACAAGCGGTTCTTCGCCTGTCTTCCGCCTATATCGGCGGGGCGCGCCAGATATGAAATGTATTCATCCATAGTTACGCCGTTCGACGCCGGTTCAGCTTCCGTCGCGCCGACGATATATTATAGTTAGAGGAACCCGGTTTGTGTCAAAAGCTTCGCGCCCGCATCGCGGCTTGAGCATTGCCGGAGCCGTCATGAGCGTTGATGTTGTCGCATGCGAAATCAGATACTGCGGGTTAATGAGATTGTCATAAATAAAAGTTCGCGCGGCGGGGGGTTAGTCCGCGTTGATTGTGAAGTTCACTTTTATTACAGGGCAGTAGAGTATGTAGAAGCGGGCGATGGCGGTGTACTCGCCGGGGGGGACGGGCGCGCCGGATTCGTCGCGCTGATCCCATTCCGCGTTGTATTCAAAGACGGTTTTGTATGTGGGAGAGCCGGACGAGAACAGGGCTGATGGTGTGCAGTTCGTGTTCCTGAAGGTTTTGACGAGTTCCTGTTCGGAGTTGTAGATGAACATGTCGGCGCAGACGTCGAGGGTTCCCCTGTACTGTCCCTCGCGCAGCAGGGCGGCGAAGTTGACGTTGATTGTGTCCGATGTGGAATAGTTGTCGCAGTCCGTGGCGAGGCGGGCGATGGTGAGGTTGTCCGTCCATGTGGCGGCGTTCGCGGTGTCGGCGCAGTGGTTGAGGGGGGTGGAGTCCCAGATTTCGAGTTTTGTGATGTTGCTGATTTTTCCGTTGTATTTTGCGAAGATGGCGGTCGAGCCGACGGAGTTGCCCGTAAACAGCGCGGCGTCCCGGTCGAACGAGCCGACGCTTCTTGAGCCGACCGTCCAGTCCGCGGTCGCGGTCACTTTTCTCGCTTCGAATACTCCGTCTTTAACATAGTTGAGATATACGTTGTACGGCGGGTGGACGCCTTGGCCGGGGATGCGCGTGTAGTATGTGGCGTTGACGGTTATTGTTTCTCCGGCGCGCGCGATAACGGCTTGGTTCGACAGTTCAAGAATGAGAAAATCCTCGATGGAGTTATCGACGACCTGAACCTGAGACCACTCGCTCCATACGCCGTCTAGGTAAGCGCGGACGCCCGTGCGGCCCGCCTTCAACGCGCTAACCGCGCCGGTTTTGCCGACAAGCAACACGCTTTCGTCTTCGACTTCCCAGTTTTCGATGTCTTTGACGGCGTCGTAGCGGTATGTCCCGTTGTTGTATTCGGCGATGGCTCTGTAAGCGCCTTGCTTGCCGACTTCTATGTAGTTGTTGTTGTAGCAATGCATGTATGCGTAGCCCGTCGGGCACGGAAGCGGTTTGAGGTTCGAGGAACTTTCCGGATAGAGGCCGAGCCATATCAATTGCTTTTCGTACACCGAGAGAGCGACGGGAGAACTGACAAGCCCCCCGTAAGAGGCGGTGAAAACCACGTCTCCGATTCGCGCGGGAGAGAAGACGCCGCTCGGTTCGAGCCTTCCGGCGGCGGGGTCGAAGCTCCAAGTGGCGGCGGCGGTGGCGTTCACGAGAGCGCCGGACGCGAGCCGGGCTTGGAGCAGAAGGGTGGCGGTCTGGTGTATTTGTATCAATGCGGGTTTCAGGGAGACAATCAGCTCGACAGGTTTAAGCGGGTCAATTACAGAAATGGACACCGGGGCGCTTGTGATGCCGCCGAAGGTTGCAGTCAGGACTGCTGTTCCTTCGCTTTCGGCTGTGAAAACGCCGCCTGAAACCGAGCCGGACGAAGCCTGAATCTCAGCCTCAGACGTAACATCCACAGTCTCGGAATTTGAATAAACCGCCGCGACTGTCAGCGCGGTCGTTTCACCGACATTCAGCAAGGTCTTGGCCGCCGCAAGCTGAATCGACGCGAGTTCCGGCGGGATTTCACAGATATTGCTGGTTTCGCAATCGGCGTTGTGCGGGATGACCACCGGGGAATAGGCGTACACCCACACGGCGTTCCACGGCTGGATGACGTCCATCTTGGAAATGCTTTCATAGCCGTTGCCGGACAGCTTGAAGACCTGATCGGCGAAGACGTTATCGAATCCGTTCATGATGAAGTGGACGCGCATGGCGCGTTTGTACGGGTTGCCCATGAGGTTCCAGCCTGCCGAGAACCTCACGGCGAGAGGGTCTTCGTCGTTGGAGTTCGCGCAAAGCCCGGCGGTTCCTATCGCCCGGTTGCTGTCCGCGGCGTATCCGATTCCCCTATTTAGCGCGTCGGACGCCGCGTAACTTTCGCCGTTCCATGAGAAGATGCTGAGATGGTCAAACCCGGTTTTGTCCAGAATATCCTGAACCGAAACGTTGCATGGAGCGGAAACAAGGCTCCATCCGGCCGTCATGGCGGGAGGCTCGATATCCGCTAGCGCACAAGTTCCGAATGCTATCGCGACTAAGGCCGACAGAGCGACCATCGCGCATCTTCCCGTCCGGCGCTTTTTCATGCCCGACCACCTCTTTCGCAAGCGTTATACTATTTTACCATGAATGACGCTTCTCGAACCCGAAAGTTAAAAATAAAGTGTTAAAAAGCGAAAACAGAGAATAAACTGGATTTCGTTAAATTGAGAAACATCGCAATGACTGAAGAAGCGCGCGGCCGCGGAGTTTGGAGAAGAGAATCAATCCTCGGCGGCGATGAACTTGCCTAGAGCTTCGGCGTCCGCGCGGGCCGTGGCGTGTTCCAGCATATCCCCGGCATGATCCACGCTCCGGTAACGCAGGCTCCGCCCGGAATCGAATCTGACATCCGTTATCGAATAGAAACACTTAATCATCTGATCTATGCCGTCGAAAAGGGAAGGGCCTTTTGTTCCGCCGACGGCCAGAAGCCAGCCGCGCGCCTCCGCTCCTGTCTCCCGCAATTCCTTGTTAAGCAGATATCTCTTCGCCCACATACACTGAAACCTGTCGATGAACGCCTTAAGTTGCGCGGGCGCGTTCATGAAAAACAGCGGCGTCGCGATTACCACGCGGTCGGCGGCGAGATATTTTTTATAGATGTCGCTCATGCCGTCTTTCTGAACGCACTCGCCGCGCGTGTCGCACCAGCCGCAGTGACGGCAGGGGTTTATGTCGAGGGAACAGACTCGGATTTTTTCCACATCGCCGCCCGCCGCTTCCGCCGCTTCCAGCGTCCAGTCGAGCAGAGTTTCGGAGTTGCCGCCCTTTCGGGGGCTTCCCGACACTCCGAGTATCTTCAATCCGCTCATCTATTATCTCCCGGCGCTCGCCGCAAGCGCGGCGTCGATAGTGAAAACTAATAATCTAAAACAAGCGCCGCGCCAACGTTGTTCCGCGCCCGTCAAAGAAGGTCTTTGGCGATAGACTCCAGAAGCCCGCCGAGCTTGTTCCTTTCAGTCATCATCTTCGCGGTCAGATGCAGAGAGGTGGGAAACGGAGTCTCTTTGGTTTTTCGGACAAGGGTGAGCGCCCCGGCGGGACATTTATGCGCGCACACTCCGCACCCGATGCATCTGTCCTGAGACACCTCAGCCCGTTCCGCTCCCATAGTTATCGCGTCCGCAGGGCATGCCTTCGCGCAGACGCCGCACAGGACGCATTTCGAGCCGGGCGCGCTCTCCGCCCTGAAGTTCGACGCCACGGACGACGCCGGTTTGTTCAGAGACACCACCCCGCGCAACGACGCGCAGCAGCACGAGCAACAACTGCATATAATCGACACGGGCGGCTTCGTGTTCGTCGCCACGTGAACCAGCCCCGCGTCTGATGTCATTTCAAGGTTCTTGGCGGCCTGCCGGGGCGTGAGTTTCCTCGCGAGGTCCCGCCCGACCAGATAGTCCGCCGTCATTCCGAAGAACATGCAGACTTCCAGCGGGGCGTCGCACTTGCGCGCGGATTTCCTGCACGCGCACTCTGCCACCGCTATGCTCCCGGACGCCCGCGCCACTCTGTCCGCCTCCTCGAAACTAAACACCCTTTGTCCGGCTCCGATGGTTTTCCTCACAGGCAGCGTCCGCACGCCGCTTGTCGGGTATCCGTAGTTCTCCTCGCCAAACTCGCCCGCGAGCGCCTTGTGCCACAACTCGCCCGCCTCGCGTCTCTTTTCGTCGATAACCTGTCCCTTCATGAACTGCATTTCCATAAACCCCGGCACGGCGGGCATCAGCGTGTACCTGAACTCCACGAGAAATTTCTGCTCGACGATAAGCCCGCGCTCGGCCATGCCGCGCAGCGCTCTCGCCGCGTCATCCGCATACACGCCCGCCTTGCCCGCTATCGCCTTCGCCGTGAACAGCAGCGGCGGGTTCGGCACGTGCGCCGCTATCCGCGCGTCCTCCTCGCTGAACAGCAGCCGCAATATCTTCATCGTCTCTTCCATCCTCGGCAGCCCGATCGGAAAGAGGTCCAGCTTGCGTCTCAATTCCTCATGCCAGTCCATTTCGTTCTCCCTGCGCTTGAAATGCGGAGCCGCGCGCGCCGCGCCCCGCTGACACATTATAATCCCCTTCGACTTTAAAAATAAACGAATCCCGCCGTTGTATTGATTTTTTTTGCTGTTATAATGAAATCGGAATGAGGCATCCCGCTGTTTTGGTTTGAACCGGATAAGAACCGGGTATCGTTTAACTGAACGGGGTGTGACGTATGAGCGTCGGACTTACGGTTGACGAAAAGGAAGACCTGCTGCACGACCTGCGCAGCTCGGACGACAAGCGGCGGCAGTATGCGGCGCGCGCGCTCGCCAAGAATATCACTTCCGGCGAGACCGCGCGTTTTATGCGAACCCTGCAACCGCACGAATGGGAAGCGAAAATCGCCGTCTGCAAAATCTTCGGCAAGATCGGCGACGACGCGGCTATCGAGAAACTCAAAGGACTGATTCTGGATTTCAACCCCAAGGTGCGTCAGGAAGCCGCCCGCGAACTGAAGAAACTCGGCATCGACAAACCTTTCAGCGACGACGAAGTGGCCGAACTGGTCAGCTTCCTCAACCATCCGAGCTGGTGGGTGAAGATTAAAGCCATCAAGAGCCTCGAAGCCATCAAAGACCCGCGCGCCGCAGAACCCATCAGCCGCCTTATGCTCGATGAAGATGAAGACGTCAGAAACGCCGCCATAGAAGCGGTGTCCTCCCTCAATAAACCTAAAACATGAACGTCGCATACGCCGCCGTCCTCGGACTCGTTCAAGGCCTCACAGAATTTCTTCCTGTCAGCAGCTCAGGCCACTTGGCCTTGTTCCAGAACTTCCTCGGACTGAGCGAACCCATGTTGTTTTTCGATGTCATGCTGCATGTCGGCACGCTGCTGGCCGTGTTCGTGTATTTCAGGAGCGAGATAACAGGGGTGGCGCTAGCGGCGGCGGGCCGCGCGCCCGGCGCGCCCGGCGCATGGCCGGCGACAGTGGCCGACGGCAGGAAAATTATTCTCTGGATATTGATAGCGTCAGTCCCGGCGGGCGCGGTCGGCTTGGCTCTCGGCGACGCTGTGGAATCCGCGTTCGGGTCGGTCGCGGCTGTGGGCGGACTGCTGCTCGTAACAGGAGCGTTCCTGCTGGCGGCGGACGCTAAGACGAGGCGCAATCCCACCGACGGAGCGCCCGCCGCTATGATGGGCCTAGCGGGCGCTCTCATCATCGGCTCAGCTCAAGCCTTTGCCCTCCTGCCCGGCGTATCCCGCTCAGGCGCCACCATCTGCGCCGCCATCTTCATCGGCGTAGCACGGCGGGACGCCGCAAGATTCTCTTTTCTGATGGCTATTCCCGCCATTGCCGGGGCCGCCGTCCTTCACCTGAAAGACGCCGCCGGAACCGGGCTCCCGCCTATGCTCCCCGTGCTTGCTGGAGCCGCCGTCGCTTTTATTTCCGGCCTCATCGCCCTTAAATGGCTTATCGCCGTCCTCACCCGCGGACGCCTCCTGTGGTTCTCCATCTACTGTTTCGCCATCGGAGCCGCCGCAATCGTCCTCTCCCAAGTTCTCCCAGCGCGCTGACCCGCGCGCCTGCTCGTGTCGAAACTATAAGTTAAGGAAAACTTACTTATAGAGTTTTCCCTAAAAATCCTTTCACCCTGAATCCTAATGACGGATTCGGGTTAAAATGATTTTGTATTGGGAGTTTCGGTTTTTATTCCATGCTGTTTCAGCGGACGCTGCCGGAGCAGCGGGGTTCAGCCCCTGAGGCCGGAACGAGACATGTAACCGTGCCGAGCAGGTCGGTGCGAAAAACATCGGCGGCGGCGGCGCGGTATCTTTCGAGGGTGCCTTTATGGGGATGGCCGTAGACGCGCGGGCCGCCGGAACTGACCACGACGGCGCGCGGAGCGACCCAGCGGAGAAATTGCTCGGAGGATGAGGAGGCGCTGCCGTGATGCGGCGCTTTGAGGAGATCGGATTTCAGAGCGGCTCCGTACCGCCTGACCAGCCTTTCTTCTCCTTCGCGTTCGATGTCTCCGGCGATAAGTACCGACGCGTCGCGAAACGAGGCCCGCGCAGTGAGGGGAAGGTTGTTGCGGGAGATATTGCGCATATAAGGCAGAGAGCGGTTGGGGCCGAAGATTTTCAGCCGAGCGCCTGACGGCAACTCGAAAGTCGCTCCGCCGGAGACATGGACGTATTCGACGCCGCGTTTTTTGACGGAGCGGAGCAGGGCGCGGTAGCGCTCGGCCTGAGTGTCGCTGAGGGCGTGGTAGAGCGGCCCTGCGGCGGCCATCCGGCACGCTCCGGGGTCTCCCGTCTCCTCGCATGCGATGTCCGCCGGTGTCGCTCCGTCGATGAACCTGTCAGCGCGGATATTGTTGACGACCCACTGAAGGCCGTTCATGTGGTCTGCGTCGGGATGGGTGAGGAGGATGGCGTCGAGCCTGCGGACGCCCGCGCGCCGCAGATGCCTGCCTATGAGACGTTCTCCGGGTTCTGTGGAGTCGCCGGGGTTTTCCCACCCGCCCCCTCCGTCCGCGAGCAGTCTGAAGATGCCGCGTCCGTCTTCCCTCGCGGGCATCTCGATTAGCGAGGCGTCGCCTTGACCGACATCGAAGAAGACGGCGTGGACGCCGTTGACGGGCGGTTTATGCGCGCCCCACGCCGCGAGAGTCAGCCCGACCGCCGCAATGCCCGCCCAACCCGCGTATATCTGAAAGTCCGACCCGTCCGCCATCCGCCTAAGCGTCCATGTCAACAGGACTACTCCCGCGCCGTACAGCGCCATCCACGGAATCGGGGGCGAAGCGGAGTCTACAACGCCGAAAGGGATCGCGGCGAAGAGTTCGACTATGCCGGTCATGAGTCTGGCGAGAGCCTCGGCGGGAACCGCCGGGACAGCCGCAATGTTGCCGGGCAGCAACCCTGCCGCGCACAGCAGGAAGTCCGCCGGAAGCAGAACGCCGGCCAGCGGCACGACCAGCGCGTTCGAGACCAGCCCCGCCGCGCAGAACTGGTTGAAGTGATACGCGAGGACGGGGAACAGCGGCATCTGCGCCGCTATAGAGGCGAGAGCGAAGCGGGCGATTTTTCGAGGCAGTCCGCCGCCCCGGACGAACGCCGCCATCGCCGGATAGATGAAGATGACGCCCGCGCTTGCCAGAAACGTCAACTGCGTTCCGATTTGAAACGGGGCGGACGGGTTGACGACCATAACGAAAAGCGCGGCAAGGCAGAGGGATACCCCGGAGTCTCGCCCGGCCCCGAACATAAGGGAGACGAGCATGACGAAGCCCATGACGACGGCGCGCGTTATCGACGGTCCGCCTCCGGCGACGAAATAATAGACGAGCAGCGCGGCTCCCATTATCAGGAAGCTCGGAACGGGCCTGCGATTCCACAGGAAGCCGAATATGAACAAGGCGCCGAGCATGACTCCGACGTGCATGCCCGACACGACAAGGACGTGGACGACGCCGGCGCGGCGGAACTTGTCGTAGATGACTTGGTCGACCGGGCCGGTTCTGCCCAGCGCCATATAGCCGAGTATCAGGTTGTAAGGTTCGGAGACGTTTGAGTCGATGGCGCTGCGGAACTTCTCGCGCAGCGAGGCGGCCGACGACAATACAAGGCCGGCGTTTCCTTTTCCGAGCGGCCTTGAACGCCCCTGTTCCGCCACTGTCATCATTGCGGACGCGTCCCGCGCTCTGTGGTAGTCGGCGCTCGCGCGGCTCATCTGAGACGCGGGTTTCATCCATCCTTCCATCTCCCACAGTTCGCCGAACGCCGGGTCTTGCGCGGGAGCCGCCTCCGCTCTGAAGCGCGCCACCGCAACTCCCTCGACCCTCAGCCATGCGTCTTTGCTGAGCCGCACTCCATCGACCTTCATTGTCGCCGCCGCGCTCCCGTCCTCCCGCCGCTCGAACTTCAATATCGTGCCGCGCGCGATTTCGAGCCGTTTTTTGTTGTCCCGGTTTTCGAGGTATCGCGCGAGGGGCGCGTTGTGATAAACCGCTTCGTCAGCCTGATAGGAGAACCAAGAAGCGAACAGCGCGGACGCGCAGATTAGGGAGAGGAAAAGAGATTGGCGGGAGCGGAAAGCGGCTGCGGCCGCTCCGGCGGCGAGCGCCGCGGCGCATGTCAGCCACATAGGCGCCGAAACGAACCGGCCCGCGAGAGCGCCGAGCGCGTACGCTGCGGCCAACGCGTAAATGATCGGCATGCCCTGACTCGCCCGCCTTTCCCGCCGTCCCGCCCGCGACCCGCCGCTATTTACTTAATCCATATCGGACTCGACCACGCCATCTGTCCGTCAGTCTGTGTGACTCTGATGTATATGTAGTCCTCGTCGCGCTCCCGGAGCGCGTCGATGTGCGTCTGTTTGAACTCCGGGCCGCCGTCGCCTTCGAATACGGCGGCGGTCTCGCCGTTTTTTATCACTTCGATTTTTTCCAGCGGGGCGACGCCGCGAGCGTAAATCGAGACGCTGACCGGCGCTCCCCGGGAGTCCAGCCGCCCGCCCATGAATGTCGTCTCGTTCGCCCTCACATCCATCACAATCCTTGCGCCTGTCGCGGCGTATGTTCTTTTCGCCCTCAGCGCCTCGAAGATTCCCTCCCGGCTCAACTCCTCCGCGTACACCGCCGCGATGCCCGGTCCCGGCGTCGCTTTGCCCTTATAAAACATCTGCAGGAACTTGATCAGCCTTGGCGGGCGCGTCAGGTTGCCCGCATACCCGTCATGGCTGTCTGATGATGCGATAAACCCGAAATGATGTCCCGCATCCAGCGGCGTCCGCGCTGAATGCTTCCCGTTTTTATACGCGTTATATATCTCATACGGACAACCGTCGCACTCGCTGTTTCCATGCCACGAATATATCTCCACAACCGGCTCGTATTTAGGATTGAAACGATCCCAGTTGAAAGGATAAATCGGGCCGCCGAGAGGATGGTGGGGGATGGAAATCGCCCCATATTCTTCAAGATGCTCCCAGAGTTTTTCCGGCGTGTCGCAGTCCGGCGAATCCACCGAGCACACTTCCGCCGGGGCCTCGTCTCCGGGATAGTACACATTGCGGTGACCGAAATGCATAGGGTCTTTCTGATACTCCCAGCGGTCGCGCCGCTTGAGCGTGTGGAACATGCAGTCCAGCCCGCTGCCGCTCGTCCATTCGTATGCGATGAACGCGACGTAGACGCCGTCCTCGTGCCACCTGCGGGTGGCGTCGACAGACTGTTTCCAGCGGCTCGGCACCGCCGCCAGCCCCCACGGCGCGTCATGGTCGGTCAGCGCCGCAAAGTCCAGCTTCGCCACTTCCTTGCCGTACCTGTAATACTGCTCCGGCGTGCTGACGAACGCGTCAGGCGAAAGCCCGCTGTGCCCGTGAAGCTCGCCCCAGTAAAGGCCGTACTTCTTTCCGTCCAACTCGATGTCATGCCTGTTCTGGACGACCTTCAGGGGATGGAACGGCGCGTATATCAGCGGGGCCGCGTAGCATATCAGATAGAACAGGGCCACGAGAGAGGCCGCTGTCGCCGCGACGGATATCAAAACTATTCTCGGCCACTTTTTTTTCTTCTTTTCACGCATTGCGCGCCTCCGCTGTTTTAGCCTTATGTCATTTAATTTGCGTCTTCGGCTCAGTATATCTCAACAGCAAAACATTGCGCAAGACGCAAGGCGATATGTTTGTTAAACGGGAATTGTGCGACGAAAGCTGATAACGGAAATATTCAAAAAGTCTTTCTTATACCTTTCAAAAAAAACCTTGCGAGCGGCGAAGCAGATGCTTTAGCCCGGCTTTTTGCCGAAAAAAACCGAGAAACCGAATGAAGGGCGGTCTACGTCGTTGAATCATCGACTCGAACTGCCGTCGCACGCGAAAAAGCATGCTCCCTTATTCTCGCTCTATTCGCCTCGTATCTCATTCCTTTCTTCGATTTCAACCCGCGTTGGCGAAAAATGCGGAATAAGCGGAGTGTTGCGACTGGCTGCGGGAATTAACTTTCGAGTTCGAGTTGCTTTTTCTGTTTGGCAAGTTTGACGGCTTCGCCGACGCCTTTTTCGCGGACGACTTTGAATTTCAGGCTGAGTTCCGTCATTTTGAAGAAGCGGCGTCCGTAACGGCGCAATTTGGCCGGGTCGATGCGGAGTCCGAGACCGGGTTCGGTGGGAGGCGCGAGCCTGCCTTCGGAATCGGGAAGTATTGGGGCCTCCTGAATGCCGTCTCGCCAGCGGGGGATCCATGAAGGCTCTTCAAGCGGATATTCAAGAGGCAGGTTGCGTTCGGCGTCCGCCAGCCACAGATGCATATTTATGATGAGGCCGATGCCGTTCGTCCATGTGTGCGGGGAGAAGTCGAGGCCTTTTTCGCGGCAGGCGTCCAGCGTGCGTTTGGCCTGAGAGATTCCGCAGAATGTCGAATCGGGCTGATAGGCGTCGAGGCAGCCTTTCTCAATCATCACCTTAGTTTCGTCCCAGCCGTAGTTAAGCTCGGCGCCGGCTAGGCGGACGCCGGTTTTTTTCGCGCGCAGAGCGGCTAGGCCGTCATAGTCGCGGGAATCCAGAGGCTCTTCGAGCCAGCGGAAGTTGTTGCGGGCGCAGGCGACGGCGAACTCATAGGCGCGCTCATGCGTCCATGCGGGCATCCTCGCCATGATGGTGACAAGCCAGCCCTGATTGGCGTCCACGCCCATGATAAGCTTGCCGCTCACCCGCGAGGCGACTGTTTCGACATGGCGGATATCGTCTTTCAGCTCTATGTTTTTGACTCGCAGTTTTGCTGTTTTGAAGCCGCGCTCGGCCATTTCGAGAAGTTGTTCAGCGCGTTGAGCGGGGTCTCGCATCTCTCCGGTGGAGATGTATGTTTCGACGGGTCTTGCCGATCCGCCCAGCAATTCGTACACGGGTTTGCCTTTGCTTTTTCCCACGATGTCCCAGAACGCCGGCTCGATCCAGTAGTTGCGCCAGCCGAGGTAGCTTGCCTCTTTGAGCCTCTGGTTCGCCGTCGGGATGTCCTCCGGGTCGAGTCCGATCAGGTATCCGCCTATGAGGTCGCCTAGGCCTTCCCGTTCCCTGCCCATCGCCGCGCCCGCGCTCCATCCCTCAATGCCGCACTTTGTCTCCAGCCTGACCAGCGTGAACGAGTTGTGAGTCTGCGGATATCCGGGTATCCATGTGGGATAGAATGTTTTTTCAAGCGGGATCTGCACGTGATACAACTCGACCTTGGCGATTTTCATCGGCGTCCTCCGGGGTTGAAATATGGGCCTGCCGGGCAAGCCCATATCAAGTTGTCTGAGCTATTCTAACTCTAAATTGGGCGGGGTTGTAAACAAAAAAGATAAAAACGCGTTGCGCGATGACAAATAGCGCCGGAAAGCGGGCGGGGGCCGGCGCGGCTTACTTCGATTCTTCAGGGGCGGCAGGCTCGGCGGTTTTCGCTTCCAGCGCGGCGGAAACGTCCTTTATCATGCCGGGGACGAGGGACATAAAAATGCGGCCCGCCTCGCTGTCGGCAAACCTGCGGATATCCCTTGGGACCCTGCCGTCTCGTTCGGGCAGCGACTCCTCGTCCACCTGTTCCTTTGTCCCGGCGGTGTCTCCCTCGTATGTGTTGAAGAACAGGAATTCCCCTTCTTCGGCGTCGTACAGCACGATTGAAATCTTCATCTTCACCGTTTCATCGTGGGGCGGTTTCGCGTTCTTGTTGATTTTAAGCTCGCGCACGACGCCCGCCGCCAAGACATGCGCCGAAGATGTGGCGGTCGCGGAGTCCATAGCGTCGAGGTTGAAGAAAACCCTCGGGTCGTCGCCCGCGCTGAAATAGTTGAACCCGGCTTCCAGTTGTGGGTCGGGATACGAGCGCTCCCAGATGGGAAGGACTTCGTATCCGGGGACGTCTTCGAGCGCCGAGTTGAAAATCCGCGACATTGTGTTCTGAAGCCCGAACCGCTCGGCTGTGAAATAGTTGTCTCCGACGGGGATTACAGTGTTGGCTAGAGACTCCCTCGGTATCCTGTCGAGCAGAAAGAAGTCGAACACGGATATGACGCGTTTCTCATCCGCCGCCGATGCGGAGTTCCCGGCGGCCAATGCCGCAAAGGTTATGGCACAGACCGCAAAAAGAAGTTTTATCGTTTTCATCTCTAAGCGCCTCCCGGCGGGCGGCGGAAGAAAAAGCGGGCCGCGCCGCTCGGTCTTTATCAATTATGCCCCGGACGGCTCAGCTCTTACACTTCGCCGCGCCGCCCTATAAAGATATTACATTTTTTTTGCCGATGTGTCCAAACGCCGCGAAGCTGGCGTCGCGGAAACCCTTTTATTGAGTAAATGGTTTCCAAGCAAACTCATGGAAAAAAACATTTAAGCGAGAGTATAATTGCTTCAGCGGAAACCGAAAGGCGGCGCGGGAGAATGCCGGAAAGCAATGTCAGATTTACAGGCGAACACGAACTGGTCGAGCTTGACCTGACGCGCGGCGTTCCTGACGGTTGCATGGCGGAAAACCTGTCCGCAACAGAGTCCGGGCTGGTTCTGGCATCGAGCGCGAGCAGGTTTGCAGAAAGCGGATGCCTCGAAACCGGGGCTTTCGCTCTGTCGCGGCCCGCAAACGAGCTTGTCATGACATGGAACGGGAACGCCGCCGAACGCTCATCTTTCCTGTTCGAATTCAAAGTCCGCGCGTCCGGCGGGCCGTGGTCGGTATGGTACACGCTGGGCATGTGGAAGCCGGAAAAGCGGCTCAAAATGTTCCGCGACGATCCGGAGTATGGGCCTCTGAACGTGGATATCCTCAAGGCGACTAGGCATTTCGACGAGGCGGTCTGCCGCGTTCATTTCAGATCTTACTACGGAGACAGAACGCCGTCGCTCAGGCGGTTGACGCTGTGCGCGACGGACTCTGCCGTCGAAGGGCAAACGGAAATCGACGCCTCAGACGGCGGAGCGTTTGATATTTCCGTCCCGTGGTTGAGCCAACATGATAAGGCGACGGTCGCGGACGAGCAGATGCGCAAAGCCGGAGCCTGCGCGCCTGCTTCGACAACGATGGTTCTGCGCTATTGGGGCGTCCCGGTTGAAGTGGCCGAGGTGGGCCGCCGCGCGTTCGACCCCTCCGCGCGCATATTCGGAAACTGGGCGTTTCTTGTGGCCGCCGCCTCCGAGTTCGGCTTGTCCGGCTGCGTCCGCAGATTCAACAGCCTCGCCGTCCTAGAACGCGTTGTCAGAAACGGCTCTCCGGCAATCGTCAGCGTGTCATACCGGAAAGGGGACCTGACGGCGAAGCCGCAAGCCGAATCCTCCGGCCATCTGATGGTATTGCGCGGCGTCGACTCTAACGGCGACATGATTGTGAACGACCCCGACGCCGCATCCCCGGAGTCAGGCGAAGCCGTTGTGTATCCTAGACTCGAATTCGCACGGGCTTTCTTCGGACACGGCGGCGTCGCCCTGTTGATAAGCCCATAACCGTCGCGGCAGGGGGCCGAACGGATATCCGAAGGGGTAGTGTTAAGGGAAAACTTTTTCAAAAGTTTTCCCTTAAAATCCCTTTCAAAACGTTTCACGCTAGCGCCGAATGCGGAGCTTCGCTTCCGCCTTCGGCGCGTATCATGGTAAAAGATATTGGGAAAGATTTTTTCAGAGATATCTTGTTCATGGCGGTTGGCGGCGTCGTGCCCGTAGGGGCGACCCGTCGGGCCGCCCGAAATGTTAAAAGGGCGGGGGCAAGCCCCGCCCCTACGATTACGATTTTACATGGGGCGTCGGGAGGGAAGCGCGGAAGCGATTCTCTCCCGACGACCAGTGAAACGTTTTGAAGAGATTCCAAAGAGAAACTTTTTCAAAAGTTTCTCTTTGGCCGCCGGAGGCATCTCATTGGCTTTTTTGTCTTTTCCGCCGCTTTTTGCTCCGTTTTTGTGACAAAAAAGTCACAGGCGAGTGGACAAAAAAGTCACAGTTTGGCCTTTAATCTGGAATACCGAAAGAGCGGCGAAAAAAATATCGGCTTTAATAAACGGTTTCTTTTTA
>Ga0116149_1000921_pt1 | contig 37480 bp, 24 predicted proteins | sample AD_UKC057_MetaG_FD_89787 | JGI IMG/M metagenome (GOLD analysis project Ga0116149, IMG submission 89787) | Active sludge microbial communities of municipal wastewater-treating anaerobic digesters from USA - AD_UKC057_MetaG | ecosystem: Engineered > Bioreactor > Anaerobic > Digestate | place: USA...
CCCCGCCCGGCCGGAATGTTTTCCCAGCACCAGGTCGCTGCGTGCGCGGCCCACCGATTCCGGCGTCATGATTTCATAGGTCAGGGCATGGGCGATCATGCCGTGCTGGTGGATGCCGGATTCGTGGGCGAAAGCGTTGCGCCCCACCACGGGCTTGTTGAAGGGGATGGTCAGGCCGGTGATCATGCCGAGCAGCGTACTGGAGGGCACAATCTCCGTGGTTTTGATGCCGCATTCGTAGGGATAGCGATCGCCGCGCGTATGCATGGCCATCACCACCTCTTCCAGGGAGGTGTTGCCCGCGCGCTCGCCGATGCCGTTTACGGTACATTCGATTTGCCGCGCGCCGCCCTCAATGGCCGCCAGCGCATTGGCCACCGCCAGGCCCAGGTCATTGTGGTTATGGGAGGAGAAAACGACCTTGTCCGCGCCTTTGGCCTTCGAAATCACATAGCGGAACATTTCCCGGATTTCATCCGGCGTGGTGTAGCCGACCGTGTCCGGTAGATTGATGACATCGGCGCCGGCCTCGATGGCAACCGAGGTGATTTCCACCAGGAAATCCCAGTCCGAACGGGTCGCGTCCTCGGCCGAAAACTCCACGCGGGAGATGAGTGACTTCGCGCGCCGTACTGCCGCTGCCGCCGCGTCCAGAACCTGTGCCCGGTTCATGCGCAGCTTATGTTCCATATGAATTTCCGAAGTGGCGATAAAGGTGTGCAGCACGGGGTGCCGGGCATGTTCAAGTGCCGCCGCCGCACGGTCGATATCTTTATCCAGGGCCCGCGCCAGGCCGGCGACGCGGGCGTTTTTCACGGCCTTGGCAACACGGGACACGCTCTCAAATTCATCCTGTGAAGCGATGGGAAAACCGGCCTCGATGATATCCACACCCAGACGGTCCAGTTGCTGCGCCATTTGTATCTTGGCGTTGTTGTCCATACTGGCGCCGGGGGACTGTTCACCATCGCGCAGGGTGGTGTCAAATATGTATATACGGTTCGACATGACTTATTAGTCTCCTCTTATTTATTTCAAGTGGTATGTTTTTTTACTGTGGGGAAACATGAAACAACGGGACAGGATATCCGGCAGGCGGTCAGGCGGGAAAAGCGTTTTTAAAGAAGGCACCCTTGGCTGTGGGCGCGTCAGGCGGGAGAGTTACGTCTCACCCGGCGGATTCCGGTGCTTTCCGGCCTGCCGGGTCAGAGCAGTTGTCGGCCCGGGCGATAATTACGCGCAGAAGACGCGTAACCGCCGGGCGCTGGCACCTCCGGGCCGGAAACAGCCACAAAACATAACCCCGCCTTCTGCGGAAGGATAGGTAGTTGATGGTTATTACGCTGTTTCATCTGGTCTTTCTCTCACTAAACCCTATCAGAAAATTTACTTTTTGTTTACAAGTCAAGTATACCACGGGCACCCTGCATATTTCATCTACACAGCCTATCCCTGAAACGGACATTTGATATAACGAAGGACCAGTTTTCCTTATTCCTGAATATTTCCTGGCCCTGTTTCTGAGCGTCCCTTTGTTTACGTGCAGGAAGGCCCCCTTTTATCTCCGATACGGCATGGGTATAGGAATACCGGTTCAGTGGAACCATTCAGCACACCCGCCCGCAACATCGCTTGTACTTCTTCCCACTGCCGCAAGGGCACGGTGCATTGGGAGAGGTTTCCTTGGATTTGCCCTCCTGTACGTGTTCCGGCACGTCTTCCACCCATTCAGAAAGGCCTTCTATACCGTCCGATGAGTCTGGATGATGCATGTGAGGAAACATCTCAACATGCCGCAGGATCATCGGAAAGATAGTGGAGTCCAATAATTCCTCGAACTTCACATTATCCAATTTCAAAGTCTGCTGCATATCGCAATACATCTCTTCGCGCACATCGGCCGGACTCACTGCAAGGTTCCAACACACTTGGCCAAGCATGAATGCCGTTTTAACCTGTTCCTCGGAACCATCGCATTGGTCAATCAGTGGCTGCACATACTCTGCAAATGCATTTCCAAAGTGTCCCAATCTAATTCTCCTCTCAAGATGTATTGCCCTGACCGGCACATGTGCTGCTGTATCGACTATAGGGATAATTATGGCGTATCTTGTTCTGTAATTCTTGCCTTTTCATCGTCCGTGAAGCGGCTGTTCGCGACCGGTCCCGGCGCCCAGCATTGTTCCGCTTTTCCCGGCGCCGGGGCTACCATGGGAATGCAAAACAGTTCCCCGCCCGAGGCATCTTTCGTAATCCGGCCTCCGGCGTGCACAATGGCTTCGCGTGCCAGCGTTTCACACACGGCGATCAAATCATTGAAGGTATAGGCGGTATGGCTGAACTTGATGTCGCGCTTCAGCGCGCTGGTGAACTTTTCCGGCAGGGCGTTGTATCCCAGGGTGGTGAACAGCACCCCGGCCGCGCTGGACGGGTTACAGTCGGAATCCTGGCCGCAACGGGTGGAAATTTCGATCGTCTTGTCCGGGTCGCCGTTGCCGTATAGCAATCCCATGACAATATAAGCGCCATTAAGTTTCGCATCGATATTGAAGCCTTCTTCCTTGCCGCAGGAAGCCTTGCGGTAGTCGGGATTCAGGTGGTATTTTTCATTGAGCCGCTGCCAGGCCGTTTCCCAGTCTTCGGGGAATTCGTCATGCCAGCGCAGCACATCGCTGATGCATTCATGGTACTGGCTGTCCGCCGGAATGGCGCGCAATCCGGCTTCCACCAGTTTGCGCGGGGAAGTCTCGAAGAAGGCTTCGCTGTACAGGGCGCCGACAAACTGGCCGCCATACAGGCCGTCGCCGTAGTTCATAAGCCGCCCGAAGCGCTCGCCGAGTTCCAAAGCGGTGGCGGGCATGCCCGGCGCGAGAATGCCGCTGAAATCCGCCTCAATCTGGTAGTCAATGTCATCGGCATGGCCGTTGAACTGGGGATGTCCCGAATCCGGTGGGGCGATGCCCTGGCGCAGGTTGCGCCGTCCAAATTTATTGGCGTGCCAGAGTTCATACTTGCTGTTGGCGAAGTCAATGCCGGCCTGGCGCGCACTGACCGACCAGCCATGTTCTTCCAGGCTGCGTATGAAGGTCATCTCCACGTAGAGGTCGTCCTGACCGTACTGGTTGATCATGTCCGGTGTCCATTTGGGGTAGTTCGCCTCAGGGATGATGCGGCCGTTGAACTGAAACTCTGTCGGGCCGCCCCAGCCCACGCCCGCCATTTGGCCAACCCACGCGGCCATCATTTTGTCTTTGTAGGTGTCGGCATCCAATTCCCTATAGGCGCCCGCCGGAGTTGAAGGGCATTGGGCCCCGCAGACAAGAGCCACTACAGCAAGAGAACTGCACAGGAGTGTGGTACGCATGGCGAATTCCTTCCGATTGTTAATGCGGCAAGAGATTTTTCAGCAAAGTCAAGTGTAAACAAAATAAGGGATTCTTCACAAGCGGATTAGGCGCCCGCCCGACTATCCCTGCTGCAGGAGAACGAGCACCTGATCCTTGATGTGCCTGAAAACGGCCTGCGCCTGGGCTTCCGTGCCGCAGGGATTGAAGTGGCATTCGTCCAGGAACAAATCGCATTCCCCGCGCACCTCCTCCGCGACGGGAATATAGCCTGCACCTTTCGTAGCGCACAGGTCCTGAAGAAGGGCGTTGTACAGTTCGCGTATCCGGGTATAGGCTTCGAGACTCAGATCGGGGAAAATGGTCCGTGTAAGCGCCTGCTCCACGTAGGCGCGGTTATGCTCCGAAACGGCCTCCGGCGCAATCCCGGCGAAACTGCAAAAAAACGCCTCCATGCCGCATGCCGTGGCGGTGTTCATGGAAGCCTCCATATTTCCCAGGGACCGGCGGTGCAAAAATTCGGCCAAGCGTTCGTCCGAGGGCAGCAAATATTCGTTCGCATATCGGTCCAGCAGGCGGGAATGCCGCAGCAGGCGTTTCCCCCGCTCCAGGGAGGAACGCCAGGCCGCATCCGAATGCAGCCAGCCGTTCAGGTGGGCGGTCAGGTCATTTATGAAATTGTAGTGAACGAGCAGGTCGGGTTCGAGTGCGGCCACCTCCTCTATCAAGGCCGGTTCTTCGGTGCTGTTCAAGCCGTAAATGCCGCAGTTGACCACCTCAATCCGGTCCGCATACCCGGGATAACATTCGCGCAGCATCCATTGCAGCATTGCCGGATAAGTCAAGGCGTCCCTGAACCCCCAGACCGTGGTGGACCCCCCTATGCAGGCGATGCGGATCCTTCCCGGCGGCTTCGGCACAGTAATTTCGGGCCCCCGGAATCCGTGGCTGTTTGTGGAGAACTGTTCCATCATGACGGTGGTGGTAAAGGTTTTCAACACCACATTCGGCTTGAACCGTTTGACGCCGGGGAGGTACAAGGAATCACTAAACGCAAGAAATACCCCGCGCGTTTCGCCGTGTTCCACCAAAGGGTGTAGTGCAACTTTCACCGCGCCGGCGGTATCGTTTTCGTGTACTGGAAGCGTCACCAGGGGAAGGGTGGCCCCGGAAAACACCTGCTGCAGGGCGTTACGCAGCGACAACGCCCTTGATTTCTCCGTCAGGGGCACCGCCAGCAAAGACGACAGCCCGTTATCCAGAGAGAGTCCATGCAACGCTGCGCCATAGGTGCCGGTAACCGTTTCATCATGGTCGACCAGAAGAATCCATTCGCCGCGCTCTTGGGCAATCCGTTCCCGTTCCTGCGCGTCGGCTCCGGCCAGTGCGGTCAATTCGGGTACTTCCGGCAGTGGGAACGGCCAATCCGGACAGTAGCGGGCGTAGAGCGGCTCAAAGAGCCGCCGCGCGGCAGTCATTTCAAAGGGAATGGATGCGGGGGTATCGAATGCCGGCGCCGGCCGCGCGCGCGCCCACAGTTCTACCCCAAATGCGGCCAGTATCAGCCACAGCGCCAGGCAGGCCAGGTAGAACGCCACTCTTCCCAGGTTCCGCATTCCAGGATTCGCAAACCCGCTACCGCTTGACACGTTATAGACCAGACGAATCATGTGCTGTTGCCTGCCGCGGTTTAACCCCGGTCACTGGCCGGACGGATTCAACCGATGGAACGCCGAACCGGCGGTCATACCTTGTAATGCCTTTACGTAGGAGCGCGAGGGGGCAAAGAATGTGCCGTTTAGTAGGCGGTAAAATTCTGGGTGAAGTAGTATTCCCCATAGTTATAGGCCACCCCGATACCGGTGTGTGTGAAGTGGCAGTTCAGGATGTTCTTGCGGTGCTCGTCACTCTCCATCCATGCCTGCAGAATCCGCTCGGTCACGTTGCCGCTTGCCGAGGCTATGCCGATGTTTTCGGCGCAGCCGGTCCAGGGAATCCCTTCATTATTCAAGCGCTCCGGTATGTTTTCTCCCGCGCCATTGACATGGTTGAAATAATTATTGTCCGCCATGTCCTGTGTGTGTAAACGGGCGGCATGGAAGACACAGGGATCTGCGGCAAGCGGACATATACCCCGATCCGTCCGCTCCTGATTGATCAGGTTGAATAGTTCCGATTCGAGTGTTGAATATCCGTCCATCACCGGATTTCCCGCCGCGTCCGGTTCCTCCTCATAGGTCCACAGGTCCTGTTCGGACCATGGGCAGACATAAGGCAAGGGCGCGTTTTCGTTGCAGGGCGGGCAGCAGCCGGCCATAAGCGCCATTCCCGCAATCACCACGAATTTCGTGAGCCCAGCAGTAGAAGTCATTGCTTCTCTCCTTCAGGTTGCAAACGTCGTTACACTCCAGAATAATTAAAAGCCCCGTCAAAACTATGATGGCATAGTTTTTACAATCTTGTCAAGGGAAACCGGTGTCAGGATGAACGCCCCTGGTTTCGTGGAACATTGTGACGTGGTCATATCCGGGGTTCTTCACCCCCCCGCTAAAAACGTCTCCCTTCGCGGACAGGGACCTCTGCCACCCAGAATCACCAACAGCGTTTCTTTATCGCCCGTATCACCGCCTCGTCCTCCGGGCCCCCCCGGCCGTTTGCATGGGCGGCCTTTCGCAGTTTGGCCACGGCCCGGCGCAATCCCCGGGTAACCGTGGTCGGGTGTACCCCGTTGCGCCGCGCCACCTCCGAAGCAGGCTGGGCGGCGAAATAGTGCTGTTCCAGAAAACGCCGTTCCCGGGGGGTAAGGCGGCGGCGCATTTCCCGGCGCACCCAGCGCAACAGCAAGGCCCGTTCTTCCGCCGCGCTGAAGGCGGCATCGATTTCAGTGTCCGTTTCATGCCAAAGCCCGTGCGAAAGTGCCGCCCGCGCGAGAATGGCGGGATCGCAAGGGAATTCGTGGTCATGGCGGCACCGGGAATCTTTCAACTGCATGGTGATATTCCTTTCAGGGTTTCATGAATTGCCACGCACAAGGCCCCATGCCCTGCACATGCACGCCCAGCATAGCCGTCGGACCTTCGAAAAGTCCTTTGCTTCCTCTTCGTTTATTCTTTGGATTTCCTTGTTTCCGGTTGGGCGGCCCCGTCTCTGGCAGATTGAACAGAGCGCCAGGACAAAGGGGAGCTCCGCCGGTACGAATACGGACTGGTGATACCGTCCGGTAGGCACGGTGGAAATGGCTCCGGCTCGCGCCTAAAAGCAGGGGTTGTTTCGTTCCCAAACGCCTGTTTGGGAATGTCAACTCTTTTGGAATTCCAGTGCCCGTGTCGTTTCGGTCCGGACGATGTATGCCGGCGCTTACCCGGGGTTGCGAAGGGAAACTTCGCCGACAAGTGCGTTGGGCTCAGTAGGCGTACCTTCCCAGGTGCGCCATAGGGCTGTGTGTCACGGGACGACCTTGTTTCATGGCGCACCAAGGAAGGTACGCCTACTTTACTGACGTGTAGATTATTTCGGGATGACTCACGGGCGATTTCCCGATAGACTCACCGGTTTCAGGCAATACCCGCGCGTGCCGCGGGCGGTGTGCACCTGGAGGCCTTTTCGGGTGGGTTGGATGCGGACGCCGCCGTGCCAGTCGGTACGAAACAGGGTAATGCCGTGGTCGGCGTAGCGGCGTACCATGGCGGGAGTCATGAGGGTTTGACGGGAACCTTCGGCCTGCATGGACGCGACGGCAAGGGCAGGGTTCACCTTTTCGAGAAAGGCTTTGCTGCTGGAGGTGGGCGAGCCGTGGTGGGGCGCTTTCAGGAGGACCGCGGGCTGAGCCATAAACGGCAGCAATTCGCGCTCGGCCTCCTCTTCGACATCGCCGGGCAATAACAGGGACAGGCCGGGCCAGGACACGTGCAGCACGAGGGAGGTGTTGTTGCCGGTGTTTCGGGCGGCCCAGTCATGGGACGGGTGGAGCACCTGTATTTCGGCGCCTTCCACCGGGATGCGGTTTCCCCGTTCCAACCGGTGCACGGGGATGCCGCGGTGTTCGCATTGGGCGATGAAATCGGTTTCGAGCGCTACGGGCGCTTTGCCTTCCGGGCCAAGCAACACGGCGCCGACGCGGATATGCTTCAAGACGGTGAAGAGTCCGCCGATATGGTCACGATCGGGATGGGTGACAACCACATAATCGAGGGCCTTGACGCGGTTGGCGTAGAGAAAGGGGGTGACGACGCGCTCGCCGGCATCCACATATTCGCTGGTGTCGCCGCCATCCACGAGCAGGGTGGTGCCTCCGGGGGTGCGGATGAAAATGGAGTCGCCGGTACCCACGTCAATAAAGTCCACCACGGGGTGTTTCCACAGCGGGTTCCACAGGAGCAGCGACACCGCCAGAAACGCTACCGCCAATATAGCGTTGCGTTTTCTGTATTGGGGGTCGTAAAGGAGCGGGAACAGGAGGCATACAGCGGCGGCGTAGAACAACACTGCGGGCAGCGACGGCCGGGTGACAGAGGCATAGGCGCCGGGCACCCAGGAAGCGGCGGCATTGGTCCATTCGATAACCCGCACCACCACCAGCATGGCATGGCCGAACAGAATAGCGATGCCGGGAAAGACGGCTCCCAGCAGGCCGCATAGGAAGCACAGCCAGAGCACGGCGGTCAGCAGGGGGACGACTGCCAGATTGGCCATCACGCCGAGGAGCGATATGAGGTTGAAATGCCAGGCGGCTATGGGAATGGTAACCATCTGTGCGGCGAGTGTGGTGGTGATGGGCGCGCGAATTACGGGCGGGCAAACGGACATGGCTCGGGACAGGCCGGGATAGTACAACAAAATGGAAGCCACGCTGCCGAAGCTGAGCAGAAAACTGGTATCAAATAGTAAGGCGGGATTCCAGGCCAGAAAGGCACAGCCCGAGAGCCCCAGCACAGACAAGGCGTCAGACTCTCGGTTGAACAGTTCGGCAGAAAGGTACATGCAAATCATCATGGCAGAGCGCACCGTTGCCGTTTGCGCGCCGGTCATCATGGTAAAGGCGAGCACGCCCGCCATGAGCAACACGTTCCGCAGGCGGCGGGGTACGCCCAAAACTTGCAGGAGCAAGCCCAGGCTGATGGTAATGATGGCCACATGGACGCCGGACACGGACAATACGTGGGCGGTGCCCGCGTACAGGAACTGTGCATACACTTCCCGGTTGATATGGCTTTGCTCGCCCAGCCACACGCCGAGCACAAAGGGGTACACACTTTCGGGGATTACCCGGGACAAGACTTCATGCTGTCCCTGCCGCAGGCGTGCCGCCCAGTAGCGAGGCGAGTATCGGGGTAGTGCCAGTAGTGTCACGGCATCGCCCGAGGCGCGCATCTCGGAATAGACACCCCGGGCCCGGTAATAATCCTCAAAGCCGCGTACCCCGTGATTGACTGTGCCGAGGTGTGGTGATAGCCGACCCGTGACGCGCACGCGGGTGCCGGCAAAGACAGGCCTGTCGGGCCGGGACCATCGCACGACCGCACGGCCAAGAATCGGAACGGTTTCGGCGCCCTTAAATGCCCGGTCCACCTGCAGTGTAAAGGTGGTATATTCGTCCCCGGCGATATGGATAGCGCTTTTTTTGACAACCCCCTCAAAAGCATGGCGTCCCCGCGGATAGGACAGCGCGTATTGTCCCAGGGTGTCGGGCGTGCTTTTGGGCATGCGCAGGCCGTACAAGGTCATGCCGAGGCCTAGGCAGAGCAGGGCGATTCCCCAATGAGAACGCCGGGGCATCCGGAGAGGAAACACCAGGACGGCTGCGCCCGCCAGGCCGAATAAGGGACCCAACAGCCAGACGGCCCAAGGCAGGCGATGCGCCCAGAAGATCCCGGCGGCATACCATAAGGCGATCCAGACCCAGTGCCGGTTCAGCGCCTGTTTCGGCATGGATTCCAGCAGGGTATCCTCTCGCGCCATGCGCTATATCCTTGTCTCGTTGTTTATGCGAAAGCGGACCCATGCGGGGCCGCCACCGCGCTTGAAAGGGACCGCCGCAAGAAACACGTCCGCGCATAAGGGTATCCGACACCGGCCGGGCTTGTCATGTCCAATGCCGTTCGATTTCCTCCAGGGTCTTGCCTTCCGTGCGGGGCACACAAAACCAGACGAATATAAAACAAACCGCGCACATGACCGCGTAGAGGAAAAAACTGTTTCCCGCAAAGGTTTCCAGCAGCCAGGGGAAGGTCTGGGACACGGCATAGCAGGCAATCCACAGGCAGACCGTGGCGATGGACATGGCGGTGCCGCGCACGCGGGTGGGGAAGATTTCAGAGAGCACCACCCAGACGACCGGACCCATGGCCACGGCGAAGGAGGCCACGTAGGCCAGTACCAGGAACAGCACCAGGGGCCCTTCGAAACGCTCAAACCGAAAGGCCAGCCCGAGCGCGGCGAGGGAAAGGCCCATGCCGGCGGAAGCGGCAAGCAGTAACGGTTTCCGGCCCACCCGGTCCACCACCCAGATGGCGACCAGGGTAAAGGATACATTGACCAGGCCCACAATCACGGTCTGGTAGATGGCGGTATCAGCGGCGCGGCCGACGCTCTTGAAAATTTCCGGCGCGTAGTACAGCACCACGTTAATGCCGGTTACCTGCTGCAATATCGCGAGGGCCACCCCCACGAGCAGCGCGATGCGCAGGCCCGGCTGGAACAACTGCCGCATGGAGGTGTCTTCCCGGGCGACGGCCTCGGTGATTTCCGTGACTTCAGCTTCGGCGCGCACGGCGCCGTTCACCCGGGCCAGGGTGGCGAAGGCGGCGTTGCGTTGGCGGTTCTTGATAAGCCAGCGCGGGCTTTCCGGCACGAAAAACAACAGGACGAAAAAGAGCACGGCGGGCAGCGTTTCGGAAACGAACATCCAGCGCCAGCCCCAGGCCACGTTCCACGCTTCGCCGCCGGCCGCCATGCCGTATCGTGCAATCAGTGCGTTCACGAAATACACCACCAGCATGCCACCGACGATGGTCAACTGATTCAGGGACACCAATCGGCCCCGGATGGAAGCGGGCGCCACTTCGGCGATGTAGAGGGGCGAGAGCATGGAGGCCGCGCCCACGCCGAACCCGCCGATAATCCGCGCGATGGCGAACTGGGTCAGGTTCTGCGGCACACCGGACAGGACTGCGCTTACGGTAAACAGCACGGCGGACAGAATCAGCACCTTCTTACGGCCCAGCCAGTCGCTGAGCACCCCGGCGAAACAGGCACCCGCGATACAGCCGATCAGGGCGCTGGATGCAGCCCAGCCGCGCATGGGCGCATCCAGCCCGAAATAATCGCTGAGATAGCCGATGGCCCCGGAGATAACCGCCGTGTCATAGCCGAATAACAGGCCTCCCAGCGCCGCCACGGACGCCAGCACAAACACATACCCCGTGCTGCCTTGGTCCGGATGTTTCTCCATCATAAATCTCCCCGTACAGGTATGAGAAAAACGCTTCTATATCAAAATGCACTGCTCGCCTTCTTTATATCACAGAAGCCAAGGGTGCTGCATTTCGGTTGCGGACGCGGTGCACAAGACCGAAAAAATGTGGGACAGTTCCCGCCGCCTGGTTATGTGTAAACCCAAAGGCTCAAGTTTTATTCAATGCGTATATATAAACAGGCAATCCCCTATACGCTGCGGCGGGGAAAGTCCCAATTTTTCTCCGCCCGGGCTTGAAATTTATTGTTTTTTATGGCAACTACGAGCCGATAAGCGCCTATGCTTCGTCCGGGACTTTGCCCGGAAGAAGTGGCGCCTTCGGCGCAGCCGTTAAACTATTCCACCACTGGGAACGCTGGCATCCTTGCCTGCAGGGATAGGCGCTTAGGGCCATTTCGCTGACAAATAATTATGAGTTCTGTTTGTTACCAAGAGGAGCGTTATGTTCTGGTTTAGTTCAAGAATCCACAAACAACGCGTCATTCCGGTTTTTCGCGTTGTCCAGTACCGTGCTTCGACCCAAGTCGACCTTCGCGAAAAAACCGGAATGACAGTGGTTAGCGTTGTTTGTAATGAAAGACGATGGTACATGTTTGTTGCGCCGAAGGCGCCTCTTCTTTCAGGCGAAGTCCCGGAAGAAGCATAGCATCTTAGTCTATCTTGCCCTCTTCAACCGCCAAAAATGGCGGCGATCCCAGTATTCTTAAACTCATCATAAATTGTCAGCGAAATCACGTTATGCGCCTAAGGCGCCCCTGTGACAATGCGTCCTCGCAGCGGGTACCGGATTTCTGTGTTTCCGTTCACTGTGTAACGCCGCTTCTCCCCATTTGCGGCGGTCAGCCGTAGGGTTCCCTTTCCGTTGATCTGAACCGTGCACCCGGTGTCGCTGTATGCGTTGACCAAGCAATTTACAGGGGTGGATGTCTTGATTTGCACGGGCAGGCGTTCAATGACGGCCGATTCGTCCTGCCCCAGCAGCACCTCGGTACGAATGCTATCAGCGTCAACGGTGGTAATGAAGTCATGCCCGATGCGGCGTCCCCGGGAGTCGTATCGGTAAACCTGGTGCAGTTCCCGCGTGCCCGGCCAGCCATAGACGCCGCTGTTCATGGTAACGATGCGTTCCCGCCCCCGGACACAACCGGCGTGGCATGTTTCCACCGTGATGGGATACATACGCGCGGGTAGGGACTCACAGTTCAGGTCCTTCGGCTCATTGTAGTAGAAGTATAAATTGCCATAACGGAGTTTGTTCAGCACGTCTTTATACAGGCCCACTTCCGTACCGCACACGGCCGGGTCGCCCATGGTGGCGGGCGTGGGCAGCAGCGGCACGTCGGGCCCTTCGGTCACCTCCTTGTCCGTGATGATTGGCGCCGCACAGACGGTGCGTGTCGGCACGACGCCGTTGGCGATGAGCACACCGCCCCGTTCGCGGATTTTCCGGTTCCAGGCAAGCATGCATTCCTGTGTACGCAACAGCACCGAGGCCTTTTTCCGCGTGATTTCACCTGTGGCCGGGTCAATATCGGCGCTGAAGCCATCCCAATGGTCATAGGTGTATTCGCCCCCGTATCCCCAAAGGAAGCCGTCGGCGAACACGCCCCGGCACTTCATCTCACCCATCATCACCTCCACGCTGTCGAGCAACGCCTTGCCGTAGCTGTTGTCGAGGGTGGGGTAATAGATCCACCACCGCCAGTTCGCCTCGTACCGCTCCCGCGAGAAGTAGGAACCGCTTGCGTACTCATGGGGATACACGGCCTGCGCGCCGTCAGGTCCGATGACCCGCGCATCGGCAAAGCGCGCCTCCGGGGTGCCTGTCGCGTACAGTTGCGGGGCGACATGAAACATACCCTTCACCTCGGGGCGGACTTCGGCAAGCCGCTCCATCATTTCCCGTATTCGCCGTCGTTCCCCGGGGTATTCCACAAACTCGAATCCCTCCAGCGAAATTTCCGGGTCGTCCGCGCACCAGGAGAGGCAGAATACCAACGCATAGGCGGCATTGCGAAGGTCGAAATAGGCGCCATCCGGGACAAGCGCAGCGTCCCGTTTTTGCTGGGTGCCCTGCAACGAGGCGAGGCCGCCGTCCAGCCGGTTGCCGTTCCGTCCCTCGCAGCGTCGGATTGCGTTGACCAGGTCATAATAGTCGCCGGTGCCGTTCACGTATACGGCCCATTCTAGCGCATAGGAAGCCCCCGCATCCAGCGCAAATTCATGGGTCGACAGTTCGATTCCGCCCCGTCCGTTGGAGGATCCCTGTCCCTGAATTATAAATACATCATCGGAAGGGACAAGCCCAACACCGAGGCCTGACTGACTTAAAAATAAGGTGGGGCTGCGATTGATGGAACGTTCCGTCACGGCGCCGGCAGCGGGGCGACCGCCCACATAGGCCATGGGCGGCGGCCCCTCCGAGGCCTGCAGGCGATGCCGTATAATCCACCCGAGGGCGTCCGAAGACAGGTTGGTTATCGTATCCTGCACCACCAGTCGATCCGGTTCATGGCGCAGAAGCCTTGAGACGCGGCAGGAGCCGCAGGACGCCTCCAGTCGGTCGCCGCCGGACGCAAGGAGGCTCCAGCCTCCCTCTTGTGCCTCCCGGCCCATCGGATTCCGGCCGCCTCCCGGCTCAGAAAAGGAGGAATCAACCGTAAAGGTATGTCCCTGAATTGTAAGTGTCAGGCCGCCTCCGGGCGCCAGTCCTGCATCATAGAGGGGCGGTGGAGCGGGTAGTGGCAAGGAAGCCGCGATTCTTGTTTCGGGCGGCGGCGGTACCGGGTCAGGAATGGGATACTCGAATGCCGCTTCGGTATGGATAGTGCGCCGCGGGCTTTCTACAACCGCCCGCAGGGTGTAGTGGCCGGGGGCCAGTCCCGCCAGGTCGAAGAGATATTCACCACCCGTGGCGCCGGTGGAGATGGTCGCCTCCTGCGCCGCGACAACCGCGCCGTCCTTCTTGTGAAGTGCGATTGTGATGCATTCATCCGGCGCGAGGGGCAGCACACCAAAGAAGTCGAGCGCGGCCACGGCCTGATTTTCAGGCCCGTAGATGTGGGGGGAAAGAAGCAGTTTTCCCCGGGTATTGCCTGTCGCGTACCGGTCGGCGCCCTGCCAGTATAATTCGGCAATTTCAGCATCATTCAGCGCACGGTCATACAGGGCCACCTCAAAGAGATCACCGCGAAAAGACTGGGATGGCGCACTTATCCTGAACGGAACGGAACCCAAGGCCGGTTTTTCCGGATGGAATTGCCCATCCAGTTTGCCATCCAGATACACCCGTCCATACGTTTCGTCCAGAACCGCCGCGATAAAATGGATGCGCCGGTTTTCCAGCGGTGTGGCCCCGAAGACATACTGGTCGGCGCCTTCCTGGTTCACGCGGAACGTAGTGCGGGCGGTGCCGCCGTCTATGCGCAGGATATACCCGTCGCCGCGATAGCGCTCGCAGTCCACTACGGCCCAGTTGGTGGTTTCATCCGGGAAGGGCGAGGCGTCCAGGCGTATCCAGGCGGTAATGGTACCGTTGCCCTGCAGTTTCAACTCCGGCCTGTCGCCGCAGTCGACATAGTGGCCTTCGTTAAAACGAAGGCATGCATGGGTATCCTGCCGGGTCCATTGGGCGCCCTGAATACATCCATGATACCCGTGACCGCTACGGTCCTGAACGACGTCTCCTGTTCCCTCCTCAAACAAATACTGCGCCAGAAGGCCTTCGTGCGTATCCGAAACCGTCGGCGGGCCCGCCAGGATCCACAAGATAAGACATATGTTGGCGTTCATGATACCAACCTTTATATTTCCCGGATACCGTAATTATCGCACAGACTCGGGCAGCGTACAACGCGGTTGGTATTCTTTGACCCTGTTTCCTTTGGATACATAAGGTCAGACGTCCTTACCTCATCGGGGTTATTCAATGATTACTCGGAATCCGGTTTGGCAGGTTTTTGATGCCATGTTCGTATAGGACCGCAAGAAAGGGACAGACACCGAAATAGTCAATAGCAGTATAGGGCATCCATGCTTGGTTACGGACGGCTATTTCGTCGTCAGTTCCTTTTTGCTCCGTTTATTTTTACGGTTGCGAGTGCCATACGCAATTCCGACAAGGTCGAGAAGTCTGAAGGTACTCTTGTTACCTTGTCGATAAGGTTACTGATCCGCCGCCTGAGGGGCAGCCCCGGGTTTCCCTACTTGATTCCCTTACCGCCCCCGGAGCCATTTTCGCAACCACAGGAGGCGAAAGGGCGCAAATTCCGGGCAGTGGTTGTCCTGATTCAGCAGGCGGCAAAGTCCCGGAACCATCATCAGTTCCTGCCTGTCCGCCTTCTGGATGCATTTTTGAAGCATACGCTTTCGGCATAGGGCTTCGCCGGAAGGGAGAAAGCGGTGCCGGCAGTCGCGGCATTGTTCGGGGGCGGTGTCATTCATGTACACAGTTTACTCCGGGCGTCTTTCGGCCTACGATTTCCGCAGCACATACAGCGCTTCATCAGCACGCAGATTGGGCAACACGCGCGCCCGGCCGTTTTCATGCAAGAAGATTTCTTTTTCAATGCTGAAATCGAACTGGGCGCAGAAGGCGCGGAAATCCTTAATGGTAAGGACATGACGGTTCGGGGATTCATGCCAGGTATGGGGCAGCCGGGCGGTGACAGGGGCGCGTCCCTGAAAAGCCAGTTCGGCGCGCACGCGCCAGTGCCCGAAGTTGGGAAAGGTCACGATACATTTACGCCCCACGCGCAGCATTTCCTTCAGGGCCAGGGCCGGGTTTTTAATCACCTGGAGGGTCATGCTCAGGATGACATAATCGAAGGAATCATCGGGCAATTCCGCGAGGCCCTTATCAATATTGGCGTGAATGACGCTGATGCCGCAGCCGATTGCCCTGACCACCTTTTCCTGGTCCACCTCGATGCCGAGGCCGATGATGTTTCTGCGCCGCTGCAGGCGGCAGAGAAGGTCCCCCTCGCCACAGCCGACGTCAAGAACGCGGCAGCCCCCATCCACCAGGCTTACGATCATATCGTAGTCGACGCGGCGTGACCGGGACAGGGTGCGATTCCCATCGGCATCGGGCACGGCCGTGTCCTGCCCGTCGCACGGTTTGGGCGGGCAATTGTCACAGGAGCGTTCCGGGTGCAGGGTATGGATGAGAAATCCTGAAACAAGGCGCGATAGATCTTTTGTTTCCAGCAGGAACGCATCGTGGCCGGCGTCGGTTCGGATATTGCAGTAACTGGGCTGGCGGCCGTTCCGGGCAAGGGCATACACCATTTCCTGGGACATGTAGGGGGGGAACAGCCAGTCTGACGTGAACGAAATGACCAGGGTGGACGACCGGACACGGGCCAGGGCGGCATCCAGCGAGGGGTATCCGGCGGCAATATCGAAGTAGTCCATGGCCTTGGTGACGTACAGATAGGTATTGGCGTCGAAGCGGTTTACAAACCCCTCGCCCTGGTGGTCGAGATAAGTTTCCACGTTGAACTCACTCGCGAAATGATACCCCAACTGGTCGCTGTTGCGCAGCGTGCGCCCGAACTTGCGGTGCATGGACTGGTCGGAGAGATACGTGATATGGGCCAGCATGCGGGCGATGGCAAGGCCGCGGCGTGGTCCGGGCCCATCCCCGTAGGCGCCGCCCTGGAACGCCGCATCCGCCTGAATGGCATTGCGGCCGACGGCGTCAAAGGCGATTTGCTGGGCGCCATTGGCGTGACTGGTGGCGATAAGGATGACGGAACATGCCGCATCGGGATAGCGGGTCGCCCATTCCAGGGCCTGCATGCCGCCCAGGGAACCGCCGACCACGCACAGCAACCGGTCAATGCCCAGTTGCCCGATCAGGGCATGCTGCACGCGCACCATGTCGCCGACCGTGATGACCGGGAAATCCAAGCCGTAGGGCGCGCCCGTTTCTGGATTGATGCTGGCGGGACCGGTTGTTCCCTTGCATCCGCCCAGAAAGTTGGAACAGATGACGAAGTACCTGGTGGTGTCAATGCCCTTTCCGGGCCCGATCATAACATCCCACCAGCCTGGCTTGGCATCGGACGGGGCCGTATATCCGGCGGCATGGGCGTCGCCGGACAGGGCATGGCATACTAGCACCGCGTTGGTGTGCGATTCGTTTAACGCGCCGTAGGTCTCATAGGCCACGGTGACGGGACCCAGTTCCGCGCCACTTTCAAGGACGAAACCGTTTCGGGTCTCTTCCAACAACAGGTGGCGCGTTTCTACAAGCCCCACAGAATCCGGCGGTATGTGTAGATCGAATGCCATAGAATACAGGTTACCAAAATTAGGTACGTTACGCCCGGATTACATTGAAACATACTACGGTACCGGGGCTCAACACCTTGTCCCGGTTATGGAGGCGCCGCCTGGCTCGCGCGTTCAATGCACACACCAGAATACCCTGAAAAAGACTTGTGCGTCTCTTTCGGGAGTTCCGTGGTTGATAACCGTTAACGCTGCTATTTCTGCGAGGCTTTCAGTGCCTGGTCAAAATCTTCCAATATGTCCTCGATATCTTCCAGGCCCACGGACACGCGCACAAACTCCGGCGAAATACCCGCGTCACGTTGCTCTTCGGCCGACAGCTGCTGATGGGTGGTGGTGGCGGGATGAATCACCAGGGTTTTGGCATCAAGAATATTCGCCAGGTGCGAGGCCAGGCCACATCGGTTGATAAACTTGACCGCCGCATCAGAACCGCCTTTGATGCCGAACCCGAGGATGGCGCCCTGACCCTTGGGCAGATACTTCTGCGCGCGCTGGTAGTCGCGGTGGCTCGGCAGGCCGGGATAATTTACCCAGGCCACGTCCGGATGTGCTTCCAGGAACCGGGCGGCGGCCAGCGTGTTTTCGCTGTGCCGGGGCACGCGCAGGTGGAGCGTTTCCAGGCCCTGCAGGAACAAAAACGCGTTGAAGGGCGACAGGCACGCGCCCATGTCGCGCAGCAGTGTGACCCGTGCCTTCAAAATGTAGCTGATGTTTCCGACAGGCTTAAAGGTCTCGTAGAACTTCATGCCGTGATAGCTTTCGCACGGCTCGGTCAGTTCCGGGAACTTGCCGTTGTTCCAGTCAAAATTGCCGCTGTCCACCAGCACACCGCCGATGGAAGTCCCATGACCACCCAGCACCTTGGTGGCGGAGTGCACAATAATATCCGCGCCATGGTCAAAAGGCCTGAACAGTAAGGGGGAGGCTACCGTGTTGTCCACAACAAGCGGTATCCCGTGGTCGTGGGCAATTTTGGCGACCATCTCAAAATCGGCCACGTCATTGGCGGGGTTGCCGATGGTTTCCAGGTAAAGCAGGCGCGTGTTGCCGTCAATGGCCTTCTCAAAATTCGAGGCGTCAGCGGCGTCAACAAAACGCGCCTCGATACCCAAATCCTTCAGGGTGTGGGCGAAAAGATTATAGGTGCCGCCGTACAGGCTTCTGGAGGACACAAAATTCTGGCCCGCCTTTGTGATGTTCAAGATCGCCGTGGTAATGGCGGCGGAGCCCGAGGCCAATGCCAGCGCACCCACCCCGCCTTCCAGCGCCGCTACCCGTTTCTCAAACACATCCGTGGTGGGATTCATAAGGCGCGTATAGATATTTCCGAATTCCTGCAGCGCAAACAATCGGGCCGCATGTTCATGATCCTGAAACACAAACGAACTGGTCTGGTAGATGGGAACGGCGCGCGCACCGGTCACAGGGTCCGGTTCCTGCCCGGCATGCAGCGCGAGGGTACCGAGTCGGTGTGATTGTGGATGTGAAGCCATAGGTGCTAATCCTCTTAGATTCGGCGATATCAACAAAGAAGAACGCAAGCGGAATAGGAATATAAAAGTTAAACAATCGGAATTATAAACATAATTCCCGGCAAAAGACAAATTATGATCCAGTCGGCGTCTCGGTTCATGATTTAAGGTCCTGCCGATGAAAATTTAATGCGTTGTATTGTAAGCCTGAGGGATTGTATACTTAATGAGGAAGGATTGGATACTTTCAATCCGGCAGACACTATCAGAATGTATCCGGGCACAAGGGATATTCTTTACTTGCCGCTTCAAGCGCGAGCATAGGCCCCCCCCGGGAAACGGGAATACGCCATTGTATATCCTTGGCAAAGATGAGTGTAAAATGAAAAAATACAAAACAGCTGATTTACACAAGAAGGTACGGGGCAAGGGCATATCCACCATTTCCGTCCATGCCGGCGAGGAGCGCTTCCGGTATGCCGATTCCGTGACCACACCGATCGTGCAGACCTCGACCTACGCGTTTAAGAACAGCGCCCACATCGAGGCCTATACCCGTCACGGTCACGCCCATTTCGAATACGGGCGTTATGGGAATCCCACGGAAAAAGTGGCGCAGGACCGGCTTTCAGCGCTTTGTGGCGCCGAGGATTGCGTTATATTCGGGTCGGGTATGAGCGCTATTACGACAACGATACTGGCCCTGGTAAAGAGCGGCGATCATATCATCATCACCGACGACGCCTATAAAAAAACGCTGGAATTCTGCAGTTCCTATCTCCAGCGGTTTGGCGTGGACTGCACGATTGCGCCTTTTGGCGACTATGCGGGCCTTGAAAAATCAATCCGTCCGAGCACCCGGTTCATCGTGAGTGAATCACCCACCAATCCCTACTTGAATATCTTTGACCTGGAACGGCTGCACGATTTGGGTAAACGGTACAAACTACTGACGATGATCGACGCGACGTTCAGCACACCTTATAACCAATGTCCCTTTGATTACGGCATTGATATAGTGCTTCACAGTGCTACCAAATACCTGGCGGGGCATAATGACATCCTGGCTGGCGTGGTGCTCGGCAGGAAAGAACTCATCGAGGAAATACGCGCCTTGCACAAAGCCATTGGCGGTGTGATTGATCCCCATTGCTGCTACCTGCTGCTGCGTGGCATGAAGACCTTTGCCCTGCGCATGGAAAAGCACAACCAGACCGGCTTGGAAGTGGCGCGTTTTCTGCAAGCCCATCCCCGGGTAAAGCGGGTGTATTATCCGGGCCTTGAAAGCCACCCCCATCATGACATTGCCAAAGCCCAAATGACCGGTTTCGGAGGGGTGATTTCCTTTGATATCAAGGGCGCACTGAAAGACGCCAAGCGCTTTCTTGACAATCTTCACCTGTGTTATATCGCGCCCAGCCTTGGCGGGGTGGAAACCCTGATTACCCATCCGGCCATGGTAAGTTACTACAGCCTGAACCGTAAAGAGCGCTACGCGCTTGGCATTACGGATACGCTGTTGCGCCTGGCGGTGGGCATCGAGGATGCTTCGGACATTATTGCCGACCTGGACCAGGCATTGCGGGCGAAATAATTTCCACGCACCAGTGGCATGATTCGCGCCGTAATGCGCAAACCTGAACCGGCGGGCGCCATGTCTCTTTTTTTTAGACACTGAGGACATCATGACCAATACTTTTTTAAGCCATGTTCATCGAGGCCCCTTCTGCATTGACGGTGCTACAGGCACCATGATCCAGAAACTGGACCTGGAAGACGCGCACTTTGGCGGTCCGGACTTTAAAATGCTGGTGGACCTGTTGTGTTTTTCCCTGCCGGACGCGGTGAAAGACATTCACCTGGCCTTTTTGCGTGTCGGCGCCCAGGCCATAGAGACTAACACCTTCGGCGCATCGCCGTTGCGCCTGGCGGAATACGATTTTTCCCGGCTGGACACGCTGCACTTTCCGCCTAACCCATACGGGCTAGACTTGCGCGGGCTGGATGGCGCTTCGCTGGCTTATCACCTGAGCCGGCGCGCCGCGGAACTGGCGCAGGAGGCCTGCAGCCTCTACAGGCGTGAGGCCAGCTATGACGGCCGCGATTTGTTCGTGCTGGGCGCGATGGGGCCCTCCAATCATGTGGTATCCGCCACCACGGCCAACCTGCGCCGCGCCTCGTTCGACACGGTTGCGGATAATTTCTACCGGCAGGCGTTGGGGCTGATAGACGGCGGCGCGGACGTATTGTTGTTTGAAACGCAACAGGACATTCTGGAGATGAAAGCCGGGGTATTCGGTGTGCGGCGGGCCCTGTCGGAACGGGGAAAGTCTCTGCCCATCATCGGCCAGGTGACGGTGGACCAGTTCGGCAGGATGCAATTGTTTAATACGGATATTCACGCCGCTCTGGTCACGGTGCAGGGCATCGGCCTGGATGTCTTCGGCATCAACTGCTCGATTGGGCCCGACCTGATGGAGAAAACGGCGGAGCGGTTAGGCCGCCTCTCGGCTTTGCCTGTCTCCGTGATACCCAATGCGGGTTTGCCCGTTTCGGAAAAGGGGAAGACTGTTTTTAAATTCGCACCGGACAAGTTCGCCGAGCACTTGAAATCTTTTGTTTGCGACTATGGGATTCGCGTGGTGGGCGGCTGTTGCGGCACCACCCCGGAACATATCGCCTGCACGGTGGAGACCCTAAAGTCCGCCGTCCCGAAACGGTTTTCACCGCCCCGGCTCGTTTATGTCTCCGGCCCGCAGGAGGCGGTAGCGCTGGATAGCGCCGAGAATCTCATCCGCTTCGGGGAACGCCTCAATATCCGCGGGTCGAAAAAAGTGCGCGATGCTGTTGAAAACGATGACGGCATCAACCATGATGTGCTCGATGCCGTGGTGCGGGAACAGGTGCATGAACTGGGCTGCCAGATTATCGATGTATGCATGGATTCAAACCAGGTGGACACCGTGGCGACGCTGAGGGAAGTGGTGCGCGGCCAGACGAATGATTTTCCCGGCGCCATGAGCCTGGATTCGTTCCAGGTGGACGCGCTGGCCGAAGCGGTAAAAGTCTATCCCGGCCGACCCATTCTCAACTCCATTTCCCTGGAGGAAACCGCACCGGGCGTCCTGAAAATGGACGCCGTCATTGAGGCCACGAGCGGCCATGATCCTGTGTTCGTGGCCTTGTGCACCGGTCCATCCGGCCCCGCCGCCACGGCGGAGGATAAATGCCGCCTGGCGGGGGATATCCTTGACCGCGCCCGGGAGCGGTATGGAATTGAAGCGGAGCGCATCTTCGTGGATGTCAATGTTTTTCCCATCGGTTCTGAAAGCCTGCCGGGCGCCAATTTTGCCCTGGAAACTCTGGAAGGCATCCGTAAGGTCAAGGAACGGCATCCCGGGGCCAAGACAATTCTGGGAGTGGGCAACCTCACCAACGGCCTGGCGGCAAAGCCCTATATGCGACAGGTGCTCACCTCGGTTTTCGTGGATGAGGCCCGCAAACGCGGCTTGGACGCGGCCATCATCAATCCCAGTCACTACATGTTTGTCGCGGACCTCGAGCCCGAACATTATCGTATGGCGCTGCGCATCCTGCTGGAACATGATATGGACGCCTTTGAACAGTTGGAAACGATCGCGGAAACCAAGAAGGGTGGCACGCCCAAGCCGCCGGCAGGCTATGACACACTTGACGTGGAAACAGCTGTCACGGCTAAAATCAAGGACGGCCATAAGGAACGCCTCCCAGGCTCGTTTGAGTTTCGGGGACATTGTTATGCTTATGAGGATGCCATCGTGCTCCAGGTGCGTGAGGCGCTGGAACGCTGGAAGCCGCTGGATTTCGTGAATCAGCGGCTCATGGTGGCGATGCAGGAACTGGGTGACGGTTTCGCGCGGGGTGAGGTTTCCCTGCCTCACCTGCTGCGTTCCGCCGACGTGATGCGACAGGTGATGCGGTTCATTGAACAATACCTGCGCAATCACAGCGGTATTCAGGCCGGAGAGAGCCGGTACAAGGGCGTAGTCGTTTTGGGGACAGTGTACCAGGATGTGCATTCCATCGGAAAGGATCTGGCCAATACGCTGCTGGAGAACTACGGGTACAAGGTAATAGACCTGGGCGTAATGACGCCTCTGCAGCAATTTATTGATGCGGCGGTGACGCACAAGGCGGACGCCATTGGCATGTCGGCCCTGCTGGTGCAGACCTCCAACCACATGATAACCGTTTCCCGCATGATGGAGGAGCAGGGGCTGGCCCTGCCGCTGCTCATCGGGGGCGCGCCGGTCAGCGAGCGTCATGCGGCCGCCGTGGCCCTTGCGGGGCGCGATGACCCGGAGCAGATGCGCGGCAACGTGTTCTACTGCCGCACGGCCATGGACGGCGTCAATATCATGAACCAGCTTACCGGGGGACGCCTCAGCGAAGCGTTTTTTGAGGATAACCGGCGCAGGCTGATTCGCAAACATAAGCAGGCCCAGCGCCGCCTGGAGGTGGAGGCCGGGCTGCTGGCGAGTCTGCGGCGCCGGGAGGTGGGTTTTGGTGACGTGCGCCGGGCAGGGATTCCGGTGTTTCGAAGCCGGATATGCAGCATCCCCCTGGCCGAATTCGCGTCCCGAATTGACAGGCATACGCTTTTCTCCCTGAACTGGCGCTTTGGGGGCCCGGCGGGGCGCGGCCGGCAGGGCACCAGTGACGCGGAAATGGAGGCGCTTCTGGAAAAGTGGGTCAGCGAAGCCTCCGCGGCCGGGTGGCTGATGCCCCGTGGGGTGATGGGGCTGTTTCCTTGCTACAGCGAAGGGGAGGAAGTTGTCCTCCTGGAGCCTGAACATCCCGAAAGGGAGTTGGCGCGCCTTCTTTTTAATACGGTGATTGGTGCGGGCAATACGGATCTGGTCTCGGGCGCGCAATATTTCATGCCCCGGCGTGAAGGGGAGTATGATATGATAGGGTTGCAGCTGACCACGGCCGGGTGCGAGGTGGAAGCGGCCGTGGACATGTTTAAGAAGAAGGATGATTTCGAGTCGGCGCTCTTCCTGCAGGGATTGAGTGATCGTATCGCGGAAGATATGGCCGACCATCTGCACGGCTTGCTGCGCGCGCACATGGGCGTCCCCGCCGACTGCGGGCAGCGCTGGTCGCCCGGTTATCCGGGATTGAAAGACATCATGCAGAATGCGGTCATTTTCAGGGCGTTGAACGCCGATGCGGCCTTGGGTGTGGAGATTACGGACGCGGGAGAGTTTCGTCCGACGGGGACCACCGCTGCGGCCGTTTCCTTCCACCCCGAGGCGCGGTACACGTGACAGGAGGATACGGCATGTATGCAATCGCCATTAACGGAAGCGCACGTCCGAACGGCAACACCGCCACACTGTTGCGCGCCTGCCTGGAGGTGCTGGAGGAAGGAGGCATCAGCGGAGAATTGGTCCAGCTTGCTGAAAATCCCATTCGTCCGTGCAAGGCCTGCGGCACCTGTTTTAGCCGCAAAGACAATACCTGCATCATCGCCGAGGACGCATTTCAGCAGGTGTACGACAAGATGCGTGCGGCGGACATCATTCTGCTCGGGTCCCCTGTGTATTTTGGCTCCGCCACCGCGGACCTTATGGCGCTGCTCGACCGTGCCGGCTATGTGGGCCGCGCCAACGGCAATGTTTTTGCCCGGAAACTGGGCGGGCCCGTTGTGGTGGCCCGGCGTGCCGGTCAAAACTTCACCCTGGCGCAACTCCTGTTCTGGTTCATGATCATGGACATGATTGTACCCGGCAGTTCCTATTGGAACATCGGGTTCGGCAGGTTGCAGGGTGAAGTGTCCGAAGACGATGAAGGCATCGAGACGGTGCGCCATTTTGCGCAAAACCTCGTCTGGCTCGCCAACAAGCTCTGCCGCAAGAACGACTAGACTACTGCATCTGTGCCAGCCGACTTTGCAGGAAAGGTTTCAGCCCGGTCAGTTTAAAGGAACCGATAATGGCGTTTTCCCCGGCATTCCAGGGCAACTCGCCCTCAAGTACCAAGGCATAGTTCTTTTTGATGTGCTCCCGCAGGTATGGCAATGCCAGCCCGGAAAGGAGGAACTGCAATCCGGGCCCTTTTTCCGCGTCCGAATCGATACGCAGCTGGATGGCTGCGGTGTCCATATCCATCATGTCGGCCTTAAGGCGTCCGATATGAATGCTTTCCATGATGCCGATGGCGGTACGGCCGTATTGATTCTCCTTCAGCAGGTTCCAATCTTGCCCGCTCGCCTGGACAAGGGCCCCGGCCACGGCTAGAATGTCCCCGTTGCGATTGTCAATCACCAGTTCAGCCTGGCTGGTTCCCTCGGCGGCTGCGGCGGGTTCCTTCGCGGCAACCGGCCACAATTTGTTCAGGTCTTCTTCAACGGAATCGGGGAAGGGAAGATTTCCTTCGGCGTAGAGAAAGCCGCGTTCGGGAAGTTCAAAACCATTGGTGGTCCAGTTGATTTGAGGGATGTTTGAAAAGAATTCGGACCCGTTGACCCGTTCCTGAATCATGCGTCCAAGATACTTTTCGTTGGCGAATAATGTCAGCCCCATATTCTTTCCCAGGATATCCGAGCGCGCCAGCAGGGCGATTTCGCGCGGCAGCACCATGCTCAGGGCATCTTCCGCATTCATGAACCGCGCCACCGCCTCTTGCATCTTTGGCGGCAGGTATGCGGCAATAAACGGGGCCAGTTTTTCAGGGGAAATGACAAACCGTATGCGGGTGTCGCCCTTTACGGCCTGCTCGTGACTGATTACCGGCGCCTGGCTCAAGCCCATGCGTTGGTCGCCTATTCTATATGCGACGAAAACACCGGCCGCCAGTAATGCAAGCAATACCGCCAGCACGATAATAACGACCAAACAACCTTTTTTCATAGTGAGAATCTCCCTGGCTTTTTATACGGCCGCTCTTGGTAATCGCACAGTAGTGGAACGGGTTCGATGTTCGAAAATCGGCACCCGCCGCTTGATGCACCGGCACCAAACGAGTATACGTTACACAAGGGGTAAAATCCAAAAATTCATACAGGAAACAATGGCCGCCGATGATTGGCAGCAGGCTTGGTCATGGGGAAACCGTATCACCTTCCCCATCACGACCTTGATACACCGGGCCACTGAGGTGACCGGGCGTATAATGGCTTCACGGGCGGATATTCAACAACCCTTCCCTTCAGCCGGGGAAATTGATGAGGTATCATTGCAGCACGGTAACCTTGTTACAGGTACTATTGCGCTTCAGCGGGGATAGCAGGCGTACCCTCTGCGGCCGGTTCGGGCAGGGTTTCAGGCGCTTCTGCAGGGATTCCGGCCGGAGGCGCGTCAGGGAGCGGTAACTCGGGCGGTAAGTCCGGCATGGCCATCCGTTTCTGAAGCATCAAGCGGTCATAATGCAGAATTACCCGCAAGTCCGTTGCTATCCCGGCCAAGTCCCTGCGCAAGAAGTCCAGCATGGTGGTGCCGGCGGGCACGGTATAACTGAATTTGCGCGCCTCCGGGGAAAGGGCTTCCAGGTTGGCATCCACATCTACCACAATACCGGTCTTGCCGCATAAGGAACGAATCACCTCCAGGTAATCTTCATCCTTGTATTCCAATGGCGTATCGGAAACGACGGAGGTTAACTGGTGGTTGAATTCCGCGGATACTTCTTCGCCGGGCATAATGTCCGGTCCGAGTGTCAGGCCGTCCCCGGCATTGTTTCCCGGTTCCTCTTTTTGCTCATAGATGACTTCGCTGACTTGCGCCTTGGGGATTTTCAGATAAGGCTCTCCGGGAAGATACTCAATTTCGACAAACATGGGCGACTGCCGCACCACCTTCACGCCGCGCAGTTCCGAACCCCGCTTAAAAACCACCACATCGCCTTTCAGCGGGTGTTTCGGTTCCGGCTCCAGGCCTGCGGCGTCTTCACTTTCACTATCCTGTTCTGCGGCGGCATCGCCCCCGGGGGCGATGGCATCCCTGGAGGCGGCGTCACCCCTGGAGGTGGCGGCAGTCTGTTCTTCGATACCGCTTTGCGCCAGGGCGGCGCCTGCAAACACCACTGCCATCAGGGGGAAAAGCACCAACAGTAGTCTACGGGCCATGATTAGCTCTCTCCGTTATATCCCAGTCGCCTGGAGCGCCACAGCGCCGGGAAGTTGTAATATTTTCTTCGCAGCGAACGGGTCCACCCGCCGCAATGACTCGGAAAATACGTTTCACACACACGCAACAACAACGCCCCGCTGTTGCGGCTCTACCTAGAATTGTAGAATTTTATCGCCTCTTTGTCAACTCAATTCTTGTGAGTGCCGGTCCAGCCCCGCGATTGCAGGAGTATGACCGACGACGAGGGCGTACTGTTTGAAGCGTCGTACGCGTGAAACAGCACACCACGCTTAACCGTAAATAATGGCCACACAGGTGACCGCCCACAAAATCACGGCAAGGGCGGTCGGCCAATCTTTCAATAACACCTGGCTGGGGTCGCCCGTGCCGTTCTTTTCGACCAGCCACAGGTACCGGGCCAGGCCGTACACTACGAAAGGAAGCGTCATGTAGAGTTTATCCGTGCCGATACGCGCGACGACCTCGGTACTGCAGGTGTAGATGGTGAACGTAATGAGCGCGCCCCCGGCAACGATAAGCAGCATCTGGTCAATAAATGTAGTGCTGTAATGATGAAGCACCTCGCGATGGGTCCGGGCCTGGTCTTCCAGCAGGACGATTTCACCGCGCCGTTTCCCGAGCGCCAGGAATAGCGCCAGAAACAGGGTGCACACAATCAGCCAATTGGAAAACACGACTTCAATGGCAACGGCGCCGGCGATAGCGCGAATGACAAAGCCCATGGAGACCGCAATGACGTCCACAATGAACACATTTTTAAGGACAAGGCTGTAACTCACGGTCAAGCCTATATAGACCATCAGTGCGATGAGAAATGCCGTATTCAGCCGCAGCCCGAGCCAGACCGATACCCAGAGCAGCAGGGAGGCCAGGATGGCGGCCTCCGGACGGCTCACATCGCCCCGGGGGAGGGGCCGGTTCTTTTTTTCGGGGTGCTTCCGATCTTTTTGTATGTCCAGAATATCATTGAGGATGTAGGTCGCGCTGGCAGCACAGCAAAAGGCGGCCATGGCCAGAGCGCTTCGCAGTATGGCGTCGATGTCCGTCAATTGCTGGGCAAAGACGAGCGGCATCAACACCAGTGCGTTCTTGGTCCACTGATAGACCCGCATCAGCCGGACCAGGGCCCGGATTTTGTTGAAGACAGGATTCATCAAACACTCATCTTTTTGAACTGCCGTTCGGGTATGCTCTTGATTATCCACATGATGTACCGCCAGAAAAAGGGCACGTAGGCCGTATCTTTGCCGCGGGTAATCTTATCGACCATGGCTTTCGCGGCGGCCTCGGGCGATGCGATGAGCGGGCCCGGCAGGCTCATGCCGTAGGTCATGGGGGTATCCATGAAACCGGGCTTGATGGTCGTCACCCGGACGCCGGAGGCATGCAACCGGTTTCGCAATCCCTGCAGATATGCGGTCAACCCGGCTTTCGCGGCGCCGTAGATATAATTCATTTTGCGTCCGCGGTCGCCGGCCACGGAAGTAAGCGCGGCGATAAACCCGTTTCCGCGGGCTTCATAGGCGGCGGCGAAGCGTTCCAGAATGGAAATGGCGCCGGTTAAATTGGTATCGATGGTGCGCCGGGCCACCTCGAAATCCTTCTGAGCCAGGGCCTGGTCCGCCATATAGCCGAAACATAGCACGACGCCACCCGGCAGTTCGCCGAGCACTTGCGCGCACTGATCAAGAAAGTCAGCATGCGTTTCGAAAGCGGTGGCATCGAAAGGCAGTATGGCGCACGCTACGGCACACCGCGCGCGCACATCCGCGGCCAGAATTTCCAGTTCTTCCCGGTCACGCCCGGCCAGTCCCACCGCGTATCCCAACGCGCCGAAACGGCGCGCAATAGAACGCGCCACCCCGGAAGTGGCGCCCAGTATGACAACGGATTTGCCGGAGGAAGCATTCACGATTGTGTTCCTTTCATTTATCCAGGTGCAGCCTGCGGGACATGGTTGAACGCAAGACGTTCTCCGGGTCCAGAGAGCGGCGCATTTCGCGGAACGCGTCAAGATTGGGATACATGGCCGCGAAGGTTTCCGGGGCGGTCAGGGCATCTTTGGCAAGATACAGGCGGCCGCCATGGTCCAGCAGGATGCGGTCCAGTTCCCGGGTGAATTCTTCCAGCCCCGGTCGGTTGGGAATATCCAGCGCCAGCGTGTAGCCGGGCATGGGATAGGACAACATGCCGGAGCCCGCCTCGCCGAAACATTTCAATACCACGAGGAAGGAGGCGCGTTTTGCCTGCGCCAGGCGTTCCAGCATTTGCACCAGGCCCGCGCGTTCAGAAAAGGGGAACGTCGCCTGATATTGAATAAAGCCCTTCTTCCCATACATGCGGTTCCATCGCAGGATACCGTCCAGCGGGTAAAAAAATTTGTCATAATCCACTATTTTGGCCCGGGTATCTTTATTTGTGGCATAGAACAGGGTATTGAAGGCGTGAATGCTCCACCTGTTCAGGGCGAACCCGGGGAAATCCACCGGCACGGCCAGGGTGGGGCGCCTTGGAAGGCGGTACGGGTTTTTGGACAATTTTGAAGGGAGTTCCGATGCGAGCGCGTGGTTGCCGCGCATCAGCACGGATCTGCCCAGCGACTCTTTGGAAGCCAGGCAGTCGACCCAGGCTACGGAATAGAGATAATTCTTGTCTGAAGCCGCCATCGTTTCCAGGGCCGCATCCAGATGATTACAGCGCTGGTAATCGACTTTCACATAGGCTGATTCCACCCGGCGAAGGCGCAGCCGCACCTTTAGAATGACGCCGGTAAGCCCCGCACCGCCCACCGTCGCCTGGAAGATGTCGCTGTTCTCCGAATCGGAGCATGTTAATATGCCCCGTGCGGGGGTCCATACATCCATGGACTCCACAAATCGTGAAAAAGAGCCGTCACAATGATGATTCTTTCCGTGCACATCATTGGCGACGGCGCCGGCCACGGTCACAAACTTTGTGCCCGGGGTTACCGGGAGAAAATAGCCCCGGTCGATGAACGCCTCCAGAATTTCGGCGAGGCTTACCCCGCCCTCACATTCCAGCAATCCCGTTTCCGGGTCAAACCGGATCATGTTGTTCTGGCGGGTCATATCGATGACGCTGCCTTCAGGATTTACCGCGGCATCCCCGTAACTTCTGCCCAACCCCCTCGGAATAAAGGGGCGCGGCGCCCCGGAATCCAGCAGGGAAAACAATTCGGAACGCCGCTCCGGCCTGTAGACGGCGCATTCTTGCGGTTTGTAGCGGCCCCAACCGGACAAGGATTGTTTTGCAACAGTGAAAGACAAGGCGCGTTCCTCGTTTGTTAAGCGGTCCCTCGCGTTTAAAGGCGCAACTACCCATGCACCGGGGGAAAGGCGCTTATTTTTCTCCACCTGTTTCACGCAACGATATTCTTTGTATTCTAGCCCAATTTGAACGTTCCCTACAACTTAACGACTAGTTCCCGTTGCGGGGAGGGCGGCGCGGGCGGTCCCGCCTTCACGGTTGGCAGGACCCGGCACGGGCAAATTTGTTTGCGTAGTACCGTTCATTGTATGGTGGATGTGTGCCCGGCCACGTCTCGTAATCCTCGGGCAAAAATATCGTTCCTGCACTGGCCCGGCCCGTAACTGAAACCAAGAAAGGATAGAATCATGATAACGGCCGCCATTCTCTGCTTAAGCCTGCTGCAGGCGCCGGACGCTCTTGCGCCACGCATTGAGACGTTGCGTTTCCATGTGGAACGCCTGGGAGCGGTTAGCGTTCCCGAATCCCTGATCCAGGAAAAAGAGTCGCGCCTGACTGAACTGAAGCGGATGCTGGAAGGTACAATTGCGGATGAACCCGCGTACAACGCGTGCTATGACGCCATCGACGGCGTCCGTCAATGGCTTTGGGCCTCGGCGGTGGATCGTCCCGTCAAGCCGCAGAACTTGTTCGAGGAGACCCCCGGCGCGTGGCTGGTGCGCAATGACGTCCTGGCCTTGTCCCTGTCCCGGGATACGCTGACGCTGGACGTGCGCACACCGGGGCATCCGTGGCAGTTTGCGCCGAGTGACGGGCAGGACCTGGTATTCGAGGGGATCAGTGCCAGCCTGGCCTCGGCAGCATCCATCGCGGCGGAGGCTTTCAATACGGGCTGCAGTAACGGCATGGCCGTAACCTTTAAGGACTTTTCCGGCCTGCCCGGCGTGGAATTATGCATTACCTTCCGGCTCTTCGGGCCGGAACTGGTGGTGGATATCGCTGCCCGGGAAGGCGGCCAGACTTTGCTGCTGCTCAATTGGCCCAAGGCCGTGGTGCTGGATAACGCCCCGGATACCCTCTCGGTCATTCCGCGCATGCAGGGCATGCTGGTGCCCGGCAACTGGCCCCAGCACATCGAAGCGGCGGACCTGGTCAATTCCCGCTCCTTTTATATGGGCTGGTGGGGTCATATCCAGGGAGGTGCGGGCGTGCAGGTCGTCCTGGAAACCCCCGATGACGCCGGCGGTTCCTATAAACACCCGAAAGGCGGACCGACCGCGGCCGCGCCGCGCTGGTACGGCAGCCTGGGCAAACTGGGCTATCAGCGCACCGTGCGCTATGTTTTCGACGATACTTCCGACTACGTGAAAATGGCAAAACGCTATCGGCGGTTCCTGATTGAAAGGGGCCGTTTTGTTTCCCTGCGCGAAAAGCAGGCGCGGACTCCTGCCCTGGACAACGTGATAGGCAAGCCGGTCATCCACCTCGGCGCCTTGTATCACTTTGTAAAAGAAGCCTCCCTGTTCAACAAGGAACGCGTCGAGGTCAACCACAATTTACAGACCTTTGACCAGTTGCGCGAACAGCTGGAAGGGCTGAAGGCGAAGGGCGTGGACGCCGCCTATGTCCACCTCGACGGATGGGGGTATTACGGCTATGACAACGGCCATCCTGACGTGATGCCCGTGGGAGAAATACAAGGCGGCTGGGAAGGCCTGCGCCGGTTGGCCGATGCGTGCGCTGACATGAATTACCTGTTTGCCGTACATGACCAGTATCGTGATTTTTACCTGAATGCGGTGTCGTATGATGAGCGCCTGGTTCTCATGAACCGGGACGGCGGCCGCGATTTACACAGTGTCTGGTGCGGCGGGCCGCAGACCTTCCTGAGCGCCCGGTTCGCGCCGGAATATGTGCGGCGCAACCACGATCTTTTTGCCGCCAACAACGTTCAGGTGCGCGGCGCTTATCTGGATGTGTTCTCCGTGGTGCCCCTCGAAGAAAGCTATCAGCCGGCCCATCCCATGACCCGCACGGAATGCGCCCGGTACCGCCGCGAATGTTTCGATTTGCTTCGCGCTCGGGGGTACGTGGTGAGCTCCGAAGAGCCTGTGGATTATCTTGCACCGTCGCTGGACCTGGTGCATCACGGCCCCTACGCGACGTATCCGAACCTCGGCGGCGGCGAGGCGACCGGCATTCCCGTGCCGCTGTTCAACCTGGTCTATCACGATTCCATTTTACTGCCCTGGGAAATGGGCGAGGACGGCGGCTGGGGCATCCCGAAAGGCGATTCCGGGCGGCTGCATTGCCTGCTCAATGCGGGCCTGCCTTATCTGTGGCCTGGCGCCGATGACGCCCAAATCGCGCGGACCCTCGAGGCGGCGGACTGGGCTCGCCACTGCGCCTTCGAAGAAATGGTCAGCCATGAATTCCTCGACGAAGGCCGACGCCGACAGCGCGCCACCTATTCCAACGGCGCCACGGTTACCGTGGATTTCACCACGGGGGAAAGCCTGATCCAGAAGGTGGAAAATAATTAATCTATACAATGATGACCGTGTTAACATGTACAAATTATTTGCCCCCTGTTTTTTGGGGTAAATATTCTTCTGGTATATCTTTTTAAGTCCGGGAGAATTCAAATTTGAACTATGCATCCATTGAGTTCAGTGTTCATGCGGTGCAACGTATGTTTGAACGCGGAATAGGAACAGATGCGGTAGTCTCTGTTGTACAGAAGGGTGAAGTTATCGCCAAATATGATAACGACACTCCATTTCCAGGTGTTTTACTGTGTGGCAACCGGGATGATGTAACATTGCATGTAGTCGTTGGCCCTGACAGAGAATCAGATACAGCTCGTATAATTATTGTATATGTGCCATCTTTGGATTTATGGGAAGATGGATATAAAACAAGGAAAAAAAATATGAAATGCGTACTATGCCGAGAGGGTGATACCGACCCGGGGAAGGTGACCGTAACCCTTGAACGCGGAGGCGCAGTAATTGTCATCAAAGAAGTGCCGGCGGAAGTGTGCGGCAACTGCGGCGAATATTATTTGACAGAAGAAATTACCCGAAAGGTGCTGCACCTGGCTGAGACTAGTATTAAGAAGGGCGTTGAGGTAGAAGTAATACGCTTTGCCGCCTGATATACTCCTTGCGATTTTTCGAAAATTTCCCCCGCGAACCCCGGGATAAAACAAAGGGAATGTTTTATGTCCATGACCTCCCGTGAACGTGTCCATGCAGCGTTGGATCATCAAGAACCGGACCGCATCCCCTTGGACCTCGGCGCCACAGCCGTTACCGGCATGCAGGTGAGTTCCGTGTATCTGCTGCGCCAGGCGTTGGGGCTGGATACGCCCGGCACCCCGGTCAAGGTGGTGGAGCCTTACCAGATGCTGGGAGAAATTGCGCCGGACCTTCAGGAGGCCCTGGGCGTGGACGTGGTGGGCATTGGCGGGCCGCGTAACATGTTCGGGTTCCGGAATGAAGACTGGAAGGAGTGGCGCCTGTTCGACGGCACGCCGGTGCTGGTGCCGGGGGCCTTCAATACGACGCCGGAGCCGAACGGCGATATTCTGATGTACCCCGAGGGCGACATGTCCCTCCAGCCCTGCGGGCGCATGCCGAAAGGCGGTTTTTATTTTGACACGATCATCCGCCAAGACCCCATAGACGACGACAAACTTAACGTGGAGGATAACCTGCAGGAGTTCACGCCCATCAGCGATGAAGACCTGGACTGGTACCGGGCGGAAGTAACGCGGCTGTCCGGCACGGACAAGGCGGTCTTGGGCTCCTTCGGCGGCACGGCCTTCGGGGACATTGCCCTGGTGCCCGGCCAATGGCTGCGGCACCCGCGCGGCATCCGCGATGTCACCGAATGGTATATGAGCACCCTCTCCCGGTGCGATTATGTATATGAGGTGTTCTCTCGGCAGTGCGATATCGCGCTGGCGAACCTGGAAAAAATCCATGCCGTTGTGGGCGGCCTGGTCACCGCCACCTTTACGACCGGGACGGACTTTGGCACGCAGCACGGCCCGTTCATCTCGCGGGATGCGTATCGTGACCTGTACATGCCCTTCCATAGGCGGGTGAACGACTGGATGCACAAAAACACCCCCTGGAAATCATTTATCCATTCCTGCGGCAGCATTCGTCCGTTGATAGAGGATTTTATTGAAGCCGGTTTCGATATCCTGAACCCGGTGCAATGCTCCGCCTGCAATATGGATCCACAACAATTGAAAGACCAGTATGGCGCGGCTCTGACTTTTTGGGGCGGCGGCGTGGACACGCAGCATACGCTACCTTTCGGTACGCCGGAAGAGGTGGCGACCCAGGTGCGCGACAGGTTAGGGATTTTCGGACACGGGGGCGGTTTCGTCTTTAATACGGTCCACAATGTGCAGGCCGGCATTCCTGTCGATAATTTACGCGCGCTGTATGATACGGTAATAGCGGCGCGCCCGCTTTGATGATTTATTGACCGGCTTCGGGAGCGGATTCTTCAGCAGGCTTCTTTTCCGGCAAATCAGTCAGCACCTTAATCTTCATCCTGCCGATAAGGGGCAGGATTTTCGCCTGGCGGAACCAGTCGCCTTCGGAAAGCTTGATATGGGTGACATCCACGGGAAGCTGGTTAAAGGTCGGATCGACATCCACCCATTCGCCCAGCCAGACGGTTGCCCATTGATGGAAATAGAACCCCGGCTGGCTCCCTTCCACGTAGATGAGTCCCGCCACTTCCCGGGCGGGCAGGCCAACCGCCCGCGCCAGTCCGATAAACAGCACCGAATGTTCGGTACAGTCCCCTTCAAGGCTTTCCAGTACCTCCAGGGAATTTGAGAGGCGCGCCGAGAACACATTGCGCATGTTGGCGCTTACCCAGTTGCTGAGTTTTTCCGCCGCCTTCAACGCGTCCGTTTCCTTGCCGATAATCTCACGGGCTTTCCCGATGATTTTAGTATCGTCACTCTGCACATAGGTGCCGGCCTTGGTAAACTCCAGCACGCTTTCCTCCGTCACCGGCAATTGCGGCGCGTCGAGGGATGCCAATTTTGTCCTGACCGCGTAAAAGTCCACCTCTTCCCCGTTCATGCGCATGGTCTGCCGCGAATCATTGAGGAGATGGGACTCGCGAAGGGGGCCGGACAACAGGAGCCGCAGCCAATCCCGGGTGCGGGGCTTCTCGATGGGCGCGTCAAGCAGCACCGCGTTGGACACCATCGTATCCACACTGTAATCCACGTCCCTGGCCGCAACTTCGGGCTCAAGACGGGTGGTGAAGACGGAGGACGTGACGTCCTCAACGGTTACCCCGGTATCCGTGACATAGGAAGTGGACTCGATGTCCATCAGGTCGATCACGCTTTGAATTTCATAGACCTTGGTGGCAACGCCGTTGAAAATACGCGACTCAACACCGATGATGCGGCTGATGCCGGACACCTCTTTCTGGTACATGGGTTCAAAAACCGAAAAATTAATGACATCCCCCACTTCCGGACCACGGCGCACCCACAGGGCATGGCGCAGGGCGTCCTCCAGGGTCTCCGTGGGTTTTGGCAACACTTCTTCCCTCGGGGCGCCGCCGAGGACGGACTTCATCTGGAGTCCGTTATCCCGAACCTCTGCGGAAAAGGTGGAGGATTGGGCGGAGTCGTTCATTTCCATGTCAATGCGGAGCAGCGCCCCCGAGGCATCATATATACGTTTCGAACGGGTGCTCATGGATTGCCGGGCACCTGACATGGACACCATGAATTCGGCCTCTTCCACGACCTCAATTTCACCCGAGGCCGTGCGTTCGATGCGTTTCAGCAGATACCCGACCTTGCCCCCGTTAAAATACAGCCCGTACCAGCTGTCACCCAGGAAAGGCGTAACATCAATGGCTTCTCCAAAAGCGATTCCATAGCCCACAAGTAAAGATGTCATGATAAACCATTTCTTCATGTTGGTCTTTTCCTCTTCAAGGTTGGGGACCATTCTACCTGATCGGGGGCGGTATAGTGTATCCGGCACACTCTTTTCGCCCAAGGGACGCTTTCTCCGGGTTGATTGTTTGGCGGTTAACTATGCCTGATTTCTCATTTGAATTCACTATTTATGTATAATGGCTTTGGTGCTTTGCTGCATTCGCAATGACGGTCGCGGGAGCTGGGTTTAAAATGTACGGCGTTCATCACCCGGAAAAGGGTCGCAACAGGAGCCTCCGAAATGAAAAGCCGCCTTTCAATCGTGCTGCTACTCATGCTTGTATTTCCCGCCACGGCCCGGGCGGACGGGTTCATTCCGATACTCAACTTCTTCAGCCCGGATACCTGGTTCACCGCCCTCTTCGCCACCGCCATCATTGTGCTGCTGGAAAGCGGGCTGTTGCGCTGGCGCATCAAGGGTGTGACCTGTAAAGACACGCTGAAGAATGCCCTGCTCATCAATATTGCGTCAAGTATCGCCGGTTCCGTGGTGCTGCTGGCGGCATTCGATGACCCGATGTGGACTCTGAATATAGTTTACCTGGTCCTGATCCTGTTTGTGGTGACGCTGGTGGTCGAAATCCCCATCCTTCACCGGTTGTACCGGGACCAGTCCCTGCCCTGGAAGCGGTCTGTCCGGATCGGCCTGGGCATCAACATCGGCAGTTACGGGCTGATTTTCGCGCTGCCCGTCGGCCTTATTTCCGGCACCGTGTTCATCGGGGACCACCTGGACAAGCAGGACCTGGCCCGGTGGAACCATCCCGAATTGCCTGGGCTGGCCGCCGGGACACTGTATTCCTGCAGCCGTGAAAATGAAGATGAGCGGTTATGGTTCTATGATGCGGAAGGCGGGGACTGGATCGAAGTACCGAACTCGCCGCGCATGGAGCCCCGGGTTTGGGATATCGAGGGCGGTCTTTGCGCGTATCTAGGCCAGTCTTCCGATTGGAATGACGACAACAAGTTTTATATTACAAAATTGCCGGACTTTGCCGTTCTCCATGAATTCAACCCTGGTGAGATGGTGGGACACCGGTATGTCACCTGGCAGTGCATTACCAGAGTGGCCATTTCCCCTGACGGTAATACTATCGCGGTACTGTTCCGGGTGGGGGATGTTTTAGCGCCCAGGAACAACTCGAGCCATTACGATGTCGGACAAAAAAGCCTGATCATCTTTCTCGAAGCCGCGTCCGGCAAGGAAATAGCCCGAAGCTCGCGGTGGGGACTCAACAACGACCTGTGCTGGATGGCCGACGCCCGACGGATACTCTACTATTCCCTGGACGATGCCGGCCTGTTTGAGCCCACCCAGGTACAGGGAAATACCAGTTATGGAATCGGCTATGCCAAAGACGATACGTTCAAAGGCGGCCTGTATTCCTTTGACATCCAGACGGGCGAGACACTCCGTTTCGCGGACGGGTACGACCCGTCCCTGGCCGCGGAAACGGGGCAACTCCTGGTGCGGGACAGGACGGGGTTGTACCTGCTGGAACCGGACGGGACCCTGGTAACACGGCTGGAGATAC
>Ga0116149_1000925_pt1 | contig 37378 bp, 30 predicted proteins | sample AD_UKC057_MetaG_FD_89787 | JGI IMG/M metagenome (GOLD analysis project Ga0116149, IMG submission 89787) | Active sludge microbial communities of municipal wastewater-treating anaerobic digesters from USA - AD_UKC057_MetaG | ecosystem: Engineered > Bioreactor > Anaerobic > Digestate | place: USA...
CGGTGGTCAAGGAAATACGCGGCACCGCTTCGGCGGGCGCAGCAGCACCGGGCTTGGCAGTGGGTGTGGCGGGTGCTGGTGCGGCGGGTCCAGGTTCAAAGGTGACATCCGTTATTCTTGCGGACAGCGAAACCGGCGCCGAGCAGGAGCTTGCCTGCGACGCTGTCTTCATATTTATCGGCATGGATCCGCGTACCGAACTGGCGTCTCTTGCCAAGAAGGATGAAGCCGGCTACATCATTACCGACGATCACATGCGCACGTCTATCCCCGGCCTTTTCGCCGCAGGCGACATCCGCGCCAAGCCGTTCCGCCAGATTGTGACTGCGGCTGCGGACGGAGCGATCGCCGCACACGAAGCAGCCTCGTGCATTGACGAACAGCGCTGCTCGGTAGATCGTCCGTGACGGAAGCACCTTTACCCGGCCACCAGATGGAACGCGGGCCTGCTCCTGCACTCAGGCGGTTGCGCATACGACTTGTTCCCGTCAGCCTGTGTGCGGCGGCGCTTTCGGTTTTCGCGCTCGCCGGCGCACCTGCGGGCAGCGGCGCACCTGCGGGCAGTCCAACACGCGCGCCTGCAATCGCCGGCCAACCAGCCGGCGCTCCAACAAATCTGCCCCATTTCAGCGACAACCGTCCGCACGCGGAGCTTGCTGCCGCAATCGCAGACGCCATGACCGACGAAGAACTCCTCGCGCAAACCCTCATGTTCGGCTGGGCCGGACTCGACCCGAGCCCGCTCGTGACTTCCTGGGTCGCCGAACGCTCGCTCGGCAGCATCAAGGTTTTCGGCTGGAACACGGACAATACGCAGAAAGTCGCCGAATCGGTCACCCTGCTCCAGAAAAAAGCCGCGGAAGGCCGCTTCGGCATCCCCCTCTTTGTCGCGACCGACCAGGAAGGCGGCTGGATCAGGCACATCAAGGGCCGCACGAGCGAGACTCCCGGCAACCTCGCAATCGGCGCTTCCGGAGTTCCGGCCGACGCCTGGTATTCCGGCTACTACATTTCGCGCGAACTCGCCGCATTGGGCATTAACCTCAATTTCGCGCCGACCGTGGACCTGTATACCGACTATGAATCAACCGTCATTGGACCGCGCTCGTTCGGCGAAGACCCCGAATCGGCAGGCATCCTCGGCGCTTCGTTCATGGCCGGCAGCAGGGAAGCCGGAGTCCTGACCACTGCCAAGCACTTTCCCGGCCACGGAGACACCGGCTCGGACAGCCACGGAAAACTCCCGGTCATCGACATCGACAAAAAAACCTTCGCAGAGCGCGAGCTCGTCCCCTTCCGCCGCATGATCCAGGCCGGCGTTCCGGCCATCATGAGCGGGCACTTGAGCTTTCCGCGCATTACGCCGAACGGCGAGCCCGCGACTTTTTCCAAAAAACTCCTGACCGCCCTGCTCCGCGAAGAGCTCAAGTTTACCGGCCTTATTATTACAGACGACATCATGATGAACGGAGCGACCAGCTGGGCCGGCAGCGTATCGAAGGCGGTCCAGCTCGCCCTCGAAGCCGGCAACGACATTGTGGAATCGTCGACGACGCCGGGGTTCTACGATGCGCTGTGGGTCAACAACATCGAACGCATGAAACGCTCCGAAGCCTTCAGGTCCCGCGTGCGCGACGCCGCGTACCGGATCATCCGGGCAAAACTCGACTATTTCAAAAGCGGCAGCGCCGTGCCGATCTTTCCGGATCTCGACAACATCGACGAGCGCATCCCCGACCCGGAGGGCAAGCAATTCTTCCTTTCGCTGGCCGCCCGTTCGGTAACCGTAGTCAGAAACGAAAGCCTTCCGCTCCAGGCCGATCCAACTAAAAAGATGCTTATCGCTTCAAGCTTCCCTGAATTCCTTAGCGCGGGAAGAACGCGCTACCCGGATGCCAACGTATCCGGCATAAACGGGCAGCTGTTCCGCATGGCACGCGCAAGCGACACGGTGATCGTCTCACTGGCCTCGGAAAGCGAAGTCCCATTCGTGCGCGATCTCCAATGGTCAGGCGCGAATATCGTTATAGTTTCTTTGCTGTCTCCCGTGCTTTTGGATCGTGTGCCCTGGGCAAAAAATGCGATTGCGGTCTACAGTTATGCGCCGGATTCGTTCCGCGCCGCGTTCGCTTCGATTGCGGGAGATTTTGAGCCCCGGGGAATAATGCCCCTCAAGGATGTACAATGAAAACCGAACTGCGTGCCGCTGAAAAAAAAGATTTTTCCGGAATGATAGATTTTCTTGAACCGTTCGAATTCCGCGCTATTACACTGATGAGCCATGTGTGCGCCGGCGGAAAACCGGTGTTTCCTTCGGGCGGTGGCAGTGTCCAATCCTGTATGCTGCTGCGGCAGGAACAGCTTGCAGGAATTCTCCTGCTTACGTCGACCGGGATACTTTTTCATTGTCTTTCAGATACCTTGAACCGGGATGAAGCCAGGCACGCGGTGCAGGCATGGATCAACCGGGCCCGCATCAAATGCGTGCTCGGAGCGGGCAGCGACACGCTCTGGCTGGAAGGTTTTCTGCCCCGCGCTCCCTTCAGGGCTGTCGACTATCAGCTGATGACGATGGAAGCGATGCCGTCCCCCGCAGCCTGTGCCGTTCCGGATTCTCTGCGGTCGAATCCAAGTCTGCGGTTTGCGCGGGCAACAGTCGAGGACGCCGAGCGGCTGTTGCCGCTTCAGGAAGGCTACGAAAAGGAAGAAGTCATTCCGCCGGGGGATCCGTTCGATCGCGCGGTGTGCCTGCGGAATTTGCAAAAAAGTCTGGATGCGCAGATAATCAACTATTACGAAGAATCCGGCACACCGATCGCCAAGGTGGGGACAAACGCGCGCGGGTTGCATTGGGATCAGCTCGGCGGCGTTTTCACCGATCCCCGGTGGAGAGGACGAGGACTTGCCCGTTCGCTCGTTGCGCGCACCGCAGCGGAACAGATCGATCTGGGCCGAAAGACGGCGCTGTTCGTTAAAACCGGAAATGTACCGGCTATTCGGGCCTATACTGCCGCCGGGTTTAGTCCTTCGATTCCGTTCAGGATTTCGTATCTGTAGGGCACCGGGATACATTGGCCGTTTTTTTTACATAAAAGACAAGACAAGTGTTGGTTGATTACATATACTTACTATGGTGCATCTTCGGAAATTCTTTTTTTTAAGGTGCCCGGCAAAAGATACGGGAAAAGTGCGTTTTCCCGAATTACTGTGCGGAGAGATGCGTATGGCACCGATTCTTGTTGTCGAAGATAACGAAATAAATGCGGAGATAATTATGTCGACGCTTGATACCTTCGGCATCCCCAATGTTTTGGCTGTCGATGGTATAGATTCGCTGGACAAGTGCAACGGGCTTCCCAAAGACTATTATTCGCTGATTCTGATGGACATTCACATGCCGCGCATGAACGGCTACGAAGCGGCGCGGAAAATCAAGACAGAACTTGAAATGACGGCTCCAATTATCGCGCAGACGGCGACGCACACAACGGCAGAAACTATCGAGGAACACCACAGCTATATCACCGATTATATCTACAAACCGTTCAAGCCGGATCAACTATACACAATGATCCGGAAATATATGGCAGAACAGAGCGCTCCTGATTTTTAATCGCATGCGCGCATGCACGCGATGTGCGGGTGCGCCCGATGTACGGGTGCGCCCGATGTACGAATCGTGTGCGCGAAAGGTTCTCTGATGCCCTATTTTTTACCCAGTTCGACCGAGCGATCCCGGGCTGCCAAAGCAGCCTGTATAACGGCATTTCTGAACCCGTGTTCCTCGAGTGCGGCAACCGCGGCGATGGTTGTGCCGGCTGGCGAACAGACTGAATCCTTGAGCTCTGCCGGATGTTTTCCGGTTTCCAGTACCATTTCGGCAGCTCCTTTGAGGGTTTGGGCCGCATAGCGGATTGCCTGAGCCCTGGGCAAGCCCATGCAGACGGCAGCATCTGCAAGTGCGTCGATAAACAGGTAGCCGTAGGCAGGGCCGGAACCGGAAACAGCGGTAACGGCGTCCATCAGGTGTTCAGGAGTCTTTTCCACAAGGCCTGAGGGCGAAAGCAAGTGCATAACCAGATTGACCGTTTCCTCGTCTACCGCAACAGATGCTGCAAGAGCAGTCATACCCGAACCAACCGAAGCAGGCGTGTTCGGCATAATACGGATTATCTTCTGATGTCCGCCAAGGCCGCTGTTGAGGCGGGCAATACAGATGCCCGCGGCCATGGAGACAATGACAGTATCCGGGCGGAGCGCCGGAGCAATTTCGGCAAGAACAGGATCAAGATACTGGGGTTTTACCGCCAAAAACAAAATATCCGAAGTTTCTGCAAGGTGTGCGTTGCCCGGTGAACCCGTACAGCCAGTACGCTGGCAAAATGCGTCACGTTTGTCGCGGTCGGGATCGCTGACAGAGACCGAGGAGGCGCCTGCGGTGCGGATAACCGCCTCCATCAGCGCGGAGCCCATGACCCCTATTCCAATGCAACCAATTTTCATATCCTTCATTCTGTCCTCCAATGAACCGCAGGAGCGGGGTGCCGGGTGCGGGGTGCCGGGTGCCGGCCGCCGGGTGCCAGCCGCCGGTTTCAAGCAACCGACTGTTAAAATCGGCTCAAAGGTCTTCTTGCGCCAAAAACACGGTGCCCTTCTGGGATCCGTTTGCAAGCGCTTCAATAAATCGAGGACGGGAACCGTTAGCCAGCAGCATGGGAATGCCGTACGCGGTCACTTTAGCCGCGGCTTCCAGCTTGGTCGTAATTCCGCCGGTACCGAAGCCGTTCGTCGCACCGATCGAAATGGAGCCGCGCAGGGCATCAAGGTCGGCCACGGTTTCAATCAGTTTTGCATCCGCATATTCCTTCGGATTCTTGTCGTAGACGCCGTCGATATCGCTGACAAGCACCAGAAGGTCGGCGCTCCACAGGATTGCTGTCAGGGCGCTCAGGTTGTCATTATCGCCGATTTTGATTTCTTCATAGGAAACCGAATCGTTTTCGTTGATGATCGGAACGACGTCCTCGTCAACCAGCGTAAAGATCGTATTGCGCATATTGAGCGTCCGGTGATCGTCCTGAAAATCCTCTTTGGTCAACAGCAACTGGCCAATATGGAAGCCGGAGGCACCAAAGGCAGCGCGCCAGTTGTCCATAAGTTCGACCTGGCCAATGGCGCAGAGCGCCTGCCGGTAATGGATGTCTTTTTTGCGCGCCCATCGGTCTATCGTGGAAACACCTGCAACTTGGGCACCCGAAGAGACAACGACAATCTGTTTGCCCTGCCGCATAAGGTCCGCGCACTGAGCGGCGAAATCCTTCATAAACTCGGGGTTTATCGTACCGTCGGCCTTTGCAAGCGTGTTTGAACCGATCTTGATAACAATCTTTCGCGCGTCGTGTATTACCTGTGTGATCATGGACGGATGTGCCCCTCGCCTTCAACAAGATATTTGATGGTTGTAAGCGCAGTAAGACCCATAGGGCCGCGCGCATGCAGTTTTTGGGTGCTGATCCCGAGCTCCGCACCCATACCGAACTCGCCGCCGTCGGTAAAGCGTGTAGACGCATTCACGTACAAGCAGGCAGCATCCACCCGGCTCTGAAAATAGCGGGCGCGGGTGCGGTTTTCGGTTACGATGGTCTCCGAGTGTTTTGTGTTGTACCGGTTGATATGCGAAACAGCCTCGTCGATCGAATCGACCACCCTGACTGCCAGAATATAGTCAAGGAATTCCATTCCCCAATCGGTTTCGGCGGCAGGAATCGCGTTTACCGGAACAGAGCCTGCCCCTTTCAGCGCAGCAAGGGCCCGTTCGTCGCAGCGGAGTTCAACCCCGCCTGCCCGTCCGGTTTTCGGCTCGAATGGAACAAAGGCTTTCGCCAGAAGCGGCACAAGCTCTGCAGCCTTCGATTCATGCACCAATACACATTCGATGGCATTGCAAGCCCCTGGTTTCTGAATCTTGGCGTTCACCGCAATATTGACGGCCATACGGACGTCCGCACCTTCGTCGCAGTACAGGTGGCACACCCCTGCTCCGGTTTCGATCACGGGAACGCGCGCGGACTCGACAACACGCCTGATCAGCGCGGCACCGCCGCGGGGGAGCGCAACGTCGATATAGCCGACGGCATTCAAAATCCAGTCAACGTCGGCATGGGCGTCTTGTCCACTGCTCGCAGGCTCGGAAAGCGCAACGGCTTCCGCAATCCCGCCAGAGGCGGAAAGCCCTGCGCGGATGCTCGCAACGATTGCGCGATTCGACTCGAGAGCCGACGAGCTCCCCCTGAGCAGCACCGCGTTGGAACTTTTATAGGCAAGAGAAAAAGCGTCCACGGTAACATTCGGACGGGATTCGTAAATCACTGCAGCAACCCCGAGCGGCACGCGAACCTGGCGTATTTCAAGGCCGTTCGGCACTTTCCAGCCGGAAACAACTTCTCCGATCGGATCGGTCTGGGAAGCAAGTATCTGAAGGGATTTGATAATATCGTCAAGACCGGAGGACGAAAGCGCAAGGCGGGCAACAAGAGCTTCCTTCATGCCGCCTGCGCGCGCGCGTTCGACATCCCGCCTGTTTGCGTCAAGTATAGCCTGGCGATCCGAATCCAGGGCGGAAGCAACGCCGAGCAGGGCCCGGTTTTTTTCTTCGGCAGTGCAGAGGGCTAGCCGGTCAGCCGCCTCACGCAGACCTTCGCAGACAGCTTCAAGATTCATGGCAAGCCCCTGTGTGGTTCAAAAGTTGGCAAGAAAACAGATGCCGAGCAGCACAGCCAGCCGGCATTTTTCTTCGGACCAGTCCTTGTAGGAAGGCATAGTTGTTATATAGTACCAGAAAAAACCGAAATCCGGATCTATACGAACAGCGTATTCCAGAAAATTATCATGCTTTGAAAGCGAACCGAACAGTAAAAATACGACATCCTTCAGTACCGGAAGGAATTCGGAAAGCGATGTATGGTAATCATAACGGGACAGATTGCCGCACAAGGTGTTGATGCGGAACAGCATCTCTTCCTTCAGAGTTTCGTCCGCCTTTTCGACCCATGTTTTCTGTACTAAAAGTTCAAGATTCTTCTGGAAACTGGTAACAAGTTTGCGTTCCGACTCGTCTCGTGCAGAAGACTTGTCCGCAACTACCGCACGGAAATCGCCCTGATCGCCGAACGCGGCCGCTAACTGCATAGAGGCTTCGGCCAGTGCCGATCCCGTATCAGAACCCAGAAACCCGGGCAGCCCCTCTACAGCGGCGGTTCTGACTTCGGCAGGCATTGATTCGTCTTTGGCAAAAATTGAATTGAGCATACCTAAAAATGGATGTTTTCACTCCTTTTGTCAATAACACCGGCGGAACCAAACCGCACAACCAAACCGGCCTGCCACGTATGCAGCCAACCAGCCGGTGCGCTGCGCTGCGCCCCGCCCAAGTATGCAGCCGCCCGGCCTGCTCTCCCCCGCATCTTATTGACGACAGCCGGCGAAACAGGTACTTTACCAGTATGAAGGTTTATACACTGGGCGAAGAAGTCCTGCGGGAAAAAGCGGTTCCCGTAGCGGAAATCACAGACGAAATCAGAACGCTGATCAGCGACATGTTTGTACAGATGAAACTGTCCGACGGCATCGGGCTCGCCGCCCCGCAAATAGGCAAAAGCCTCAGGCTGTTTGTCGTACAAGCCGACGATGACGTCGAACGCGCATTCATCAACCCGCAAATCATCGAAACATCCACCGAGCTGTGCTCCTACGAGGAAGGATGCCTCAGCGTACCCAAATACTACGAAGAAGTCGTCCGCCCGGAACGCATCACCGTACAGGCACTCAACGAACGGGGCCGCAGATTCACTCTGGAAGCAGACGGACTGCTTGCCCGCGTCATACAGCACGAATACGACCACCTTGACGGCATCCTCTTCATCGACCGCATTGCACCGGACAAAAAAGATAAAATTGTCCATAAATTCCGGGAAAAAGCCGAAAAAGAACAGAAAAAAGCCGAAAAAACCGCTACCAAGGACAGCTGAATCCCATGCTCAACATTCTGTTTGCGGGAACGCCGGAATGCGCCGTCCCTGCACTTGAAAAAATAGCCATATCGCACCGCATCGTCGGAATTCTGACCAATCCGCCGGCAGCATCAGGACGTTCTCTCAAGGAAAAACCGAGTCCTGTCGCCCTTGCCGCGCGAACGCTCATCGAACGGGGAACCCTGCCGTCCACCACTCCGATTCTCGATCCGGCAAAAATAACGCAGGAAGTCCGCGACCGCATCGCATCTGTTGCGCCCGACGTGCTGGTGTGCTTCGCATACGGCAAGATCTTCGGCGAAAAAACCCTGTCTCTGTTTCCGATGGGAGCCGTCAACGTGCATCCGTCCCTGCTGCCCCGCTGGCGGGGCTGCGCACCGGTTCCCGCGGCAATACTGGCCCGCGACGCGGAAACGGGCGTTACCATTCAGAAAATGGCCCTGAAAATGGACACGGGCGATATTCTTGCAGTCCGTAAAATACCGCTTGATGGCACCGAAACCGGCGAAAGCCTCCTGATTCGCAGCGCGGAACTGGCCGCCGGACTTCTTTCCGAAACGCTCGACCGGCTCGAACAGGGAACGCTCTCTCCAATCCCGCAAAACGATGCGGATGCAACCTATTGCGGCATGATGCGCAAGGAAGACGGAGAAATCCGCTGGACCGACAGTGCCGCCGACATAGACGCCCGCATCCGCGCCTTTTGTCCCTGGCCGGGAACATACACGTATGCGGGAACCCGTATGCTGCTGCTGCACAAAGCCCGCCCGATACCCTCGTCGCAGGCAGCCGGTGCAGCACAAAGCCCGGCGCCGGTTCCCGGAACTGTTCTGGGAATGGACAAGAAAGAAGGCATTCTCGTGCAGACGGGAGACGGGGTTCTCGCGCTGGAAGTCCTGCAATGGCAAACCAAAAAACCGCTTGACTGGAAATCATTCATGAACGGTGCCCGGGACCTTCCGGGCACCGTGCTTGGACGCCGCACAGACGGCACCGAATATCCCTCCGGACCAGAGAGTCCGGCAACCTGCATCTTCTGAGGAAAAGAACCATGAAACTGAATCTGCCGGACTTTCGTCCGGACTTCGAACTGATCCGCGAAACGCTCGACCATCATTCCAGAATTATTGTGACCACGGCTCTTATCGTGTTTATCCTCACGGCAGCCGGATGCATCGGAGCGTTTTTTCTGACGATCAAAAGCGGCGAAAAGGTAATGGTGCCTGCAGTGGCCGGCAAGGATCTGACCGTTGCCCTGCTCGAAATGCAGGCAAAAGAACTGTACCCCAAAATCCAGCTCAAGTATTCAAGCTCCGCCGACGACCGCGGCATAATTCTGGAGCAGAGTCCGGCTCCCGGCTCCATCGTAAAAGCCGGACGCAGGATCAATCTTGTCGTCAGCAGGGGAATCATTATAGACCGCGTGGAGAACTACATCGGGCAGAACGTTGACGATGTCAAGATACACATGCAAACCCTGTTTACGTCCATGACGACACCGCTGCTGTCGATCAAGGAACCGCCACTGTACCGGTTCAGCGAGGAGACCGCCGGAACCGTGCTTGAGCAAAAACCGCTCCCGGACACCCCGATATCCGAACCGATACAGCTGGAGCTTGTCGTAAGCCGAGGTCCCGAAAACGATAAAGTGCGCATTCCGGATATCGCCGGGCTGACTATTGCGGAAACACTTGCCGTGATGGAAAAAACCGAAGCGATTTTCGATTTTTCCACCCGCAGTCCGGAAGGTTCGGAAAACGCAGGGACAATTGTTGCGCAAATGCCTGCCGGCGGCTCCACAGTGAACAGCTTTTCGCGTGTTTCCGCAGTCCTTGCCCTTCCCGTCGAGTCACCCGACGGCAAAGTGTACGGAGTCTTTTCGGAAACACTTCCCGTCTATCCGTATCCGTTCCAGATTACAATCGATGCGGTGTCTCCAGCCGGGCAGCGCACAAAACTGGTGTCGTTCAAGCATCCCGGAGGAAACCTCACCGTGCCCTACCGGGTTGACGACGGAACGCTACTGGTACTGACGATTTTGAACAAGGAAGTATCGACCAGGGAAATCAGGATGCCGGATTAACAGCTCGCCGGATAGCACACAACCGGTTAGAAAAATTAAAAAAGCCCGCTCGCCGGATAATAACCACCCGGTCGGCGGGCTTTTGTGTGCCCGCAGGCGGGCACCGAAAAAACCTGAAGCGTTCTGAAAGGGACGGCCGTTATTCCTTTACGATTCGGGGGAGGAATAGCATGCCCAGCACAAAGACAGCAAGGGCAGCAACCCATCCGGCCAGATCGTTCAGCACAAGGCCTCCGACAAAGAAACCGACGAGCGAGCAGATTGCAATAAAAACCGCATACGGCATTTGGGTTGCAACATGCTCAAGATGCGGACATCCGGCTCCGGTGGACGAAAGAATTGTTGTATCGGAAATGGGAGAGGCATGATCGCCGAAGACGGCTCCGCTGAGAACTGCAGCAATACTGATCATCGATGCGTTTATAAGGGCACCGCCAGTAAGACCACGGGCTTCCGCGAGTGCGACGACGATTGGCATGACAATCGGGATCATGATGGTGAATGTTCCCCAGCTGGTACCGGTGGAAAACGAGATGATCGCAGAAAGGGCAAAGACGATTACGGGCAGGAGCCATACCGGGAAACCGCCGCCAACCACCACGTCCGACAGGTAGGAAGCGAGGCCGAGACCGCCGTCGGCGGGAGCAGACTTAATGACGCTTCCAATAGTCCATGCCATTGTCAAAATAACGAGCGCCGGGACCATCGATCCAATTCCGTCCTTGAGAGATTCAGATGCGGTTTTGATGGTAAGGAGCCTGCGCGCAAGGTAGTAGACGTAGGTAATTACGATGGTGAAGACAGCCGAATACAGGAGCGCGACCGATGCGTCAGTGTCGTTGAATGCCTGTCCGAGCGGAATGGAAGCCATCGCCTGACCGAGGGATGACACGGATTCGCCGTCTACGGCGCCCATCCAGGTGGTCAGGGGGAAAAAGACGAGTGCGGTGGCGATCAGGGTGAGTATCGGGAAAAGCATATCCATGGGACGGGCACGGGGATTTTCCACATGGGGAACGTCACCGGAGGCAGCTCCGTACTTGTCGGCATTAAAGAGCCGACCCGTTTGCCGGGCAAGGCGTTCGGAAGCGGCCATCGGGCCGAAATCCCGGCGGGTAAGCGCGATTACGACAACCATGAGCAGCGTCAGGAGGGCATACAGGTTGTACGGGATCGAGCGGATAAAAAACTCAAACTCGGAAATGCCCAGGTCGGCAAAGCCCTCCGAGCCCTTGACGACGGACATGACGGTTACGACCCAGCTGGAAATCGGCGCGATGATGCATACGGGAGCCGCAGTCGAGTCCAGGATATACGCAAGCTTTGCCCGCGAGACTTTCTGCTTGTCGGTGATCGGGCGCATGATAGTGCCGACGGTGAGCGAATTAAAGTAGTCGTCGATAAAAATGAGCAGGCCGAAAAACCAGGCGGTTATCTGCGTGCTCTTGGCCGTTTTCAGGCGGCGCGAAGCCCATATCCCGAGCGAACCGCTCGCGCCGGTTCTGGAAAGCATGCCGACGAGGCCGCCGAGCAGGGCGCAGAACAGGAAGATGCGGATGTTCCAGGCATCGTTCAAGGCGCCGGCAAGCAGATCGGTCGTGTTTATCAGCGCGATTGCAGGATTCCCGCCCGCGACTATCAGAACGCCGGAGAGGATACCGAGAAAGAGAGAAATTATCACGTCTTTGGTGATAAATGCGAGTGTAATCGTCAGCAGCGGGGGGATGAGTCCCCAGGCTCCAAAGTGTTCCATTGCTTAATCTCCTGTAGCGACATTGTACCCGAGAATCGGCAGACCCGCCATAAAAAAAAAGGTCCGGGGAAGACGTGTGCGCCGGACTTCAACAAACATATCGTATTTTGTATACTCGATACCTGATGAAAACCAAAATTTGTCTGGTGTTAACTGCGCCCACCCTGAAAGAAGATCTCGCCCTCGTCGAACTGTACCGTCCATGGATTGACCTAGTCGAACTCCGTGTCGACTGTCTTACCCAGGACGAACGCCTTCATTTCAGGCGGTTTCCGGAAGCCGCCAATATTCCCTGCATCCTGACTATCAGGCGCAACACCGACGGCGGAAAATTCCTGGAAGGAGAAGGCTCGCGCATCGCACTCATGGCCCGCGGTCTTGCCTTTGCGGACACCGACCGCCGAAAGAATTTTGCCTACGTCGATCTCGAGGAGGACCTCCAGGTTCCCAGCATAGAAGAAGCTGCGCGCGCATTCGGCACGCGTATAATCCGAAGCGTACACAACATGACAGGACCGGAAACCCGCATCAAGGAGCGCGTCCAAAAGCTCCGCCGGACTAACGACGAAATCGCGAAAATCGCCTTTATGCCCCGAAGCTTGTCCGACGTGACAAACCTCTTCCGGGAAGCCAAACACTGTACCGGAATGGAGTACATACTCATCGCCATGGGACCGTTCGGACTTCCCTCCCGTGTTCTCGCCCCGGTGCTCGGCTCGCTCATCACCTTTGCATCGGCGGAAGAAACCACCCGCAACGCCCAGAATTCGCTCGGACAGCTCGATCCGGTCACCCTCAACGAAATTTACCACATCCGCTCCATATCTGAAAAAACCTCGATCTACGGCGTTACCGGCAATCCCCTTGCCGCCACATCGAGCCCGCTAATCCACAACAAAGGCTACCTCAAGCAAAAAATCGACGCAGTGTATCTGCCCATCAAGGCTGAAACTATAGAAGAATCTCTTGCCTTTGCCGAAGAAACCGGTATCAAGGGACTTTCGGTCACCTTCCCCTTTAAGGAAAGCGTGCTGCCCTGGCTCGACCAGATATCGGCCCAGACAGGCGAAATCGGCGCCTGCAACACAATCCTTCGGCACGAAAACGTCTGGCACGGCTACAACACCGACGCACCCGGATTCTCGCGCGCCTTGCAGGAATTTCTCGGCAAGGAAACACTCAGCGGAATGAAAGTATCGATAATCGGGGCTGGAGGCGCAGGACGAGCAGTCGCAAACGCAGTCAAAGAACTCGGCGCAAAAGCGTGCGTCTTTAACCGCACAACGGACAAAGCGCGAGAACTCGCACTCAAGTACAACTTCAAATGGGCAAGCCTCGACGCCGCAAGCAGACCAATGCTCGAATCCTGGTCGGACATCATCATCCAGACAACCAACGTCGGCATGTCGCCCGATACCGACGGCGATCCGCTCGATTTCTACTCGTTCAGTGGCCGCGAAGCCGTGTACGACATCATTTACCACCCGGAAAAAACAAAAATGCTCAAACGGGCCGAAAAAGCCGGATGCCGAATTTGCAATGGTTATTCAATGCTCAAAAATCAGGCCTGGTTGCAATACAAACTTTTTACGGGAGAAGAGTATGAAGACTGATACGGGATATCGCGAACCAGTTTCAAAAGACGAACAGAAGATTCTTGCCGCACGATACGCGATCGACGATCTGTACGCGAAAGGGTTGCTCGCCTCGGGGATGAAGCTCGGCCTGGGAACCGGATCAACGGCAATGCCGGCGGTAGCCCGTATTTGCGAGCTCATCCGCGAAGGCACGCTTTCCGGCATTCGGGCTGTTCCCACCAGCTTCCAGACCAGCATCGCCTGCGAAGAACTCGGGATTCCGGTGTATTCGATGAACTCGCGGGAAATCGGAGGAACGCTCGACCTTGCGATCGACGGAGCCGACGAAGTCACTCCCGAACTCTGGCTGATCAAGGGTGGCGGAGCCGCGTTGCTGCTGGAAAAGATTGTCGCATACAGCGCACAGCGTTTTGTTATCGTCGCCGACGAGTCGAAGGCGGTTCCCGATTCCGGAACGCGCTTCCCGCTTCCGGTGGAAATTATTCCGGAAGCGAGAACCGGCATAGTTGCAGCCCTCGCCAGGCTCGGTGCAGTCGCGCGCCTGCGCGAAGGAGTGCGAAAGGCGGGGCCGGTCGTTACCGATAACGGCAACCTGATTCTCGACTGCCTCTGGGAGCGCAACGAATCGGGACGTTCGCCGGCAAGACCGGATATTTTGGAAGACGAAATCAACCGCATTGTGGGCGTTGTGGAAAACGGCTTTTTTACGCGGAACAAGCCGACTGTCTACATTGCGCATGCAGACGGCTCGGTGGAAGTCCGCTGATCAGCGCTTCATCAACCGGCCGAGAACCGGGTCTTTCTGCCGCCAGTTTTTGTTTACCTTGACTTGCAAGTCAAGGTTGATGCGGTACGGGAAAATGCCGTTCAAATCCTTTACAGCTTCGGTGCGTATCTTTTTGATCATCGAAGCGCCCTTCCCGATCAGCATGCCTTTCTGGCTTTCGCGCTCCACAGTCAAAAAGGCGCGGACCCACAGTTCCTTGCCGTTTTTCCGCATTTCAAGATCGGCGATTTCGACATACACAGCGTGCGGAATCTCGTCACGGGTGTTAAGCATCGCTTTTTCGCGGATAACTTCAGAGATACGGAAATCGACGTCCTGGTCTGTATAGAACTCCTTGGGATAGAGTGGGTCTCCCGTCGGGGCAAGGTCGAAAAGCATCAATAATAATGGATCGATATTTGTGTCTTTTTCCGCCGATATTTCAAAGATTCGGTCGGACGGAACAAGGGGGAGTTGTTTCTGGAGGAACAGGCGCACCATGCCCGGCTTGGAGTCCGGGAGGTCGATCTTGTTGATGCCGACGACAATCCGTGCGGAGGAGGACGCAAGCATCGCGCAGATGAGTTCTTCTTCCCTTCCTGGCTCCCGCGAAGCGTCCACGAGGTACAAAATCGCGTCGGACTCTGGAAGCCGGTCGTGCGCAATAGATTTGAGCAGCAGATTGAGTTTCTTGTCCGATTCGTGGTAGCCGGGCGTGTCTATAAACACAAGCTGGCCGCGGCTGCTGTTGACTATGCCGCGGATTGCGTTTCTGGTGGTTTGCGGCACAGGAGAAACGATCGAAACCTTTTCTCCGCATGCGGTATTTAAAAAAGTGGACTTTCCCGCGGACGGGCGTCCGATTATCGCAACCATCGCGCTCCGTTGTGGAGCGGTGGTGCTGTCGGAGGCGGGAATTTGTTCGCCGCCTCCGGATGTTTTGGTGTGTTCCTGCATTGACCCCAAACTACACTGCTTTTACGGTCTGTTCAACCAGCGCGAGCACCTTGGTAGGGCAATTCTTGACGCATTCACCGCAGGAATCGCACACAGAGTAGTCCACAACCGGGATGCCGTCGGTCACCTTGATGCAGGCTTTCGGGCAGACTTTTTCGCACTTCATGCATTTGATGCAGCCGATTTTGCAGTCTTTGATAACCTGGGCTTTGCGGGTATTCCGATTCGAGCACAATGCAATCGAACCGGTGCGGTTCGTCGGTACGCGGGTCAGAATTTTCTGCGGGCATTCAGCTACGCACAGGCCGCAACCGGTGCATTTTGCGTAGTCGACAACAGGGATGCCGCCTTCCTTGACGTGTATTGCGTCGAAAGGACAGACAACTTCGCAGTCGCCGTAGCCGATGCAGCCCCAGTCGCACAGTTTGGTGCCGTTTATCGAAAGCTTTGCAGCCTTGCAGGTCTTGATTCCGTTGTATTCCGCCTTCAATCCACACTTGTCGTGCGTTCCCTGGCACAGCAGCACGGCGACCTGTGTTTCGGAAGTCGCTTCGACGCCCATGATTTTTCCCACCTGGGCAGCCACCGAGGCGCCGCCGACCGTGCAGGCATTTGCAGGAGCTTCTCCTGCGGCGATCGCGGCGGCGAGTCCGTCGCAGCCGGGGAATCCGCAGGCGCCGCAGTTGGCTCCGGGGAGCACTGCGCGCACGTTTGTAACGGCAGGATCGGTTTCGACATGGAATACTTTCTTGAAGAAGCCCAGCAGGAAGCCAAGAACGAGTGCCAGTACCAGTGAAACAACGAGTGTTGCAAGTATGATTTCCATCGATTCCCCCCGCTTATTTGATCAGGCCGGCGAAACCGCCAAAGGCCATAGACAACAGCGCCGCCGACATGAACAGTATCGGTGTGCCCTTTAAAAATGCGGGTATTTTCGCGATCTTGATCCGTTCGCGAATGCCTGCAAGCAGCAGCATGGACAACATAAATCCGACGGCGACGCCGACGGCGTACACAAGCGACTGGATGAATGTGTAGTCGTTCGATATGGAATCGAAGGTAACCGCAAGGATTGCACAGTTCGTCGTAATCAGTGCAAGATACACGCCCATCGAACTGTAGAGCGCCGGAGCCGATTTTTTAAGGTAGAATTCCACCAGCTGGACAAGGCTTGCGATGACGAGAATAAAGGTCAGAATCTGCAGGAATTCCAGATGGAACGGAACCAGCACAAACTTGAACAAAGGCCAGGTTACTGCGGTAGCAAGCACGGTCACAAAGGTGACTGCGCCGCCCATGCCCACTGATTTTTTGATGTCGGTCGACATGCCGATGAATGGACACAATGCAAGGAAGCGCATCAGCACTACGTTGTCGATCAGCAGGGCTTTGATGAAAATTTCTGCAAGGTCGCTCATTTTGCCCCTCCTTTTCCTGCCGCAGTCATTCTATTGACAGCAAGATTTATAGAAATAAACAGGGCGAACACAAAGAATCCGCCGGGAGCTTTCGCAAAGAATCCGATTGTGTAGGCTTCAGGAATAATGCGGATATTCAAAAGAGTTCCTGCGCCCAACAGTTCGCGTACTATCGAAATGCCAACCAAAACCCACGTGTAGCCAAGCCCCATGCCGAGTGCATCGGCAACAGCTTCGCCTACCCTGTTTTTAGACGCGAAGGCCTCTACGCGGCCCATGATGATACAGTTGACGACAATCAGCGGGATGAACACGCCCATCGATCGTGAAAGTTCAGGCGTATAGGCTTTCATCATCAGATCGACGATTGTGGTAAAGGTGGCTATGATGATAATAAACACCGGGATGCGGATGGAATCCGGAATAATCTTGCGAAACAGGCTTATGAGTATTTCGCTCATCAACAGGACGAAGGTCATCGCAAGGCCCATGCCGATGCCGTTCGACACCGCAGTCGTTACCGCCAGCGATGAACACAGGCCGATCATGAGGGTGAGCAGCGGATTTTCTTTCAGAAGACCGTTGGTAAACAGTGCAATATATTTTTTCATTGGGCGCTCCCGTTGGTTTGTGAAAGATACTCTGAGGCTCGCGATCCGGAAAGAGCAACGATGCGTGCAAAACCTTTCGACGTGATCGTAGCTCCAGAGATTGCGGCGATTTCCGCTCCCGAACCGGCCTTGCCGACCGTAAACGCCGAATCTGCGGACTTACTGTCGAACTGGCCCCGGAAGGGTTCTTCTGCAGCCTTTGTTCCAAGACCGGGAGTGTCGGTAATCGACAGAACCTTGACCGTGCGGATGCTCCGGTCGGGATCGATGCCGACCATAAGAGTTGCGATCCCATAGGTAGGACCGGTCGCTTTTACAACGATTCCGGCAACGCCGGCTTCAGATTGTGCAACATATACGCCGTCGAAAGTTATTTTCGGGTCGCCGCTTTGCACTTTGGCGGTTACGTCTTCGAACGATACAGCCTCCGGGTAGAGTGCCGAAAGCGCATCGGTCACTTCCTTCCTTGCGCCAGCCTGTATGAGCGGATCAGTAGTATTGTACACGAATGCGAGCGCGACACACGCAACGACTGCATACGCAGCGAGCGAGAACGACAGTTTAAACATCGTTTTCATTGTGCGCCTCCGGAAGAAGCGGATGCCTTAGCTGGAGCTGCGGCGGTTTTTTTTGCGGGTTTCACCCAGCCGTACTTGCGGGGAATTATGCGGTTTAGGAACGGTACAAGCGCGTTCATGATCAGGATGCTGAACATGACGCCTTCAGGGTATCCGCCGAAAATGCGGATAAGCGCAGTGATGAGTCCGCAGCCGAATCCGAACAGAAGCCGGCCAACCGGTGTTACAGGGCTTGTCGCGTAATCGGTTGCCATAAACACGGCTCCGAACACCAGACCGCCGGAGAGCAGGCTGACCAGGGGATCCATGCCGGCAATCGTCGTAACGGCAAGCGTGGTAACGATCATCGAAACGGGAGTCCGCCAGTCAATAATCTTTGTTGCGGTAAGAAATATGAACGAAAGCAGAATAAGAAAAATGGCCGACTCGCCGATGGAGCCTGCACGGTTTCCCATAAAGAGGTTCAGGTAGAATTCTTGCGCGGTTGCAAACCCAGACTTTTCCGCGATTTCCGCTGCAGTAAGGATCGCCCCTTCGGCAGGTTTCAGCAGGGAAAGCGGGGTTGCCGCAGATACTGCGTCTACCCCCGAGGAAAACGGAGCAGTCCAGGTGGTCAGCGGTCCCGCAAAACTGACCAGAAGGAATGCGCGGCCGGAAAGAGCCGGATTGAAAACGTTCGATCCGAGTCCGCCGAAAAACTCCTTGGCAACTACAACAGCGAATATCGCACCAAGCGCGGTCATCCAGACGGGTGTCGAGGGGGGCAGTATCATTGCGAGCAAAAGCCCGGTGATTGCTGCTGAATAGTCGCCAACCCGGATGTCTTCCTTGATGATGAAGCGAAAGAGCGCTTCTGATCCGACCGCGGAAGCAACCGACACCAGAATGGTCAAAAGTGCCGGAAAGCCGAATAGATACACACCGTACACCGCTGCCGGCAGCAGGGATGCGAGCACAACGAACATGATGTGCTTGCTCGAAACCGGAATTGCGTAATGCGGGCTTGAAGAAAGATATATTTCGTTTTTATCGGATGCACCCATTACCTGGCTCCTTCTGAGGCTGCCTTCGCTGCCTGTTTTTTAGCCTCTGCCGCCGCTTTGGCCGCAGCCTTTGTTCTCACCATGTGCTTGCCGATTCTGAAGTGCTGGACAAGCTTGACATGTGCAGGGCACACATACGCGCAGGTGCCGCATTCCACGCAATCCATCAGACCGTTGCGCGTTGCTTCCTCAAGATCATCCGCCTTGATTGCACGGGCGATCAGTACCGGAGCAAGCCGGCAGCTGCAGATGGTTATGCAGCGTCCGCACCCGATGCACGGAGACTCTTCGACAAGTGCGGTCTCGCGCGAGGTGAGGAACAGGACGCCGGACGTGTTCTTCTGTACCGGGAAAGACGCGCTCTTCATTGCGATTCCCATCATGGGTCCGCCTGAGACAATCTTGCAGACGCCGGGATTCAGAGAAATCACTTCGGGAATAAGATCACCGACGAGCGTGCCGATCGGGACTTCCACGTTTTTCGGTTCGGCGCACGCACCGCCGGAGAGCGTGAGCCCGCGGTCGATCAGCGGTTTGCCTTCTCGGAAAGCTTCCGATATGGCTTTAAGGGTGCCGACATTCTGGACCACGCAGCCGGCGGCGGCAGGGAGGCCTCCTGACGGAACTTCGCGGTTGACGACAGCCTTGATCAGCATTTTTTCACCGCCTTGCGGGTAGCGTGTTTTGCACAGCACCACGGAAATTGCGAATGCTCCGGCGCCAACCGGGATCGCGCGCTGAGCGGCAATTGCCTTTTCGAGAATCGGAACAAGATAGGCCTTGTTATCTTCCAGTGCGATAATACCTTCCGTTGCGCCGGTAATCCGCATGCAGATCGCAACCCCATCGACAATTTTGGCAGCATGTTCTGCCATTGTGCGTTCATCGATTGTCAGATAGGGTTCGCATTCGGCGCCGTTTGCTATAAGGTATTCAATTTTCATACCTTTTGGGGGTGAAAGCTTGACATGAGTCGGGAAGGCAGCCCCGCCCATACCAACAAGTCCGGCAGAACGGATGCGTTCAAGAGCAGTTTCCGGGGTACAGGTAAAGGGATCAAGCGGATCCATAAACAGGGTAGTTCCGGAACCGTCGTCTTCGATCGCAACACAGAGTGCGTCGACATTGCCGGTTACCAGATGCGTTTCAATTTTCTTGACGGTTCCCGAAACAGATGCATGAACCGGAGCCGACATAAAGGCATCGGACTCCGCAATCCGCTGACCGCGCGCAACGACATCACCGATTTTGACAATGGGTGCATTGGGTGCGCCGCCCTGGGTTACCGGAATCCATACTGTCCTGGAGGAAGGAAGAACGCGGACGACAGGAAGATCTTTTGTCGCGTCCTTTCGCTCGGGCGGATGAACACCGCCCTTGAAGGTTTTTGCTGTCATGGGTGAATACTACTCCGCACCCCGATCGATAGTCAAGATTTAGCACTACCGATGCGTCCGTCCGCAATTCACTATACAATCGAGCTTTTTGTCCTTACATCATGTCCGCGACGAAGCCGGCGAGCATGCCTATGGATGACAACAGGAGTATTTTCAGAATTCGCTGCATGTTGCGACCCTTGGTAACATGCGTATACCCGTCCCGATGCATTGCATGCCAGAATGGAATCACTGCAAGCAGCGCGACGGGAAGCGTTGCAAGATGAGCACGGGGGAAAACGCCAATTATTGAAGCCAGAATTCCAAACGCAAAACCCGAAAGACCGTAGAGTATGACGAAAAGCTCGCCAGCTCCCGGACCAAGCCGAATAGCCAGAGTCTTCCTGCCAGCTTCGCGGTCGCCTTCGATATCGCAGGTATTGTTGACCATAAGAATCGCCGCGATCCAGAGCGAAGACGGCACGCCTGCGAGCAGGACGGATCCGTCGAACGCTACTCCCCACACGCGGTTGGCAATGCCGAACAGAACCATTCCCAGAAAGCCGCCCGCAAACAGTTCGCCGACGGGAGTTCGCGAAATCGGGAGCGGACCTCCCGTGTAGCAGAAACCGGCCAACATGCAGACAACACCGATCGGAATAATCCACAAGGTGCTCGAAAGAGCGGTAAAAAAGCCAAGAACGACAGCAGCGCAAAAACACCAAAAAGCGGACCAGAATGCGAAGGAAGGACCTACATGGCCACGAGCAACCACCTTGTCCGGTTCATTGACATCGCGATAGCGGTCGGTTCCATGCACATAATCAAAATAATTGTTAAAGGCTGTCGTTCCCATATCAACAGCAAGAGTTGCAGCCCACATCAGAACAAGAGGTGCAACCCGGGGAAATCCGGCGCGCCACCACACGTACAAAAGGGCTACAGCCAATGTTGTTACGGACACCAGTTTTGTCCGGATCTCGACTACGGCGAAAAAATTGAGAATCGATTGAGCCGATTTCAAAAGTCGGTTACTTTTGAAATCGGCTTTTGGAGAAAACCACAAGTCTTTATAATAGAAAGACTTGTGGTTTTCTCCATGTAAATCTAAGGTTGCTCTTTCAAAAGTTTCCGAGTTTTGAAAGAGCTTCGATTGTTTGCTCATCAGGTATCTCGTGTAATAAAAGATGAAAAAACGTTAGAAAGTTCATCCCGGGCGAACGATGGAGGCAGAACAGACAGACCCCGAAGCGCGCGATCGCAGTACAGCTGTGCCAGATCCGCCGTTTTTTGCAGAGCGCCGGACGAGATTACAATTTCCCGAACGGCTTCCCGTGATCCGGCGAGGATAGCTTCCTGAGCAAGCAGGGGCGGCAGGGAAGGAATATTCCCGGCCAGGGCGAAGGCAACAGGAAGCGTACACAAGCCCTCGTCGATATCGTGCAACACCGCCTTCCCAAGCGTGCGTTCATCGGCTGTCCAGTCCAGAATATCATCCTGTATCTGAAACGCGATTCCCGCGGCGATCGAGGCGCGCGTCAAAGCGGACACAATTCTGCTGTTCGCCCGCGACTCTTCGGCTCCAGAGCGGGATGCCAGGCTAAAGAGGATAGCTGTCTTTCCCATGATTTTACGCACACATCGCCTGATGCTTGGGGTAAAAATCCAGCGGTCAGCGTCCTGCCGCATTTCTGCCGAAACGATGACACCGATCGCGCGGGCGAGATGTCGGGCATTGTCCGGACTGGTCGACGCCGAAGCAAGACGGATGCACCGGGAAAATAGATAATCTCCCGCGAGCACCGCATTCTTTTTACCCACACTGGTGTGTACGGCAGGAACGCCCCGCCGTACGGGAGAATCGTCAATGATGTCATCATGAATCAAGGTTGCGATATGCAATAGCTCGACAGCAGCAGCAAGAGGCCGAATTTTTTCCGGATCATACCGGCCGGTCATTGCCGACAGAATCAGTATCCGGGGACGGAGGAATTTTCCTCCTGCCGACGCCAGTTCAGATACTGCCTGAGCAACAGCCGGATTGTCTATTTCTATCGATCCGGCAATTATCGCCCGTACAGCGTCGAGCTCGCTGTTCAGAACGGATGAGTTCACTTCGTCGGTTCATCCAGATACAGATGATGCCTGCGGACGAACGGAATGCCGTTCCATATCCGCTTGGCAAAGCGAACAATCCAGTAATCAAGACCGAATGCTCGACCGGCTCCGCCCATGCACAGAATCGCTGCAAAAACAAACCAGAGCTGATTCCAGCTGAACATTCCCGATAGCGTAAAGACAATGCACATACCGATACTTGCGACTGCTGCGAACCACGTGAACGCGCCGCCAAAAAGCGCAAGCCCAATCGCTATTTCTGCCGCAACAATCATGGTCTGGAACAACGGATACGGAATGTAGGCGAAAAGACCGTCCATAAAAGTTGTGCGGAACCAGGTCGCAACCGGACCGTTCATGCTGAAAATTGGTTTTGAAAGGTCGAACACGGGACCAAGAGCCCGGGCAATCGGTTCGCCTGCTTCAACAACAGCTTCAACCACCGCCTCGGCACCCTCTACCCACTCTTCCGATGCCTGCGAAACGGCATCGACTACCGCTTCGGCGACAACAGGAACGGTTTCGGCAATCTCTTCGGCGCCTTCAACCCATTCTTCTGTTGCTTCGCTGACCGCGTCGACAACAGCAGCGGTCTCCGAACCGGCCACAGCGGTGTTGACAGCAACACCGGACTGCACAACACCTCTGGAGAACATCCAGCCCGATTTCGATCCAAGGCCGAACGACAGCCAGCCTTCGCCGATTTTATTGACGCCTTCCATAACCCAGCTGAATCCGAGCCAGAGTCTGAGAAGCAAAGGCCAATAACCGCGCATCTTGTGCTCTGCGAAACCGCCTATAATAGAACGCCGATGATGAATATCCAGAAATTCGTGTTTCAGGTATTCCCAGCACTGATTGACCCCGGCAATCGTAAAGAGGTAATACAGGTTGATCAGATGCTTAATCGCCATTGCGAAAAAACCCGATGTTCTGATACCACCGGCATCGGCAACTCCGTATTTGCCGCCGATGGAAACCATAAATCCATGATAGTTGGATTTGAAAGCAGACAGCGGTTTCCCTTCAAGGGTAGCGATAATGTTATGTGCAACCAGTTCTCCGGTCTGATGGGCAGTTTCCACAATCTGGGGCAACGGTTTTTCATTTTCAAGAAACCACAGATTGTCTCCCGCAATCCAGACGTTATCCCGGCCTTCAACCTGAAGCTGCGCATTAGCGAGAATCCGGTTCCGTTTTGACTCGAAACCGAGCGCCCCTGCGAAACGGGATCCGGAGATTCCGCATGTCCAGATAAAGGTGTCAGTTTCAATTGTTCTGCCGTCCTTTATCGACACAAACCCCTCTCCGGCTCCGACAATCGGGGAGGAAAGCATAATTTCGCAGTTCATTTTTTCAAGATATTTCTGCGCTTTAACGCGCTGCGGTTCGGCAAGCATGGCAAGCATGGACGGCATGGCTTCGACAACCACATTGCGAACATCTTTCGGATCGATGTGATGCTTGCAACACATCACCTTTCGAAGTTCGAGCAGTTCACCCATCATCTCGATTCCGGTAAATCCGGCTCCCGCAACGACGAAGGTCAACATCTTTTTCCGCTTTTCGGGATCGCTTTCAGCGGCGGCGCGAGCCCAAATGTCTTCAAGATGCCGGCGTATCCTGATTGCATCCTGAAAAGACCACAGCGTAAAGGAGTTTTCCTTTATCCCCGGAATACCGAAATAATCCGGTTCAGCGCCGGTTCCGATTACGATATGATCCCAGTCGAGTTCGGATCCGGTTAGCACAGCCTTCTTCGCTTCAAAATCGATGGAAACAACAGTATCGGTAATAATGCGCACCTTGGTTCCGCCGAATATTTTCCGGAAAGACACCTGGACTGATTCAGGCTCGGTACGCATTCCCGCAACTTCATGAAGTTCGGTCATCAAGGTGTGGAACGGATTCCTGTCCACCAATACAATTTCGATATCGTTATTTTTATGATATTTCTTGTTGAGGTTTTTTGCGACACTTACGCCAGCATACCCTCCGCCTACAATAAGAATTCGTTTTGCTCCGGACATTGAAAGCCTCCGTTTCCAGTATAATTGAACCGGGCAATTTTACAAGCTGCAGTCTGCTTTGTCAACAAAGGTTAACTAATTGACAAAACGCTTGCACTGAATTACAACAAATATAGTTTTCATATACAGGCACCGAGGAAAACCAACCGATTTTTCGAGGCGCCCGAAATAAAGGGGTTCCAGATGAAACGAATTCTTTCTGCAGCAGTATTTACGGTCGCTTTCGCGTCCGCAGCGTTCACAGCCGATCTGTATGTCGAAGCCCGATTCGACGTAACAGCCAAAGATCTTTCAAAGAGCTATCTCACTGTAAAGGGAGCGGCAGCATCGGTGAACAAGGATACTGTCGACGCCGCTACAGGTGCAAGCAAGGCAAAGGGAACAGAAATTCTCAATACCTACCGGAACGGAGCCGACAAGAAGTCCATGATGCCCGGCGGACTACAGTCCCTGCTCAAATACGGGGTATCTCCGGCGCACTATTTCAGCGGGGACAAGCTGACTGTCGAACAAGCCAAGGATGGAACGATCACCGTCCAGTATGTACATCGCGGAACAGCATACAAGATGGTTTCCGACAAAAAAGGCAACTTTGTGCTCCCGGGAGCCGACTGCAAGCTGCGCAAGATAGCAAATCTGGAAAAAGACGGCTCTCAGACGGTTTCGACGGATTTCTCGCCAACCGGAAAAGTTGAAGACATCAACTGGGCGAGCGTATGGGATGCATCGATCGCTGAAGGATCGGTTATAACGAGCGTAACCGGAGCCGACGGCAAGGTTACCGAGGTAAAAACCGGAAAAATCACTGTAGATGCCGGTGCTTCCGAAAAGCCCTACGCAGGAACGTTTACTATGACATTCAAGAACAATATTCTGTTCATGAAGGCGAGTCTGGACATCAAGAAATAAAAAACGTTCGGGCTGCATGGGCCCGTCCAGAGCCCGGTTCAGTGCCGGAGCAATAAAAACCGGACAGACATGTCCGGTTTTTTTATTGTCCGAAGCTCTTTCAAAACTCGGAAAATTTTGAAATCGGTCTACACTCTTGCCCCTTTCGTAACGATATTAAACTAATACCTGTTTTAAACATGTAGCATACGAAACATCATGTATAATGAGGTTTTGTAATCCGAGGAGGAATCAATGATAGTGCGAAAAAGAATTCTGGCCGGAATACTGATTCTGGTTATGATCGCACCACCCACTTTTGCATATAATCCGCCGACAGGCGGCGAATCTGCAGTCACATTCCAGGCACCGCTTCTTCTTGGAGGCAATGCCAGTATGACTGGAGGAGCGTTCGGGCCTGTTCTGCCGGGAGAAGTGTCGCTCAATCCGGCATTGGGCGCTGCAGAGCAGCGTATTACGGTAGATGCGTCCTATGCGGCTCTAATCGGTACAAAAGACGATACCGGATTCGGCCACGTACTGAATGCGGGAATTCTGTATCCGACACGGTGGTCAGTCCTTTCCGGATCGCTTTCGTTTCTGACATCACCGTTCGATACGCTCCAGTATGGCACTGCGGCTACGCTGAACGCAGCCATATCGAAAGAACTGACCGAACGATTTTCGATTGGGGCGGGTCTTTCTGCCAGTGCGGGAACCGGCTGGGGAGCCTATATGAACCTCGGTATGCTGTATAAGCTTGGCGCAATCGGCTTTATGCAGGAAACCCGCATTGGAGCAGGATTGACAGGACTTGGACGGCCGTATACGCCGCCCACCGAGGGTGTGAAGGGGGGAAAAGCGACGGCAATGCCTTCGATGATAACTCCGCGCGCCGGATTCGCCGGTACGCTCCTTGACACCGGAGCGCTGACCCTGGGAGCATCAGCAGACCTCTCAGCCCCGTTTTTTCAGAACCTTGTATTCGATGCGGGACTGGAAGCGGTCATACTGGACAAGATTACCATTTCCAGCGGATGGAACTTCAATCTTGTCGAAACCCTCAATGACAGACAATCCTGGCAGCCCTCGGTAGCTGTCGGCGTCAATCTTGCCATCGACTCGACAAAGCAAGATGCGTTCCTCTCCCGGCACGGATGGGGACAGAGCGAACTAAAACCATCTGTGGCGGTCAAACCGCTCGCCGGAGGAGTTATCGCTGTCGGCGGCGGTGCAAACATGCAGCTTGGCGTTATGGACTCTAAGGCACCTGCAATTATTGTCGATTATCCCGAACCGGTCTATATTTCGCCGAACAACGACGGAATCCAGGATGAGCTTTCATTTAAAGTATCCATATCAGACCAGCGCTATGTTCTGGCATGGTCATTCGTGATCGAAGATTCCAACGGTACGGTAGTTCGGACTATCGCAAACAAGGAAGTTCGGACAGAAATGCAGGATATAGAATCCTTCTGGAAGCTTTTGACCAAAGTCAAACAAGGAATTCCGCTGCCGGAAAGTCTGCGCTGGGACGGAATCATGGATTCCGGAGAAACAGCCCCGGACGGTACCTATTTCTTCCATATAACAGCACAGGACGATAACAAGAACTCTGCAACGACAGAAAAATTCACTGTGTACCTGGACAATACCGCCCCGACCGTTACCGCACTCCCGCCGTCGGGAGCAAATGCCATGATTTTCAGCCCGGATGGTGACGGAAACAAGGATTCTTTCACAATTGTCCAGACAGGTTCGATCGAAGACAAATGGACCGCTGTTGTAACAGACGCAACAGGAACTATTCTGACCAGAGAAACGTTCAATGCAGCGCCTGCTGATTTCACGTGGGACGGGAAAAATGCGACGGGAGCCATTACGCACGACGGCGTCTACGCATATCACATCAGCACAACCGACCGCGCCGGAAATACGGCCGAAGCGCGAATCGATAATATCATTGTAGACACAGACAAACCGTCTATTAATGTGAGCATCGATATAAACTCTTTTTCGCCGAACGGCGATTCCGTTCGCGATGCAGTACAGTTTGCCCCAAGCATACCGGTTCAGACCGGTCTTTTGGGATGGGAAATAGCAGTCCTTAACCGCGACGGAACAACGGTGCGGCGATTTACCGGAACCTCGGTACCGAAAACAGTAGCGTTCGACGGCAAGAACGATTCTGGCTCTATCGTTCCCGAAGGCGATTACCAGGCGGTGATATCCGCCCGCTACGTCAACGGATACGCACCGGTTGCCCGTTCCCCCTTCTTCAATCTCGATATTACCAAACCCGAAGCAAGCACCCGCGCTTCAGGACCGATTTTTTCGCCGGTCGGCGACGGAAAACTGGATACGGTAACTTTTGCACAACAGACAAGCGCCGAACAGTCCTGGACAGGACAGATATTTGCTCTTGATGCAGAAGGCAAGCCGACAGGCGCAGCTATTCTGACGCTTCAGCATGGTTCATCGCCGGAAGCATCGTTTGTCTGGAACGGGCGCGACGACGCAGGCAAGCTTGCCCCGGACGGACTATATGGATACCGGCTCACCAGTACCGACCGAGCAGGAAACACAGGAGTCTCGAACATTGCGAGCGTCGAACTCAACACCGAAAAAGCCGACGTAATCCTGCAGGCAAACCTTTCCTCGTTCTCGCCGAATGGCGACGGAGTCAAGGATGCTATTATATTTACGCCGGTCCTGAAAGCCGCGACCGCAGTGTCCCGCTATACGCTAACTGTAACCGACAGTCAGAAGAATCCGGTGCGAACCTTCAAAGGAACCGGCAAGGTTCCCGCAAGCATTTCCTGGAACGGCATAGCCGATCCGCTCGAAGGCACCAGTACAGGGGCCCGCGTTCCGGACGGAATGTACAGTGCGCTGCTCGAAGTGACGCTTGTCAACCAGCAGTCCTCTACTTCGGCGACCCCCGATTTTGAAATCGATACGGTTTATCCGGAAATTGAAGTTTCCGTGCCCTATCTCCTGCTTTCACCCAACGGTGACGGAAACAGGGACACCGTTACCATCACCCAGCGCTCATCTGCAGAAGACCTGTGGACCGGAACGTTCCATTCCGCAAACGGCGCCATTGTCAAAACCATGCAGTGGAATGGCCAGGCTGGAAGCTTCGAGTGGGACGCCACGGACGAATCCGGCAACAAACTGCCCGACGGAACATACTCCTGGGCAGTCAGTGCGGAAGACCGTGCCGGGAACAAAACAGTACGGAAACTCACGGGATTCCAGCTTGACGCCAGAGTGCCGAAGGCGTACCTGACCGCAGAACTGCCGTCGTTCTCTCCGAATGGAGATACCATAAAAGATGTGCAAAAACTTTCAATTGTCACCAGTCTGCCGGACGGACTTGAATCATGGTTCGTCGCGATCAAGAGCGAAGGATCACCGGCAGGAAAAAGCGGAGCGGTAAAGCTTTGGGATTCCTCAACAAGCGAAGTGCTGCCGGCAACCATCAACTGGGACGGCCGGGACAGCTCGGGGAAAGTCATGCACGGCAGGTACTATGCCGAACTGGGCATCTCGTATGTAAAAGGCGATACGGTAAGTGCCACGACGCCTTCCTTCCTTGTAAACGCCAAGGCACCGGCACTCAATGTACGCCTAGCTCCGAAGTACTTCAGCCCGGACAACGACGGAAACGAGGATGAGCTGTTTATCAATCTGACTGCGGAATCAATTTCTGCATTTACAGAATGGTCGTTTGAAATACGCGAACCGGCAGGAACCAGTGGAAACCTCTTCTGGAAAACTGGAGGAAACGGCAAGATAACCGAACGAATCATCTGGGATGGACGTTCGCAGAAAGGCGAACTCGTCCAGGCCGCTACCGACTATCCGTTTACCTTTACAGTTACGGACGACGTCGGCATGACAAGCGTCGTCAAGGGATACATCCCGGTCGACGTCCTGATTATCCGAGACGGAGACAAACTGAAAATTGCGGTTCCGTCGATCATATTCCGCGAAAACGAAGCTGACTTCATTGGACTTTCAACGGAAGTAGTCGACAAAAACACACAGGTTCTCCGGCGCATTGCGGAAATCCTGAACAAGTTCCGAGACTACAAGATTCAGGTTGAAGGTCATGCGAACAATGTGACCGGCACGCAGAAAGAAGAAGACACCGAGCTGATCCCGCTTTCGCAGCGACGAGCGGCCGCAGTCAAGGACTTCCTGGTTGCGAACGGCGTCGACGCTGCTCGATTGTCGACCATCGGTATGGGAGGCACTCGTCCTGTAGCAAAAAGAAGCGACCGTGAAAACTGGTGGAAAAACCGGAGGGTCGAGTTCATCTTGATCAAGTAACCGAAGTGGTGCGGGGACTCACATCCCCGCACTGGCAGCGGGCACCGTGTAGAGCAGATCGTGTTCGATCCGCTCTTCGATTCGCTCTTCGTCCCGCCTATTTTCTGGCAACCAGTACCATGGTGCGGGCTTTTTCGTTGTATGGGGAAAAATCGAAGTCTCCGTAGATTTCTACAGATGAAAAGCCGGTTGCAAGCATCAGCCGCTTCAATTCAATAGCCGAATACAGACGCTGGACATAGACATGATCAACCTTACGGCCAACATCGTCGACGAGCATCCAGCGTGATCGCAACCCCTCCCAGGCACCGACAACCTCGAACTGGGTGAGCACTGTAAAGCCGCCACGCTCGAACCACTCCCCTTCAGTAAAGTCCCGGACAGCGATTTCCCGGCCCGTCATCTCCAGGATAAACCAGCCGCCGCTCTTGAGCGAAGAGGCGATATTTCTGAGAATCTGCATGTCTTCTTCGATAGTGTCGCAGTACCCGAAGCTCGTATAGAGGCTGACCGCGGCGTCAAAGGCTTCAGGACGGACAAACTTGCGCAGGTCGGCCTGTACGAGATCAAGTTCCACCCCCTCGTCCTGGGCCGATTCGAGCGCGGCATTCAAAAAAGGACGGATAAGATCGACACCGGTAACGCGGGCTCCGCGCACGGCAAGCTCGACGGCAATACGTCCGGGGCCGCAGCCCGCATCGAGAATTGCGGGTCCGGCAGGTTTTTCACCGATAGAAACCAGATCCCCGCTACTGCCATAGCTGCCATTGCTGCTGTCGCTACTGCCGCTGCTACCGTGACCTTCAACGTCGAAAGCCTTTTTGCCCATACCCCCCGCGCCAATAATCCGTAGCACACCCTCTGCTACATCAGGAGCCTCGGCCCAACGCTGGGTGTCGAAAAGCACGGGTGAATACTGAGCCCAGAAGGATTCACTTTCAAACCAGTCCTGTTTTTTTTCCATTATAGTCTCCCTTGAAAGTATACCATAATCCCCATATACTTGTGAAACAGGGCAACAGTCTCGTGTTCTGCTACCCCGCTTGCACGCTCACGCAAAATATCAATTTCAGGAGTCACTCATGGTAATTCTTACCCTCAATTGCGGCAGTTCATCCGCAAAGTATCAGGTTTTCGACTGGGACAACAAAGATGTCATCGCTTCAGGCGTTGTCGAACGCGTCACCCAGGAAGGAGGCTCGATAACCCATATCGCAAAGGGTAAGAGCGAATACACGCAAAAGCATGAATGTCCCAACCACACCATCGCAGTCGAGCTTATTATTCGAACCCTTACCGACCCTGAAGTCGGCGTCATCAAAGACATGAACGTCATCAAGGCAGTCGGACACCGGGTACTTCATGGGGGAAACAAGTTCACCAAATCGGCGATCGTTACACCGGCAGTGCTTGACACCTTCCGGGAAGTACAGGATCTGGGACCGCTCCATAATCCTGCCAATATCATGGGCATCGAAGCCGCACAGAAAGTGCTTCCCAAAGTTCCGCACTGTGCCATCATGGATACCGCCTGGCATCAGACGATGCCCGACTCAAGCTTTATATATGCGGTTCCGTACGAATGGTACGAGCAGTACGCTGTCCGGCGCTACGGCTTCCATGGAACAAGCTTTCTGTACACCGCTAAACGGTCTTCGGTCATTCTTGGCAAAAAACCGTCAGACACCAATGTAATCATCGCGCACATCGGCAACGGCGCATCCATGTGCTGCGTCAAGAACGGACAGTGCTACGACACATCGATGGGAATCACCCCGCTTGAAGGACTTGTGATGGGAACCCGTTCGGGCGACTGCGACCCTGCGCTTGCATTCTACATGATGCGTAAGGCAAACATGTCAGTCCAGGATATCGACACCGCACTCAACAAGAAATCCGGACTCCTTGGAATCACCGGGAAATACGCAGACCGCCGCGACGTGACAAAGGCGATGGAAGTAGGCGACAAGCGCGCCGAACTTGCATTCAAGATTGAAACCTACCGACTCCGCAAGTATATCGGCTCGTACATAGCAGCTCTTGGTACAACACCGGACGCTCTTGTGTTCACCGCAGGCGTCGGAGAATTCCATGCGGGAGTACGCGAAGGTGTCTGCAGCGGACTTGAGCACCTCGGAATCAAGTTGGACAAGGCAAAGAACGCGCTTGCCCGCACAAGAAATGCGGAAACTTGTATCAGTACAGACGACTCTCCCATCAAGATTTTTGTGATCCCGACAGACGAAGAACTCGTTATGACCGAGGATGCATACGCTCTGATGAAGGGAACGTACGACGTACATACCAAGTTCACCTACTCATTCCAGTCGCCGGACTATGTGAACAAGGGCAGAGCCGAAGGACTCAAAAGGGATATCGAAAAAAATCCTGCGCTCGCAGACATTCTGGTAAAAATTCCCGGCAGAGCCAACTAAGGGACACTTCCAACAACTTCAGGCACCTCTACCAACTTCAGTTTGTTTAGAGGTACTCTGCATACAACACCAAGGGGAGAATCCATGGCAGATATTCTTGGGATCGGAAACGCACTTTTGGACATTTTCTGGTTTTCAGACGAAGAATCGGCACTCCCTTTGGCACTTCATCCGAATCGGGCTGCGCATGTTACGCCCAAACGGCTCGACGAAATTGTTGCGCGCATCCCGAACCCGGTGTACTCTGCCGGCGGATCTGCCGCGAACGCCCTAAAAACGGCAAGAATGCTGGGGGCGTCCTGTCTTTTGATCGGCTGCACAGGGACTGCTGCCGGTACGACACCAAGCACCGCCGCCGGTGATGACGACCGCTGGGGCTCCCTTTTCCGCGAAGAAATCGCCCGCATGGGCATTGAATCGAAAATTTCGCGCCGGAATCAGCCGACAGGGAGGTGCCTGGTCATACACATGCCAGGCTCCATGACCTCGATCGCCTGCGCACCCGGAGCCGCCCCCGGAATAGATGCGGCGCAGATAACAGAGCGGGACATTGCGTCGAGCCGCGCCGTCTTCTTCGACGGACAGCTTTTGCGCAAAGAGGGGCTTGCTGTGCACACCGCACGCTTATGCGCAACATACAACAAGCCGCTTGCCCTCGATATCGCATCCACCGATATGGCGACGCGAGCAGCCGAACTGATACACGCCGTATCCGCAGAAACGCAGCTTTTTCTGTTCATGAACCAGGAAGAAGCCGCCGTTCTTGCACGTGCCATGGATGCCGATCCCGCCTGCGCAGCAGAAAGTATGTACCGAAAAATTGCCGGAAGAAATACCAGAGGAAACAGCTCCTCGACGGGCGGAAAAACGGGAAAGCTTCATGCCGTAATAGAAAAAAGAGGATCGCTCGGGGCAGTGCTGGCCTGCGGCGAAGGTGTTTTTACGATTCCGGGAATACAAGCCGGACAGATGCTCGACACAACCGGCTGCGGAGACGTGTTCGAAGGAGCCTGGCTTCATTCGGTTCTCTGCGGCCTGTCGTATCGGGACGCAGCGTATATTGCCAACCGGGCTGCCTCTGCAAAAACCGCATGGCCGGGAAGCCTTCTGGACCGCAGCGTAATGGACGCGCTCGCTCAGGAAATCAGCGCAGCGCGGCCGAAGCACACCTGCATTACGCTTCCTCTTCCCGGGCAAGAATTGCATCTGCAACCTTGCGCATCGACTCCGGGCCGCATAGAAGCTTAATCAGCACAAGACTGAATTCCTCGGCACAGCCTGCAGCGCGGGAAGTAACCAGATGACCGTCTACAACAACCCGCTCCTTGCCCGGACGCGGGGTAAGCGTACTGCCGACGCCCGGATAGCCTGTCCAGGTTCTGCCGTCCAGCAGCCCCCAGGATCCAAGAACAACGGCCGGGGCAGCGCAAATTGCGCCGATAAACCGCCGTTCATCCATCATTTTTTTCATAAACTTCCGGAGATCTTCAGACGCAGCAAGGTTTTTAGTACCGGTCATACCGCCGGGCAATACCACCAGATCCGGCAGGGGTGCATTCAGCACGTCATCGAGCGTACAGTCGCAGCGGATTGTAAGATTATGCGAAGATTCGACTTCGGATCCTTCAAGTGAAACAACCGACACCTTTACGCCGGCACGCCGAAGATAATCAACAGGCGTAACCGCTTCTACATCCTCAAAACCGTTTGCCAGAAAAACATACGCAGTTTTCATACAGACGCCTCCGGGTTCTATTTTTTCGCAAGGTTGTGTTCTATAATAATACTATATGAAACAAGTATTGTTAATAGATCAGACAGCAGTGTTCCGGGACTACCTTCTGGAAAAACTGGAAGACGCTCATGTGTCGGTATTACAGGGTCTTGGAAAGATTGACAGCATTTCAAAAATGAGAAGCGATGTCCCCGATCTGGTTGTCATTGATTTTGGCACCGCGCGCGATTTTATTTTCGATCTCCTCGAAGCAAAAAAAGCCGATCCCAATGCAAAAGATATTCCGGTTATCGTACTGACCCAGATGATCGACACTCGGGGCGCCTTGCGTCTTGCGTCGATGGGCATCAAACACATCATCCCGAAGCCGGTCAAGGTAGACTATTTTTTTGCCACAGTAAAAAACTGCATGAACGTAGATATCGAAATCGATGAAACACCCTGCATTTTGGAAGCGCGCGTAAACGACACCATTATATTTATCGAAATAGCACAGGGTCTTAACCGGGAAAAAATCAAACTGCTCAGATACAAAATCACCGAACTGATCGACCTGTACGACCCTCCTTCGCCGAAGATTTTAGTATTGATGAGCGACCTTTCACTGTCGTTTATTGACGGGCCGAATCTCGAGCTGCTCATGAATGGACTGACAGCAGACCGTCGGGTACGGAACCGGAACATTAAACTGCTGACCCTCGACCCCTTCATACGCCAATTTGTCGCCGGTAACAAGGCCTACGCCGAAATTCAAGTACTCACCGACCTGTCGAAAGCAATTGACACGCTGGTACGCAATACTGACGATCAGGAAAAAACCGACATTATCAGCGAAAAAATTCTGAGCCTGGACGACGGAGAAAAAAAAGCAGGCTCGCTGGAAATGCGTTTCAAGTCCGAAATCGAAGTACTTAAATCGGCAGCAGCCGATTACCGGATAGCGGTCGTCGACGACGATATCACCATCAGAACCATTCTTACCAAAACATTTTCCACAATCAAAGCCAATGTAGATGCATACGAATCGGGAATCCGTTTTTTGGAAGCAGCCTCGGACAAACAGTGGAACCTGATATTTTTGGACCTCATGATGCCGAATATGAACGGTTTCGAAGTTCTGATGAAGCTGCATGAAAAACACATAGCAACACCGGTCATCGTCCTTTCGGCGGTGAGCCAGCGCGAAGCCGTCCTGAAAGTACTGTCGGCAGGAGTAAAAAGCTATATGATAAAGCCACTGAAACCGGACTCTATACTCAAAAAAACAATCGAAGTGCTCAACGGAGGATTTTAACCCCGTGAGCGCCCCGGACTTTAACGCCTTTTATTTTTCCCGAACCCATATCCCGATGCTGGTTATCGACAGCCGCGGCATGCCGCTGCAATGGAACAAAGCAACAGAGCGTCTTCTATTGGACGAAGCACCGGATACCGCAGGCCGCAACCTGCGCGATATACTCCTTTCCCGCATCCATCCGGAAGACAACACGCGGCTCCAAAAAATGCTCGCTGAAAATCAACCGTTTTTCACCTTCGATGTCGCAATCCAGACCGAAGAATCCGGGCCGCGCTGGGTAAAACTGATCGGAGACCGCCTGAAAAACGGATACTACCTGGCAGCTCTTGACGACATTACTCCGGAAAAAACCAGAGAGAACAGCCTCGTTCTTGCAAAAGAAACGGCAGAAAAGGCAAGCATAACCAGAAGCCAGTTTCTGGCAAATATCAGCCACGAAATCCGTACACCAATCCAAACCATCATCGGAATGATGGATCTCCTTACCGATACAAAACTGGACGAGGAACAAACCGAATACGCCCGCCAGGTCCGCTTCAGCGCCGATGTTATGCTCACCCTCATCAACGACATACTCGATTTTTCCAAAATCGAAGCAGGCCAGATGCACATAGAAGAAATCGAATTCGACCTGCTGGAAACCATCGAACGATCCGTCGACCTGGTAACAATGGAAGCCTACAAAAAGGGTCTGGAAGTCATAATCGACGTAGATCCGCTCGTCCCGAAAACAGTAATCGGAGACCCGCACCGGCTCCAGCAAATCATTTTGAATCTGGTAAAAAACGCAGTCAAGTTCACCCCCTCCGGTGAAGTACTTGTCAAGGCAGGAATTTCATCCGCCAAACACGAATCAAGCGGAAATGTCAGATTCGAAATTATCGACACCGGAATCGGCATCAAGCCGGAAATCAAAGGCAAACTGTTCAACCAGTTCATGCAGGCAGACTCCTCAACCACCCGGAAATTCGGCGGCACCGGGCTCGGGCTCGCCATCTCCCGCAATATCGTCGAACTCATGAACGGAAGCATCGGCATTGCCGACAACCCCGCCGGAGGCTCGATCTTCTGGTTCGAAATCCCCTTCACAACAAGCAGCGCCCTCCCGCTCAAGCGGCAACAACCCGAACGCCCGGACACCCGCTTCCTGCTTGTCGACGACAACCCCCACACCCTTTCGGTGCTCGCCCGGATGCTCGTCTCGATCGGGTACCGCGACATTACCGTCGCGACAACAGGCCCGTCCGCGCTGGACAAAATGCTGTCAGCGAATCAGTCCGGGAAGCCGTTCGAACTCGTTCTGATCGACATGATAATGCCCGAAATGGACGGCTGGCGCCTTGCCGGCGAAATCAACCGCAACCGGGAGATCAACCAGTCTCAGCTTTTTTTAATGGTACCGGAAGGCAGCTTCGGAGCCGATGCGAAAATGAAACTCCTCGAATGGTTCAACGGCTACCTCTATAAACCCGTGAAACGGCGAATGCTCCAAGAACTTTTGCAGGAACATCTGCAAGCAAGCATAGACCTCGAAGTAGTGGACGAAGCGGAATCCCTTGAAGAACCGGACAAGGCACCTCCCCCGCACGACGAAATACTCCCGCACGACAAACCAGCGGAAAATACAGCGGCTGCAGAGACCGAAAAACCCGGAGCCGGCATCACCGTACTCGTGGCAGAAGACCATCCCGTCAACCGCAAACTCCTTACGGTTTTCCTGGAAAAAGCCGGTGCCGCCGTTATCCAGGCAGAAGACGGACAGGAAGCGGTGGAAGCAATACAGGCGCATCCTGTGGATGTCATATTCATGGACATACAAATGCCGCGGATGAACGGCTACGAAGCCGCCGTGTGGATGCGAAACAAGGGACATACCGTCCCGATCATCGCCTGTACCGCAAGCGCCCAGCAGGACGAAAAAGAAAAGTGCCTTGACTGCGGGATGAACGACGTGCTGCCGAAACCCTACAAACGCCAGGATGTAATAGACATGATGATCACGTACGGCCGCCAGTACAAAGAAACACAACAACACAACGCTTTAACAGGGGTCGCAGACGATCACCGACCCAATGCAGCTGCCCCGGAACGAATGGCACCCGATCCGGAGGTATTCGACCCGTTCTTCTTTTCCGACATTATGATGGGCGATCTTGAAAGCGCAAAAGCGCTGATAGGGGAATACCTGGAACAGACCGAATCGCATCTGGCTATACTCGCCGAAGACCTTGCAAGCGGAAATTCGAATGCCGCATCTCAGACAGCACATCTGATCAAGGGCAGTTCGCTCAATATTACGGCAAAACGGCTTGCCGACGCCGCAG
>Ga0116149_1000937_pt1 | contig 37128 bp, 22 predicted proteins | sample AD_UKC057_MetaG_FD_89787 | JGI IMG/M metagenome (GOLD analysis project Ga0116149, IMG submission 89787) | Active sludge microbial communities of municipal wastewater-treating anaerobic digesters from USA - AD_UKC057_MetaG | ecosystem: Engineered > Bioreactor > Anaerobic > Digestate | place: USA...
GTGTGATGCGGGCTCTTCGGAAGGCCCAGGCAGTTGTTCGAGCGTGTATGGAAAGGGGTGTGACGACCCGCGCTGGCGGACGAGATCATGCGTCTCAAGGCGTAATCGGTCTGTCACACCCTGTTGCATCCGGGGATAAGTATAGCACTGAGGTACTGTGTGGGAAAACATATATATAACATACAAGGGGAGAGGGGACGGTGCTGTTATGACCCTCTTCTGCAAGCAGAGAGGGAACGGTGCTGTTATGGCACTCTCCCGCAAAGTCAGTTCTCCCCCTCACCCTGACCCTCTCCCGCCAAGGGGAGAGGGGACGATGTTGCCAGGGGAGAGGAAACGCTGCTGTCAGGTCCCCCTCACCCTGACCCTCTCCCGCCAGGGGAGAGGGAAACTGTGGGTACAAACTGGTAACATAGTTTACAAAACAGACCGGATACATGGTTTACACTTTACGGCAAGGAGGAGAACAGATGCCGTGGAAGGTGCTAAGCCAGATGGAATTAAAAATGCAACTTGTTAGTGCTAATTACGCCTTTTTGAAAAGCGGGTCTCTGTAGGCGATCTTGCCGCCCGCGATGGTGAGTAGGTTCTTCCCTTTCAGCTTCCAGCCGCTGAAAGGCGTGTTCCTGCCCTTCGAAAGGAACTGCGCCGCATCGACGGTCCATTCGATGCTGGGATTGAAGACGATAAGGTCTGCTGTGCTGCCCGGCGCGAGGGTGCCGTAAGGGATGTTAAGAAGTCTGGCGGGGTTGACGGTAAATTTCCCGAGAAGCTCCTTCAGCGTCAGGACGCCTTCGTGGACGAGGGCAAGGGAGAGTGCAAAGGCAGTCTCAAACCCGGAGATCCCGAAGGTTGCGAGGTTATACTCCACGTCCTTTGAGGTAAATTCATGGGGCGCGTGGTCCGTGGCGATGATGTCGACGGTATTATTGCGCAGGGCCTCTTTGACGGCATCGACGTCCTTCTGTGAACGAAGCGGCGGATTGACCTTCGTATTGGTGTCATAGCCGAGCGTTGCCTCGTCGGTAAGGCTGAAGTAATGGGGGCAGGTATCGCAGGTTACCTTCCTGTATCGACCTTTTGCCGTAGCGATGGCCTCGAGGCTCCCCTGTGCCGAGATGTGGGTAAGATGCACCGGGGCGTCGGCATACCGCGCTACGGCGATATCTCGCAGCACGATCACCTCCTCCGCGATTGACGGGATCGCATCAAGGCCGCTTTTAACAGACGCGGCGCCCTCGTTAACAAATCCCCCGGAAAGGGTATCATCCTCGCAATGGGATATGATAGGGATGTTAAAGAGCAGCGAATACTCGAAGGCCCTTCTCAAAAGCCCCGCATTCTTCACCGATTTTCCGTCATCGGAAAGGGCGACAATGCCCGCCTCGTACATCTCCCCGATATCAGAAAGCTCCTCGCCTTTCAGCCCTTTAGAGACGGCGCCGCAGGGAAGGACCCGGCAGGCCCCTTCAAGCCTCGCCATCTTTATGATATATTCGGTTACGCTCTTGTTGTCGTTGACGGGATCGGTGTTCGCCATGCACACCACAGAGGTAAACCCGCCTTTGGCCGCGGCCATTGTCCCTGTCCTGATGGTTTCCTTGTATTCGTAGCCCGGCTCCCTCAGGTGGGCATGGACATCGATGAGCCCCGGCGCGACGATGTGGCCCGAGGCGTCGACAACCTTCATGCCGGCGTCTTTTTCAGGGATGTCTTTATCGATCTTTTCAACTATGTTTCCGCTGAGGAGGACGTCGAGCTTTGCGTCTATTCCCTGGCCAGGGTCAACAAGCCTCCCTCCCTTGACGAGGATCTTCATGACTCCCTCCCTATAAGGAGATAGAGGATGGCCATCCTCACTGCAAGGCCGTTCTCTACCTGGTCGAGGATGACCGAGTAAGGGCCGTCGGCGACCTCGTCGGAGATCTCGATGCCCCTGTTCATCGGGCCGGGATGCATGATGATGACGTCCTTTTTTGCCTTCTCGATATGTTCCTTCCGCAGCCCGTAGAGCGTTGCATACTCTTTTACGGAGGGGATGAAGGAGATCCCGCCGCGCTCCTTCTGGATCCGGAGCATCATGACGACATCGGCGCCCTTCACTGCCTTGTTCATGTTGTATTCGATCTTTACACCGATGCCTTCTATATCAGGGGGGATCATCGTGGGAGGGCCCGAACAGATGATCTCTGTGTCAAAATGGCTGAGCGTAAAAAAGTTTGACCGCGCTACCCTGCTGTGGGCGATGTCGCCGATGATGGCGACCTTGAGGCCGTCTATGCGGCCCTTCTTTTCGCGGATGGTGAAGAGGTCGAGAAGCGCCTGCGTGGGGTGCTCATGGGCCCCGTCGCCGCCGTTGATCACCGAGGAGTCGAGTATCCTCGCAAGCATATGGGGCGCCCCGGGCATGCTGTGCCTGATGACGATCGCGTCGGGCCTCATGGATTCAAGGTTCCGGGCGGTATCCTTGAGCGTCTCGCCCTTTACGGAGCTGCTTGTGCTCGAGGAGATGTTGATCGTATCGGCGCTCATCCGTTTTGCCGCGATCTCAAAGGACGTCCGCGTCCTTGTGCTCGGCTCGTAAAAGAGCGTGATGACGGTCTTGCCCCGGAGGGTGGGAACCTTTTTGATCTCTCTTTTTGATATATCCTTGAATGATTCCGCGGTATCGAGGACAAGCAGGATCTCCTCCCTGGAAAGTTCTTTGATCCCAAGAAGGTCTTTTTTGTCCCAGTTCATCTATGATCTCACGATAACGACTTCATCTTTCCCGTCGACCTCGTGAAGCCTCACGAGCACCTCTTCTTCTGGGTTCGCCTCGTAGCGGATGCCAGCATAATCAGGATGTATCGGGAGCTCCCGATCACCCCTGTCAACGAGGACGGCAAGCTGGATCTTCCTTGGCCGTCCGAGGTCCATAATGGCGTCAATGGCAGCCCTCGTTGTCCTCCCTGTATGCATTACGTCATCGATGAGGATGATGGTGCCGTCGTTCACATCGAAGGGAATATCGGTCTTTTTGATGACCGGCGATTTGAGCGTGCTGATATCATCCCGGTACATGGTGATATCAAGGATGCCGACAGGAAGGGTTGTCTTTTCGATGACCTCTATCTTCTTCTGAAGCCTGTTTGCGAGGTAGATGCCCCTTGTCCTGATCCCGATAAGGCTTAACGACGCGCAGCCTTGATTTTTTTCAAGTATCTCATGGGTCATCCTGGTGACGGTCCGCTCGACCGCCTTTTTATCGAGGAGCACCTTGTTTTTCATCAATCATCCATGTAGATGGCCCGTTCGGGACAGTTTTCAACGCATGATGCGCATTCTATGCAATCCTCAGGCCGTGATACGCTAACCATGCCGTTCTCTTCGGTAAATACGTCATAGGGACATAGGTCAACACATTCCTTACATCCGGTGCAGGCTTCTTGTGAGATGTAAGGTCGCACGCTTCTACTACTATAATGGGTTTATGAAAAAAAATCAATTTAGAATTATATTGCGTGGTATTCATTTGCAAAAAAGACATGTTGTATGTTAAACATACTAAAACATTTATAAGCAACGTACCAATATGTTGGATATATCGGACCGCAATAAAAGACAAAATTATATCTGTCGTCTTCTTGATCTATGGATTTCCCATATTTACTATATAAAAAATATGATTATATATAACAGTAATAAATATGGCGGTTTCTGCCAGGGAGCGTAATGAATATGAAGGAACGATTCGCTAAATCAAACAAATTGCAGTTCATCAGGGGGTGCACCGTGAAGTTATATGCGTTCTTTGCCATTATCTGTATGCTGGCAGTGCCTGTAGCAAGCAGCGCCGACGAGGACGAGGTCTATGAGTCAATGTACGGGTCCGCGGCCTCCCTTTACAGTACGGGCTACGGGATTGCCTTTGACGCACTGAAAGAGGGGCAGCGCCTCGAGCCGTATATCGACAAGATAAACAAGGTCGCCGGGTTCGCCGCCACCGTCGGCAGCGCGACGAGGAAGGCGGCCTCGGGCGACATGTACGGCGCCGGCGAGGAATCTATTCTGGCCATTATGGCAGAGGTTGCCGGGTGGGAGTCGTCCGGCCAGGCCTATTTGAAATACCTCGGGCTCTCAACGGCGACCTTCCAGCTCGCTCTGACCGCCTATTCCATCACAAAAGAATCATACGCTCAAGTAGAATCGACGCGGATAGCCCGCGATATAGAATCGCTCTACGGCGCAATCGAGAGCGACCCGGTGCTGAAGCCGAGGACGGGCAGGAGGCTCGGGGACAAGAGCGACCCGATCCCGGTCACCAAGCAGTCGGTGGAATACGTGTTCCGGAAGGTGGTGCAGGATACGAGCTGGCGCGACAGGCTCAAGGCATACGTGACGGAAGAGCTTGGAAGGGAGTTTCCGGAGCCGTCCACCTGGGACTGGCTTATGGTCACCGCTGTTGACGGCGGGAGGGGCGGCGATATGGCAGCGCAGGCAGAAGTGCTCAAGAACAGACAGGAGATAGAGACCTGGATCGCGGGCCTCCTGAAGCGGCTCAACGACTATGCAAGGGCGGCCGAGAGCGAAGTGATCATGCGAAAGGCGTTCTTTGAGATCGAAAAGGCCTCGAAGAAGCTTACCCCGGAGTTCGTGAATTACACGGTAAGCGTTGAGGAGGCGATAAAGCGGCTCCCCGAGATCGATGCCTACGCGAAGCAGGTGCCGCAGGCGATCGAGAACGCGAAGAAAGGAAAACGATGGGACGACCTGTACAATATCCGCGACAGGATCGGGTATTTCGTGAGGGCCTACGTGAGGATCCTCCCCGATAAAGGCGACATCGGCAGGAAGAAACAGGCAACGAAGGCGGCGCTCAAGCAGGGCTGGAGCGCTGTGGCGAAGGCGCTGAAAGATATTCCTAAGGCCCTTGAGAACGAGTTTACTCAAGAGACAGCCCAATACCCTTCCTCGTTGGCGTTTGTTGCAACCCCGGTTAAGCAGATCGGGATCGATGAAGCGGAAATACAGATCAGGCAGACAAAGACCATTCAAGAGGCAGAGATGTTGGCTGAGGGCATGACCAAAGAGGCCGACAGGAAATGGCGGGCCTTTCAGGAGCAGTTCGCCAAAGAGAACCCGCCAGGCAACGAACATCCCCAATACAAATCCCAGCTTCAGGCGATAGAAGGACAGGGGCTGAATTATCAGACCGACGGTTGTACGCAGGCATGGAAGGACTACCTGGATACGCTTTCAAGGAGTACCAGCGACGCTACAAGGCAGGGTGCATTGCGCGGATACGAAAACTGTTTGCAAGGCTATTCCGCGCGTGAGAAGCAGCTGGGCGAACAAAGAAAAAAACAGATAGATGACCTAATAAAGGTAAGAAACAACTATGATCAAAAACGAAAACTTTACCGGGACAGCGTGGAACAGCAGTACCACGCCCTTGTCAAGGGGATCGGCAAGCTAACAGAGGAAAAGCGCGCACAATATGCGGACATTGAGAAGCTGAAGAAGGAGGCCTTTGATAAACTGGAGGTGGTGGATCGACGCATCCCGGCCTTCTACCCGGCGACCGCGACGAAGGGCTACGAGGTAACGGCAGCGGACACGAAGCAGTACCTTAACAGCCTCAAGAGCCAGAGGCCCGACGGGTATCTGGGGCTGCCGAAGATGAAGTTCCCGCAGTGGGGAGAGAATGGGGCGGCGGTCATTGAATATATCGAGGGCATCAAGAGGAAGATCGCCAACGAGAGCAACAGCGTCTATCAATTGGAAGCGAGTCACAGGCGCACAATGGAATACATAGCCAACCTTAAAAAATACCTCAGCGAAAAGGACCGGTATGCGGAGGAGCTTGCCGGGGCAAAAGAGAGGATATACGCCCTGAAACTGCAGTCAGACCCAAAGGCACAGGCGCTCACGGGTATCGAAAAAAGGATTACCGATATGAAGGATGTGGAGAAGGTGGCGCTGGATGTTGAGTCTGAAGTGAACAACAGGTTGATGGCCGACAACCAGAAGCAGCTTGCCAGCATCCAGGACGACCTGGCCTACCTCGCAAGCCTGCGCAGGAAGGTGGAATACTGGGGTGATACGGTCCAGATGTATTCCACTCCTTTATACAAATTCGGCGGTTCGGTCAATGCCGCCATGGTCTCCATAGCGATGGCAACAGAGGGGAGCTCGGGCTCAAACAGGCGCATATTCCTGGCGCCCTCCCCGTCATCCACCGACCTCTTCGACAAAGTGAAGGCGAACGCCGCGGCGGACGCGCTTTTGAAGGAGGTCGCACAGACAGGCATCGCCAAGTGGGACCCCAACGGGGATACTGGGCTCAAGGCCATGCTGGAGAAGAAGGCCGCGGAGATAAGGAACTACTACATAGACACGCCCGATTACGCCATCGTAGACGGCAACGTCGTCTATGCCAAGAGGATAGCGAAGATGGCGGCCGACGTGAAGGCGATCCCCACAAGCTCCTACGGAACCTACACATACAAAGAAGGCATCAGGAACCGCACATTTGACGAGAAGCTGGGCGCAGCGCTCAGGAACGGCACCGCCTTTGCCATGGATATAGAGATGAAGACAAATTCCGACGAGCAGTCGGTATCGGTGTCGCTCGATACGGCCAAAAAGCTGGCGGCGGGCCACAAGAGCGCCGCGATCAAGACGGCATCCTCCGATCTGGTAAAGGAGATCGATCAGCACGTGAAGCGCTACAACGCGCATACAGCCCAGGAAGCGAAACAGCGGGCTATCGACTATGCCAAGTCCGAGGCGGAGATGAAGCTTCAGAACGAGTGCCTGGCAAAGGGCGGGGTGTATACGAACGGCAAGTGCACAACCATGCCGGGAGGACCCGGCCAGGCAGGCAGGCCAGGACAACCTGGACAAATGGGCCAGCCGGGACAACCGGGACAACAGGCAGGAATGGGTGCTGGAACTCCCCCCGCAGGGGTAGGAGCCGGAAAGCCTCCGACGGGCGCAGGTACGGGTGCTCCTCCTGCCGGCACGGGTCCCATGATGACTCAGGCGGGAACCCCGCCGGCGGCCCAGCCCAAAAGCCCCGCACAACCAGCCGGACAACCGCAGGGCGCGCCGCCATCAGCGCCTCCATCAGCGCCGCCTTCAGGTGCTCCTCAGATGACCCCTCAACCGGGCGCTTCTGCTGCAAAACCCCAGACGCCCCCTTCGGGTCCTGCCGTAGCGCAGCCCGCAGCACCGGCAAAGGTTCAGGCATCTTCTGCCGGACCCGGCATGCCCCAGCAGGCTCCTCCCGCACAGCAGCCGAAGGCCGCTGCCGCCCCTTCCATGCCTCCACAAACGGCCTCCTTACAGCAGCCGAAACCAGGCGCTATGGGCTCCATGCCCCCACAGCCAGGCGCTATGGGCTCTATGCCTCCACAGCCAGGCTCAATGCCGCAAAAGCCCGGCATAGGCCCCATGGCCTCCGCACAGGGGGCAGGGAGCACGCCGGCAGCGGTGGATATGACGCCGAAGGTAAAAGAGCTTTACAACCAGCTCAAGCAGTCATATGAATCGAAGAACATGTCAGGCGTAGCGGGCTGCATCAGCAGCCAATGGCAGGCGTCGGACGGTACAACGATGTCATCGCTCCAGGCAAACCTTACAAAGGCGTTCAAAACCTATGATGAGATACGATGCACGATCCAGAACCTCAATATCAGCAAGATAGCTGAAGGTAAATACAAGGCGGCATATGCCGTTGTTCTCTCGGTAAAGATCAATAAGACCAACACGAAGCAGGAGGAACGGTACAACGTAACCGACGAGGTTGCCGTCGACAATGCGGGAAAGGCAAAGATCGCCAAGACGCTGAGCGGGAAGTTCTGGCCGAAATAGCAGTGATTTTGATCGTGAATCGTGCATGGAATAAAAAATAAATGGCCGGTGTCAGATAAAAAGAAAGAGGAAGAGAATATGAGAATAAAGAACTGGTTCAACCTTTTCAACTTTGTCATAGCCGTTATCTTTGCCCTTTGCCTTGCTGTACCAGGTTTTGCGCAGGCGCCCTCCCAGGAAAAGGCTGAGCAGAAAAAGGGGCCGCAGCCAAGCCTCGGCGTCGAGGAGCCGAAGGATGCAGGGACGTTTTTCAAGGAGGCGCAGAAGGTAGCACCGAACGACCCGATAGGCGCGATCGGCCTTTACCAGCGAGGACTTGTGCTGAAGCCCGATGCATGGGCAGAGAGGAGGCAGCTCGGGGTGCTCTATGAGAAGCAGCAGCAGTGGAGCCCTGCGATCTCGGAGTATGAGGCAATCAACAAGGCCACGGGGTCGAAGGAGAGCTTCGCCGATCTCGTACGCGCCATGGATCAGGCAGGATTTTCCCGTTCCGCTGCAACCTATGCACGAAGGGGCTTCGAGAAATATCCCGGCGAAGCCGGTTTTCTGTACCTTGCAGGGGAATCTTTTCGGAAGGCCGGCGCAGAGAAGGACGCAGTTGCCGCGCTTCAGGAATACGTCAGGCTGAAGCCGGACGACGGCAAGGCCTTTTTCCTCCTCGGCTCCATTCATGAAAAAGCGGGGAGAAAGGCGGATGCGCTTCGTGCCTATCTCAGGGCCGGGGAGCTGATGAAGAACGACAGGGACGCCAACGATGCGGTAAAGCGCCTGCAGGCGGGCGCAGTCAACGTGGAAGGGCTGACAATATTCCTCCCCCAGAAATGGTTGCCGGATAAGAACGGCCTGGTCAATATCGAAGAGGGCCAGCGGATTGCAGTGACCGTGGCGGCGTCAGGAGACCCGGCGGCAATTGCGCTCAAGGCGGCCAGGGAGTCAATGCCTCAAGGGCTTTTTACCGATGAGGCGATGAAGTCCTATGAGCGGTTACGAAAGATGCGGGAAGAGGCGATGAAGGCCAGGCCGGAGTCAGCCAAGCAAATGCAGTCTGCGCCCATCCCCTTCTTCGCTACAAGGGATGCTCCCGGCCCGGCAGGGTCAAAGATGGCGCTCCTTTCCACAGGAGAGGTTTCATACCCGGGCATCGAATCGGCAGTGGCGCTGGCCGTTCCCTCCGGAGGGAAGGTATACACGATGATATGGAGGGCGGCAGGCCCTGTCAATGACGGCGAGAAGGCGCTTGCTGAAATCCTCAAACAGGCCGTATGGCCTATGTAAAGGCTAAAGGAGACCTACATTGATGAACAGAAAAGGGAAATCTTTTATATATGCGATCGGCTTTTCGGTTTTTGTCTTTCTCGCACTTCATCTTTTTATCATCCATTCCACTGCTTCGTCCCAGGATTATCAGGCGGCATACACGGCGGTGGAGAACCTCTCCTCAGAGATCAGGATGAATGAAGGGGCCGTAGGCCAGACGCTGTCGGAAGCCATGCAGGCGACCCACGGTGATCTTAAGAAATGGCAGACACTGGAAGAAAAGATGAACGACCTTGGACGGTCGATCGACCAAAACCTCCCCGAGATAGGGAGAAACCTTGCCGTACTCAGGGCAGCGGAGCCTGATAGATCCCTGCCGCACGTAGCCCTTGGAAGGACCTTTGAGGGCAACCTCAACATGGCAACAAACAAGAAAAGGCAGCTTCTCGACATGGCCAAAGACGAGAACAATAAGCTGAACAAGATAAACCAGATGCTCGCAAAGGTGGACAAAGACCTCGGCAACGCGGCGCGTGGCCTTATGGGCGCCACGGTGGAGGGCTTTCTCCCTGACGAGATCTCTCTTGCCGGAGAGGCATCGATCATCGTGCTTGGCGCTTACTTCGGCCCCCCCGGCATCGTGGCGGTGGGCCTCGCCTGGGCGGCGGCAGGCACATTCAACTCGATGGTCAACCTGTACTACAACACCAAGGGGGCGGCAGATCAGGCAAAGGTGCTGGGCGAGATGAAGCAGGGCCTCCAGACACGGAAGGCCGAATTGGAGAAGAATGTAAAAACGCTCACTGACGGCGCACGGGAGATGGAGCAGATCGAGCAGGTCCTGGCAGGGCACGAGAAGAAGATGAACGAATACAAGGCGAAGATTACCGCCGCCATGGAAGGCTGGAACGAGCAGGCAAAGGGCGCCTTCGAGGAGAAAAAGAAGAAGCTCCTCGAAGAGGCAAAGAAAAAGGCATCGGAACCAAAGTATGGCGGTAAATGGACGCTCTGCAATGGAAGAGAGATCTCCCTTGCACCCGCTGACTACGAAGGCGAGGTATCTTCCATGCTCTCACAATTGGAGTCCTATGCAAAGGCGGTCGAGGACGGGGGAGACCCGGACAATTTCCAGGCTATGGCGGTAGACTGGTTCAATAAGCTCAATGATCAGTATATGAAAAAGTCAGAAGAGCTCAAGGTCAAACAGGAGGCCTATAACCAGGCCACAAATGCATGTTATGGAGCCTATAACGCGTGCATGATCAGCTCCGATCGCGATTGGGGAGGGTGCTACTCGAGGTATTGCGGATGTCTTCTCCCCTCGCAGGAAGCTGTCGCAAACGTAAGCCGGGAAGTGTCAAGGCTTTATAGGATCTATGATTCGGTTGATAACGTCTGGTATGAGTTCAGAGGTATCGTCGAAAATGCCACGAAGTTCAGATCGCGGGAGTTCTGGGATGTATACAGGCTCTGGGAGGAAAAGTTCAGCGAAGCCAACAGCAAGGCAATTCAAGCTGTCTCCGATGTGCCTTACTGGTCAGACCAGTGGAAAGAGAGGGCGGAAAAACTCGACAACGAGATACAGCGTTCCCTGGACTGGGGCTCAAATATAGCCGATATCAGGAGCGGCCTCCTCGCCACCGCATCGCAGCTGAAAGAAATGGACAAGACAGTGAAGGAGGCGGCGAAAAGATACGAGACTGCGAACGCAGAGCGCATGCGCGTCTCCAACCTGGCCCAGAGCGAGCTGACGAGCCTCCTAAACAAATGGGGAAGGCTGATCGGTTATTACTACGCATCAAACTTCTACCTCCCGTGGCCGGGTCGTCCGGCGGAATTTATCCCCCGTTCGCCCGAGGTGGAAAAAAACACCGCCTCCCTGATGGAAAGGGTCAAGAAGAGCTTTACGCTATATGAACCGGAAAACGTAAAGAATGCCCAGAAGATCAACTGGCTTGGCCTGGCCGCCTCATATGAAAACAAGGCCAAGGAGCTGTCTTTCTATACCGACTGGGTAGACACCTACCGTCATCGTCTTGCCACTGCCGTAGGCGCCCTGAACAAAATCAGCCAGGAGCAGACGAAGCAGGGCCTCTACGCCGACAGGGGCAACGCCGGAGAGGTGTTGAAAAAGGAACTATCCTCACCGCCCTGGGGCCCTATCGGCCAGGAGGTGAACGGGCACGTGTCCAAGGAAGATTTTTCAAAGCTTCCCTGGGCAAGCTACCAATCCTTTGACAACCTCAATGTGTGGCAGAAGCTCTATGCGGGGCAGCAGGTCATCTACGCGAAGCTTGACAAGGAGGCCCGGTACTACATTCAGGCCCGTTCCAACCGAGGCTTCCATCCGGTCCCCCAGGCGGTTATGAAGCCCCTGGAAGACGCCTGGAAGGGACTCAGAAAGCTCTGCGAGCGCTACGACGCCCTTGCAAAACCCGCCCGGGATGCGATCGGCAATTCACCGGAAGAGGTGGAGAAGGCGGCGCAGCCTGTATGGGAAACATACGGCAAGATGCCCGGGCCTTCCCGTGATCTTGTCGCCGGTGAGCACAGGCGTTTCAGCACCTCCTATAACTGGCTCAGGACCTATCTTTCGGGCAAGCAGGACGCTCTCAAAACCACCCTCGCTCCTCCCACAAATGCCGTCGCCGCCCAGCTCGACAGCCTGATCCTGGAGTATCCCGCACTTTATGAAAATTACAGGAAGGCCCAGGAAGAGGCGGAGAGAAGGATGGAGGAGGCGCGCAAGCGGGCGGAAGAGGAGGAAAAGAAGAGGCGCGAGGAGGAGCAGAAAAAGGCGGAAGCCGAGAAAAAGAAGGCAGAGACGCACGTCGCTGCCGTCCAGAATCTTTACAACCAGTTCAAACAGGCCTATGAATCAAAGAGCGTCTCCGCTGTGATGCGCTTCCTCAGCAGCCAATGGTCGTCCGGCGATGGCGGCAGCATTTCCGACCTGCAGAGGCAACTGCAGAAAACATTCAACATGTTTGATGATATACGGTTCACTATCCAGAATTTAAAGATAAATAAGACTGCAGAGGGGCAATACAGGGTGAATTACGATGTAACCATTACGAGCAGGATCTACAAGAGAAACCTTAAGCATGAAGAGAAATCGAATATCGATGAAGAGGTCACAATAGACCAGTCAGGGCAGCCGAAGATCTCGAGGACGCTCGGAGGGAGGCTCCTGTCGGTCAGATGAAGCACGGCAGCGAAGGCGTGAAAAAATTGCTTCAGAGGCAAAAAATCTCTTTACATTGTACAACATGTTGTTTTAATAGAATAAAGTATATACACCAGAAACGGTGAGGAGGCGTTAATGAAATTATGCGGAAGGTTGCTTCTACTTGTTTTTCTTCTCTTTTCCTTCGCTTCCGAAGGCCACGCAAAATGGTGGATCTTCGGGACCTCAGAAGATAATGTCGAGCTCCAGTATATCTATCTCAACAAGGTGGGCTTCAGTGAAACCGGGACAAAGGTCACGCTCTTCAGGGAGATGCTGCCGAACGGCATGGTCATGATACAGGGGAAGGCGACCGCCGGAATGAACAAGATCGGGAGCGCGCGGGTGAGCACAGACGGCAAGCAGACCTGGCTTGACATGAAGCTGAGCGAAAATGGCGCCTTTGAATACGGGTTCAAGCCTGAGATAAATAAACCATATAAGATCTACGTTGAGATAACGGACACGAGGGGGAAGACAAACAATGTAGACAGCACCCTCAAAGAGGTGGTGGTCTCAACTCAAAATATCTACGCCATCGTGAAGAGCATTCTGGACAGCCTCATCGATGCATACCAGAGGGAAAAGCCCCAGGAGTTCATGGCCTTTGTCAGCGATGATTTTACCGGAGACAAGACGCTCCTGGACAGGGCGGTAAGGAAGGACTTCAGCGCCTTTGACAACATCATGCTGCGGTATGTGCTGACGAACGTAAGCGTAGATACAACGGGCAAGATATTTGTGACCTTCAATTTCAACAGGCAGGTGACCTCCGTCAGGTCCGGCAAGACCCTCCAGGACAATGCTACGACGCAGATGACCTTCAAGCTCGGGGACAGGGGTGGGAAGATCTACAGCATGAAATGGCCACTCATATTCGGCCTCAGCGACGCCACCAACGTTGCCCAGGGAACGGTCGCCGAGACCCCGGCCACGAACGTGATTGTTGTCGATACCAGGGGTGAAACGAAGACGGTGCCTTATCAGGAATCGGTAACGTTTGTGGAGCAGGGCGGGACGATAACGGTTCAGGCCAAGTCCATAACGCTCCGCCTGACCTCACAGTTCAACACTGAAGGGTTAAAATTCTCAACGGGCGAAAAGACAGCCGAGGTCCCTTTCCAGCCCGCGCAGACAGGCGATATCAAGCTTCTCTGTGAAGGTTTCCATCTCAATGTCGGGATCTTTGCCCAGGACCTTGGCGTGAAGAGCATCGATTCCATAACCGAGGCGCCCTCTTCCGGATATACTATCGGCGGCATGTTGGCAATCCAGCTGGGGCACAGCTACGCGCTCAAGCTCGCAGACGGCAAATACGCCGTCATCGAGGTCATCAACGATTCCCCTTGCCAGGCGGGCCCGCAGCGCACGACAATGCTTCGTTATAAATACCAGCCGAACGGCTCGAGGACATTCTGATGGATACAGGAGGGATATTCATGACATCTGCGAACGAGGAAAAAAGCCCAAGCAGTCTCCCGGGCGGTATGCGCCCGGTTTCTCTACCATTTCTGCTGCTGATTGCGCTTCTGGTTTTTTTGATGGCGCCTGCCCATGCCGCAGACAACGAGGTTCACTTCTCAAATGAGTTTTCCTATACCTACAATGACATAACCGGCCCGGGAGGCGATGATTCGTCGTCGCTGACGAGAGGGTTCAGATACCTGAACCTCTTCGGGTTCATGGGAAACGGGACCGTCAGGGAGCTTGAATACAATTTCAACATCGGGTTCAAGGCTACAGACGACAGGAGGAACGATGTTGCGACCTTCTCGCCGACGACCATCCAGGGGAGGATGACGAACAAGATCCACACAGTGAACGCCGGCGACACCTTCGAGTCATTCTCGCAATATTCCCTCAGCACGGCAGTGAAAGGCGCGTCATACAGGTATTTCAATGAGCAGAAGAATTCTCCCGAGATCACCATGGTGTACGGCTACGTGCTGCCTCGATGGGACACGATCTGGGGAGGGATTGAGACGCGGGCGATAGAGCGGACCGCATACGGGATGAGGATCAAACAGAACTTCACCCCCAATATCTGGGCGGGATTAAGCTACGTGCAGGCAAAGGACAGGCCGGGCACAAGGCTAACGCCTACCGACCCTATCTATGACAGCAACAACTACACCCTGGACGCCGAATACAGGCCCATACCGGGATTGACGTTCCGGGGAGAGTTCTCAACGTCACGCACGACAATGTCGCCTACTTCGCTGACAGCGCAGAACGAAGAGAGGACGCACGGGACCGCAAGCAGGATAGAGGCAGTAGGAGAAGGAGGGCCAAGCAGGGTCTCTCTTGAATACGAAAGGGTTTCCACAGAGTTCCAGTCGATCCTTGGCGCCGCGACCCCTGACCGGGAAAAGATCAAATCCAGGTGGCGCTACACGATGGCAAAGAATATTCTGCTGAACCTCGGACTTTTGTGGTTCAGGGACAACCTTGACGGCCAGAAGGCGTACAGGACGGACAGCTACACGCCGGAGGTCGGCTTTACCTTCAAGAATCTGCTGGGAAGGCAGGCTGCGACGGCCGACCTTGCGTACAAGTACGACAGGAAGTTCGGGGCAGGGAACGGGTCCGGCATCAGCACCGCAGACCACATTGCGACCTTGAATTACAGGGACACCTTCGGCCCCGTGGACAGCGATGCCAACGTAGGCTATACGATCTACAGCACCGAGCGCGATATGCGCCAGGCAAAGGAATATACATACAGCCTCGCCTTGAACAGCAGGCATGAGATAAATGAAGCCTACGTAATAAAGCCGGTGCTCTATCTCGGTGGAATGACGTCAAGGGACGACCTTGCCCTCGAGACAGACCAGATCTATGAATATTCTTTCGGAATGGGATTTGAGTTCCTGAAGCTCAAGCTCAATTCGGATTTCAGGATAGGGCAGAACGTCCTTGAAAAGAGCGCAGCGGGAACCGACAATAGCACGAAGACCTTTGGCAGCTTCAATATCTATTACAAGCCGCCTTTTCTCAAAAAGTTTAATGAAGGCATGCTGTTTCTGAGAAGCTTTGTCAATGACTTTCGCTTCTCTACACAGTCGCGCAGCTTCAGGGAGAACAGCATAACCCTCGGCGTAAACCTCCAGTATTAAGGAGATGAGGAGAGCAAGATGAAGGGGAGAAAGATGTCACGGAAGATTATCGCAGGGATATTTTGTATTGCCTCTTTTTTCCTGGTAGGCCTTATCCCCGGCCCTGTGGTGCTATGGGCTGCTTCGGCGGAAAGGCCCGAAGATATCAGGCTTGAATACCTGTACATAAACAAGAAGATGATACCCGAAACGGAAAAGAAGGTAACATTCTTCAGCGAGCTCTTGCCGGGAGGCAGGGTCTCCGTAGCAGGGAAAGTGGCGGGCAGCGCAGAAGTGAGATCAGTTGAAGTGAACATCGACGGCAGAAGGACCTGGCAGAAGGTCAGGTTAGCGCAGGACAATACGTTCCGTTTCAGATTCAGGGCGCAGAAAGGAGAAACCTATGGCCTTCTTATACGGATCACAGATGCAAAGGGTAATACGAACAACATTGAAGGCACCCTCAGGCTGGTCGCCATCCTTGATCGGTCTCTCTACGGCGCCGTACAGGACGTCCTGAACAGAATGATAGAGGTATACCAGAGAAGGGCCTCAGGGAGCTTCATGGCGTACGTGGACGATTCTTTTGCCGGCGAAAAGGAAGAGTATGACAGGTCCGTCCGGAAAGACATGAGCGCCATCCACGATGTGGACATTCGCTATACCCTCAACAGCGTAACGCCTGACTACAAGGACAAGGTGTCTGCCTCGTTAAATTTTAACAGGAGCTATACGCTTATCAGGACAGGAAGGCGCCTGAACGATCAGGGGTCAACGGCGATGATCTTCAGGATCGGCAACGGCAAACTGAGCCTGTACGCAGTCAACGGGCCGCCGCTCTTCGGGTTTATAAGATAGGTACATTGTGTGACGGGGCAACACTTTCCCCTCCCCTCTTGAGTTAGAGGGTCAGGAATCTACAGTTCCCTCTCCCCTCGCGGGAGAGGGTCAGGGTGAGGGGGAAACTAACCCCCGCGGGAGAGTACCATAGCAACAACATTCCCTCTAGAGGATCAGGAATCTACAGTTCCCTCTCCCCTCGCGGGAGAGGGTCAGGGTGAGGGGGTGTAATCATTCCGTTTCCATCCCCTGATACCCCGCAGCTTGCTGCCAGGAAGCTGAAATTTCGACATTAGAGGTTAGGATTTGCTTTCATTGTATTGTTTGTGAGAAAATTCTCTTGACAAAATCGTCATATGATTATAATTTGCATATATTTTTTGTCAATCCTTAACCATGAGGGCAACGAGTGCTTAAATCATTGAAGCTTAGATTCATCTTGGTCCTGATCTTTTTGGTCATATCGGTAATATTCTGCCTGCCGAATGTTTTCGAGCCGAAGGGAGCGTTGAAAAAATACCTCCCGTCGGACAAGATACATCTCGGACTCGATCTGAAAGGCGGTATGCACCTCCTTCTTGAGCTTGACACAATAAAGCTCATGGAGAACATGATCGATAGGAAATTGGTCGCGCTGAAGGACTCCATGATCCGTGAAGGGGTACGTTTCCTTGCGCTGGATAAGCGTAACAACACGCTATCCGTATCGATAAGGCCGGAACAGAAGGACAAGCTTTACAACATCATAGGCAAGGAATTTCCGGACCTGAAGGCAGGAGGCTCGGATACGACAGGAGACACGCTGCACCTTTCTTTTATCATACCTGATAATGAGATTGCCGGCATCAAGGACAATGCCGTAAGGCAGGCGCTGGAGACGATACGGAACAGGATAGATCAGTTTGGCGTCACAGAGCCGGTCATCGTCCAGCAGGGCGAGAACCAGTTACTCGTGCAGCTTCCTGGAGTCAAAGACCCGCAAAGGGCGCTGGAGTTGATAGGCAAAACCGCCCAGCTTGAATTTAAATTGGTAGATGAAGACAACATCACGAGATTCCAGGGAGGTTCCGTTCCCGAAGGCAGCGAGGTCCTTACGATGAGGACGAGGAACAGGGAAACGGGCATTTATACCACTACGTCGATGCTCCTTAAGAAGCAGGCGCTCCTCACGGGTGAATTACTGACCGATGCAAAGGTAAGGATCGGCGGGGAATTCAATAATGAGCCCTACATTGCGATAGAATTTGACAGCGAAGGCGCGCGGTTATTTGACAAGATCACTGCCGAGAATGTCGGGAAGAGGCTTGCCATCATCCTCGACAACACGGTCTACTCTGCGCCCGTTATCAAGGAGAGGATCTCCGGCGGCAAGGCGTCGATCAGCGGCGGCTTCACGATGGATGAGGCAAAAGACCTCGCGATCGTGCTCCGCGCCGGCGCGCTCCCCGCACCGGTTAAAGTGGTGCAGAACATCACTATCGGGCCGACACTGGGGCAGGATTCGATCAACAAAGCGGTGAAGGCAACATTCGTCGGCAGCATACTAGTGATCATTTTTATGATCGTCTATTACCGGTTGTCAGGAGTAATTGCAAACATTGCGCTTCTTTTAAATCTCTTGTATCTCCTTGGCGCATTCAGCGCCTTGAAAGCAACAATGACCTTGCCGGGTATCGCGGGGATCGCGCTTACCATCGGAATGGGCGTTGATTCAAACGTACTTATCTTTGAAAGGATAAGGGAAGAGCTGCGGCTTGGTAAGACGGTTCGGGCCGCAGTGGACGGCGGCTACACGAAGGCATGGGTAGCCATCTTTGATTCACACATAACCACCTTGATCACCGCCTGTGTCCTTTTCATCTTTGGAACGGGCCCGATCAAGGGTTTTGCGATTACGCTTATCATCGGGATGATCATCAACCTCTTTACGGCGGTTTTTGGGTCAAAGGCGATCTTCGACCTGATCCTGATGAAGTATAAACCAAGAAAATTAAGTATCTGAGGCAGCATTATGATTGAATTGTTAAAAGACACCAATATAGATTTTGTCGGGTGGAGGAAAAAGGCCTTTATCATTTCAGGCATCCTTGTCTGCCTCGGAATCTACGCCTTTATCATGATCACTTTCGGAAAGGGTAACATAAGCGTCGATTTTACCGGCGGGACGAACCTTCAGGTGCGTTTTGCCGAGACCGTAGATGTAGGGTCGCTGAGGAGCGCATTGACAGACGGCGGTATCAACGATGTACAAATACAGGAGATAAGCGGAACAAAAGATTTCTTTATAAAGACAAAGCTCTCGGATACAGAGAAGGAAAAGATAAGCGATAAGGTTTCATCGATCCTGAAGGGCAAATTCGAAGGCAAGAAGTTTGAAATCCTCGGGAGCAACATGGTGGGCCCCGGCGTAGGGAAAGAGCTGAAAAAATATGCCATAATCGCCATATGCCTCGCCCTGATAGGGATCATTATCTATATCGCGTGGAGATTTACCTTGATCTCCGGTATAGCCGCTACCATCGCGACATTCCATGACGTTGTCGCGATCCTCGGCGTTTTCTATATCCTCGACAAAGAACTGAACCTGCTCATCATCACGGCGCTTCTTACCGTGGCAGGATACTCGCTCCAGGATACTGTTGTAGTCTTTGACCGGATCAGGGAGAATATGGGAAAGATGAAAACAAAAGCCGACTTCGGGAATGTCATCAACCGAAGCATCAATGAGGTATTGAGCAGGACCATTATAACCGGTATCAGCACACTTATTGCACTGGGTTCTTTAATGGCACTCGGCGGCGAAGTGCTTTTTGATTTTTCCTTTGCGCTCCTCATCGGTCTGATAGTGGGAACATATTCATCCATCTTTGTCGCAAGCCCCCTTGTCATGCTCTGGAGAAAACAGTTCCGTTGATCCTTGCGATTTCTGTATGAAGTCAAAGCTTGAAGATGTTCTCAGGGAAAAAGAAGGGGAGCTGAAGCTCCACCAGCGTTTTCTTAACCTCAGGGCATTCTGCGAAGAGAAGATCTTCCCGCATATTGAATCACCCGTCCGGGAACACGTCGAAATCCTGAAGAATCTGATAGAGAGGACCATACCCGACCCGAAAGACCGGACGGAAGAGATGTTTTCCGGCGAGATCTTTGCGCTCCTCTGCGCCATCTACCTCCACGATACAGGTCAGGTCAGGGAATTTGACTGGACATTGAACAGGGATATCCTCAACAGCGTCGATGCGCCGCACAAGGAGGTTTTTCTGAGCTATGAGATAGCGAGAAGGCTTGATATACCTGAAAGCGCAGTGGAGATCATAAATCACCTCAGTTTTTCTCATATAGTGAAAAAAATCCCAATTGAATGGGAGATCACAGACGATCACTCAAAGGCTGTTATAAGGAACACAAAGGTATTAGGATCTCTTTTTAATTTCTGCCACCTCCTCGCTGATATGCTCTATTCCGATATCCGGTACCTGGAGTTGAAAAGATACAGCGATCCCCAGTTGATACTTCGGCCGAATGAGGGGGATATTGATATTGACAGCAGGGAGGGGATAATATCGATCAGGTATAAAGCGCGGACGCCTTACGAACTCCATGTCCTTGAGAACGCAAAAAGGTACATAGGGAACATGTTCGACAGGTTCAAGAACAATGTCAACGGCCGGTTCGGTTTCCAGTATAAAGAGATATATTGGGATATTAGTGGAGATTTTTCCTGCGGTAGGGATGTCTTTGAGATCCCGAAATTTTCTCCCTACGATGAATTCAACGGGCCGCCGTTCAAGAGGTGGGACAAGGCCTCATTGATCCTGGACAGGCTTTTTGACTTCGGCTGCGTGCTCGTTGTAGGTGAAGCATCCACGGGGAAGACGACGCTGCTGAATTCCTTTCTTGCGCCCCAGGTCCTTACGATGAGCCCCAACGTATTTTACTGCGAGATCTGGTCCAGCCCCACGAGGGAGATACGTGAGGTTATCTGTAAGCGGAGCGGCATCGGGGATTACAAAACGATGGACATCGTCTCGGTCTGCACCGGGCTCCTCAGGAAGGGTGCTTGCTTCTTCATTATCGACGGCTGCGAAAGGCTTATGTATATGGAGCCTGATGAGAAGGAGAAGCTGGAAAGGTTTATAGCGTTCTGTATGGGCCAGCGCAATATATACCTGGTGATCTCGGGAGACAGGGGGACCTTCTTTGAATGGTACCACAGCTTCCGCGGCGTAAGCACCGCAGCGATCTGCGAGGTAAGGCCCCTGGACAGCGCGCAGGCCATTGATGCCTACGGGGGGGAAAAGATCTTCTGGGATACAAGCGAATATTATAAGCCTATTGAATTCGAGCTTCTCCACTCGAACATGAGCATGGAAGAGGTCCTTTCAGGCCTCCTGCAGGAGGTGAGGGACTCCTTCGAATTCAGGAACTTACTCTCGGTCTTTGTCGAGAAGCATGAGAATATCCTCAGGCGATATACGATCGAAAATATCGTTTATGAGACCTCGCTCCATCATGACTGCGTCCTCGGCCACGTACATTTTCTGAAAGAGAAAGACGTCATCAGGGAGACGGAATCCCTCGGCCTGAAGTATTATTCGCTGACGAGCAGATACCTGAGAGAGCCTTTGTATAGACTCCTTGAGCTTGATCGGTTTGAGGAGAAGAAGAGGGTAAGGAATATCCTGAAAAATTCTCTCGTGAACGACACGTTCCTTGACGAAGGTGCGTTGAATGTGGTCGACCGGTGGAAGGACTATATGGTTTTTACCCAGGAAGAGATGGGGTTTATCCTCGGAAGCGCCGTTGACATCCTGAAGGATACCTCCCCCTTTTTTGAAAAGGCGAAGAGAGACGGCGAGGGGATCGACGTACAGCCTGTCCTGAAATTCCTCTATTCCAATGATATCGAAAAGCGGAAAAGGGCTATCGCCCTGCTCGTCGATATCCAGGACAGGAACATGATCAACCCTCTTCTGGACCATCTGAAGCAGGAGAATGTCCTGGAGATCAAAGACCTCGTGATAAAAGGGATAGGGCGTACGGGGAAAAAGAAGGCAATGATGGCGATCATGAATACGCTGAACGAGATAGGCGACAGGCAATTACGCCTGAAGTCGATAGACCTTTTCTATTCCCTCTTCGGTGAGAATACGCAGCAATTGCTAAGAGACATAAAGGAGGCCGAGAAAGACCCGGCGATCATCGGAAGGATAGATATGCTTCTGGCTAAGCCCCCGGTATCATCGTAATGCCCCGCATATAGGGCCTCAGCGCCTCTGGCACGATAACGCCCCCATCCTTTGTCTGATAATTTTCCATAACGGCCATTACCGTCCTTCCCACAGCGAGGCCAGACCCGTTAAGGGTGTGGACAAAATCCGTTTTTCCTCCCTGTCTCCTGTACCTGATCTTCGCCCTTCTTGCCTGGAAGTTTTCGAAGTTGCTGCAGGATGATATCTCGCGGTAGATGTTCTGCCCCGGGAGCCAGACCTCGATGTCGTAGGTCTTCGCGGAAGAGAATCCGAGGTCGCCGGCGCAGAGCAGGGAGACCCTGTAGTGGATGTTGAGCCTTTTGAGGATGTCCTCGGCGTCGAGGAGAAGCTTCTCCAGCTCGTCATAGGAGCTTTCCGGGTTGGTGAATTTTACGAGTTCGACCTTGTTGAACTGGTGCTGTCTGGTGAGCCCCCTCGTATCTTTCCCGTGCGCCCCCGCTTCCTTCCTGAAGCAAGGGGTGTAGGCGACGTATTTCAGCGGCAGATCATCTTCCCTGAGGATCTCGTTGGCGTATATGTTCGTGACGGGAACCTCGGCGGTGGGGATGAGAAAGTAATCGGGGCCGTCGAGCCTGAAGAGCTCTTCCTCGAATTTCGGCAATTGCCCAGTGCCTGTCATCGCCTCGCGGTTTACCATGAAAGGCGGCAGGACCTCGGTATACCCGTGTTTTGTCGTATGGATATCGAGCATGAAGTTGATCAGGGCCCTTTCGAGAAGCGCGCCGTAGCCTTTATAAAGGGTGAAGCGTGAGCCGGTTATCTTCGCGGCCCTCTTGAAATCAAGGATGTCGAGCCTTTCGCCGATATCCCAGTGAGCAACAGGATCGAAATCGAACCGGGGCTTTTCCCCAACGAACCGCACCACCCGGTTGTCTTCGTCGCCGGCGCCGACGGGGACCGTGTCGTGGGGGATGTTCGGTATGACGAGGGTCATGTCCTCCCACTCTTTTTCAACGGCCTTCAGAGACAGCTCCATCTCCTCTATATCCTTTCCCACTGTTCTCAGGTGCTCTATCTTCTCAACGGGGCTGGCGCCTGCCTTTTTCTGTTTCGCGATCTCGTTGGAAAGGAGGTTCTTTTCGCTCTTCATCTTCTCGGTTTCCTGGATCAGCCTTCTCCGCTTCTCCTCAACCCCCATAAGCTTGTCGATATCGAACGATGCGCCCCGCTTCCCGAGGCTCTCCTTGACCAGCTCGATGTTTTCGCGAATAAGTTTTGGGTCGATCATTTAGTCCTCCAGTAGATCAGGGTTAAATTCAATGGGTTTGTATGTATAAAGAGTGCCGCCCACAGTATAAAGAGGCTGCCCGTCCACGAGAAGAAGGATCTTCTGCGCCTCTTTAAAAGTGGCAAGGAAGGAATGGACGATCGAATAGACGGTGAGGATCTCCTTCATGGTGGACGGCCTGCTATCGACTAAGTCCCTTGAGACGTTGACGTACATGATCCCATCCGTGTCCGTTGCCGCCTCGTAAAGCATGAGGCCTTGCGGGAGGTATTTCTCCTGCTTCAGCTTGTTGATGATCATCTCGGCTTTCTCCTGATTGGAAATATTGCTCCTCACATCAAGCCTTTTTTCGATCACCTTGTCCTGCGAGGGGAAAAATATCGAGACTATCTGCGTGTCAGACACCGCAAGCGGCACCTGTGGTTCCATGGCGACCTTCATGCGGTACCCGGTGATGAGCACGGCGATCGTCACAACGGTTGCCAGGAGGATGATAAAGACGGTCCGCACCGGCTTCTGCGGCGGCTCTTGTTTTGTATACTGTAGGGTGGGTGATGCCTTTTTTTTCATTGTAGTTACCTTAACTTAACAATTCCCCCTTTAACAATTCCCCCTCACCCTGACCCTCTCCCGCCAGGGGAGAGGGGACATCGTTGCCATGACCCTCATCCGCCAGGGGAGAGGGGACATCGTTGCCATGACCCTCATCCGCCAGGGGAGAGGGGACATCGTTGCCATGACCCTCATCCGCCAGGGGACGGAGTTGCTATGACCCTCATCCGCCAGGGGACGGAGTTGCTATGACCCTCATCCGCCAGGGGACATCGTTGCCATGACCCTCATCCGCAATGGGAGAGGGGATCGTGTTGTTACGTAGCGCTGCTTTGGGGAATCTGCTGGTCATGAGTTGCTCTCCTCAAGCCTTACGTGTTCCCTTCTTCGCTTCTTCTATGAACTCCGGGGAGCGCATCACCCGGAGGATGGGGTATATCGCAGAATACCGGTAGGCATCGACGCAGCTCTCATGGATCTCTTTCTTGTATGCCGCGCTCAGGTCTTCGAGTATGATCGTGTTGAAGTCATTGCACACTGCGTCAAAGGCTGTGGCGAGGACGCAGAAATGGGTATTGACGCCTCCTATGGCGACGGTGTCTATCTTCATGGTCCTCAATGTCTGGTCAAGATCGGTCTTGAAAAAGGCGCTGAACCTCCTCTTTTCAAGGATGATGTCCTTTGGCTGCGGCTCAAGGTCGGATAACGGCTGCGTGTCCTTTGTCCCCCGCAGCGAGCAGGGCTTCATTCTCCCCTTGAAGATAAAGTCTTCCTTCAGAAAGCTGTCACAGGCGAAGATGACCGGTATGCCGGCGCGCCTGCATTTCTTAAGAAAGTCCCGCACGAGGGGAATGATCTTTTCTTCTTCCTTTTCGCCTTTTCTTACTTTGTCGTAGCCGCCCTCAAGCATGTCAACAATGATGATCGCAGGTTTCATTCTGTTTGAACCTCCCGGCCGTTCAGAAATAGTCTGACAAAATTTTCGCAGATCGTTGCCGCAAGCTCTTCGGCCTGCTGATGGCGTATCTCGGCCATTTTCCCGACGGTCAGCTTCACAAAATAGGGCACATTCCGTTTGCCCCTGTGGGGATGGGGCGTGAGAAAGGGCGCATCTGTTTCGGCGAGTATCCTCTCCCCGGGAATATATTCAACGACCCTTGCGAGTTCTTCCGCGCTCCGGTAGGTAATCGTTCCCGGTATCGATATATAGAATCCCATATCGAGGAGCCGTTTAGCCGTTTCGCGGTTATAGGAGTAGCAGTGGATCACGCCGCCGCGCATGTTCCGGTACGCCTCACCGAGGATCTGCATGGTCTCTGCCAGAGCGTTCCTTGAGTGGATTATGACCGGCAGGCCTTCATCCGCCGCCAGGGCGAGCTGCTCCCGGAATGCCTTTATCTGCCTCTCCTTCGGAGAATAGTTCTTGAAGAAGTCGAGCCCTATCTCTCCGTATCCGACGATCTTTTTCTGCTTCAGATACTTCCTGATCGTTTCGGCTGCGTTCCTGTTGAAGTCAACGCTGTTGTGAGGGTGTATCCCGATGGCGCCGTACACGATGGGGTGGCTGTTGATGATCTCAGCGACTGTCTCGAAATACCGCTCTTCTGTGCCGACGGTGAGTATGTACTTCAATCCTTCATCGATGCTTTTTTTGATGACCTGGTCCCTGTCTTTTGCGAAGGACTCCATCTCCAGATGGCAATGGGAATCAACGAACATGATTTTTTATAACATATAATGAACTGCGCTGCAATGGAGGACAACCAGCCATCAGCTTTCAGCTATCAGCCATCAGCTTAAAGCCTTTTGTTTTTGCTGACAGATGTATACTGACCGCTGATAGCTGCATTTACACATGGCACAGATGGTTGAAGACGCACTCCCCGCATCCCTTGTCGTCGAAAGGCGTAAAGGGCTTGGAGGGGTCGAGGATATCGGCGAGGATTGTCTTTGCGCCTTCGAGGTACGCTTCGTAGAGGTCCCCCCTTTCTTCCTGCGAATCGCCTTTGAAAAGATGTTCCTCCGTATTGTTCCTGAGAAGCGCCAGCTTTGCATTCACGGCGCCGGCAGGTATATTCTGCTGCCCGCTGAAGAGGTAGATGTAAAGGGGCAGCTGAAAAGAAGGGATGTAGCGGTGGATATCGCTCAACGATGCAAAGGACATGCGCCGGAGAAGGTTTTTAGGATACTGTACCGAGCCGCCGGTTTTGTAGTCAATGATCATATACCGCCCCGAGGCGGGATCGAAGTCGATCCTGTCGATCGTGCCGGTGAGATTGATCTCTGCGCCGCCGGCATCTATCGGATACCCGAACCTTTGCTCGAGGTGGACAATGGTAAAGAGGTCGGGGGCGTTGTTCAGATCCTTTTGCAGGAACGATTGTAGCTTGAAAGCAGCCAGCTTCCTGAACAGATAATAGTCTCCTCCGGCCTGCTCCCGGAGGTTTCTGTCGACGGCCCTGTTCAGCCTCGCCATGATCTCGCCGTGCATGGTCTTTGATATCTCCCTGTTGAGAAGCCCTTCGAATGTCTCCTGGAGGATGCGGTGTATGATGGTGCCCCTGTCCGTTGCCTCTATGTCATCGCTGACCTCCTTCTTCTCCTCGAAGGAGAGGATGTCCCTGTTGTAGAAGAAGACAGGGCAGAACACATAATGGTCGATCGACGACGGCGAAAAGGCCTTTGATCTGAGCAATTTCATGATGAACGGTGTTTTGTCAATGGCAGGGAAGGCTGTGCCGGGCTTGAGGCTGATCGGGTAAACAGAGCGGTCGATGGGCATGACATCAATGGATCTTTGCGCCTTCTCCGCATCCCATATGATCTTCTCGATATACCTGCTTCGCGGCCTGTCCTCTGCGTCGGCATAGAGGATATGGACGTTCTTCGATGACCGGACGAGGCGCTCAAAATAGTAGCGGTATATCTCTTCGCTTTGCCGCTGCGACGGGATCCCCAGCATTTCGTGAACGCCTGGAGGGACGAGGGGGCTCACCCTTTTTTGCTGCGGCAGGACGCCCTCGTTTGCATCCATGATGATGGTCGTATCGAATGATATATTCCGCGATTCAAGGACGCCGATGATCTCGAGAGGCTCTATGGGTTTTGTTTCGAAGGGCAGGCGTACTGATTCGAGAAGGCGGGGCACGAAGTCGCAGATAAACCGCCTGTTCTCCTCCCTGCTTTCGTAGAATACTGCGTTGCTGAAAGAAAGGCGCTTCATGTCCTCCAGCGCCTTGAGCGTAGACCTGAAGATCTCCCCGGAGAGGATATAGGACCTGACAGGCGTATGTTCCAGCACGTATTCAAGGGCTGCCTCCAATCTTTCCGCATATTCATAGAGCGTAGTTGCGCCTTCAAAATCCCTGAAAAAGACGTCATGTATCTCCCGCACTATTTCATAGGATATTCCATCATCGTCCTTGATCTTTGATTCTGAACCTTGAACGTTGAACCTTGAACGTTGAACAGGTTTTCTCGCGGTTCTTAATTCCCCCTCCACCTTGTCGAGCATGATAAAAGGACTGTTTGTCAGCGCGCTTCCTTGGACCTCGCAGGTGAAAAGCCGCGAGATAAAAAGCAGCGCCTGCCATGTCTCTTTATCAGCGTCGATATTCTTCACAAAGGGATGGAGGAGGACCCTGAGGTATTCAGCGGTCCGGTACATGCCGCTTTCCTGGCGGGATGACTGCGAGCGCATGATGTGGGCGATGAGGCCGAAGACCGGCGTGCGCTCAAGCGGGTACCCGATAGCGATGTTGCAGGGGGAGCTGATCCTGTCTGCGGCAAAGGTGAGAAGGGGGAAGAGGGCATCGGACAGGGGCAGGATAACAGCCGTCTTCTTCCCGGGGTCATCCTTCAGGATCGAATGGACCTTGAGGATCTGGGAATGGGTGTCGAAGCCGGAGTGGATGGACACGGCCGGAGGCCGGGAGTCCCCCTCTGCGATGTATTCAACGTCGGCGCCGAGATAGGCAACGAAGCCTTTCAGGACAGGCCAATCAGACGGAGCGCCTTCAAAGATGATCTCCGCCTTTCCCTTCTTCCACAGGTCCCTCAGGATGAGCTTTTCAGTGCCCAGCAATCCGAAAAGGCCTGCAAAGTATATCTTCTCAAATTCGTCAACCTCTATCTCCCCGAAGGCGCGTGAAGCGGCGAGGTACTTATAGCCTCGGGTAAAGCAGCCTTTTTCATCGAGCAGGCCGTGGAAGGAATCCCGCAGGATGCTTATGTGGGCGAGGAGCTCATTGATGCTTGCCGGTACGTCGTACCCTATCTCCGCGTTCTCTTCGAGAGATCTGAGCCTGTCGTTGGCGATATCCTCTGAGTCGAGCTGGTCGATGAAATCCAGAAGGTGCCCGCCCCAGTAAAAGAAATCGCCGAAGGTCTTTTGTCGGAACGGGTTTCCGGCGGACTTCGGCAGGGACCGGACAGACTGATAGAGGAGCCACAGGGCATCGGGATATTCAAGGTCCCTGAAGCCCCTGAACCTTTTCCTTGCGATATGATCGATGAACTCCTCTATGGAAAAGAACGCCGGCGAATATCCCGGCGTGGACATCTTTTCGCTCAGCGCCTGCTTCATATAGAGCGAAGGCCTCTTCCCGGCGAAGACGACAGCCGTATCAGGCAATCGATCGCAGTCGCTGAGGATAAAACCGCTGAGCCTTTTCAGAAAATCCGTGCCGAATGGGATCGAGTAGACCTTCTTCATTGTTCAGACCTTGACCACGTCTCCTTCGTCAATATAGACGAGATATTTGTTGACCTCTTTGTCCGGGTATATGCGCTGCAGGAGCCTGCCGTAGTTGTTGATCTGCTCAACATGCTCGCCTGACCGCGTCTCGCCGGTCTTGAAATCCACGATGTCGAGAGAGGAGGGGTAGAGGATGAGCCGGTCCACCTTGAACGCGCGGCCCCCGCTGTCGATTATCTCTTTTTCCGTGAACACAACGGCGCTTTCTTTAGCCCGGAAGAATGGCAGGATGCGGGGGTTGCGAAATAGCCGCGCGATCGTTTCCTTGATCCCGGCTTCATTGAATGGGGCGTTCAGCTTCGCGATCCCTGCCTGTATGGATTCCTGCAGACAGGTTGAAGGATCGGGGGGGAGCATATGGATCAGCGAGAGGACGTAGTGAATGAGGTCGCCTTTGCTGCCGGCTGCGATGCTCCGTATTGACACCGTCTCCGGCCGGATGAACTTCTTCCCCAGCATGTCCGTCCACCGGGCCTTCCCGCCCATATCGTCAAGGCGAAGCTCATCAGGCGCAGCCCTGACGGCATCTTCTGCGGCCGGCCTGCCGGGTGCGGCAGTCTGCCCGCCGATCTCCATGACGGCATCTCCCGCGCAGCCCTGAAGCTCCTCCATGGAGAAGATGTAATCGATGAGAAAATTCTTCTGCCTCACCGAGTCGGCAAGGAATATATAGAGCTCTTTCTCCGCCCTCGTGCAGGCGACGTAGGTGTTGTTGAGCTCGTCGAGGAGGAATTCGGCTTCCCTCTGCATGTAGATGCCGTCAAGGGCATCAGAGACCTGCCGGTAATCCTTTTTGATGTAGAAAAGTCTCAGGTCGTCTTCCCCGCTGACGACGATCTTGTTCCTGTCCCTGCTGTCTGAGGTCCCGAATGTGGTGAGCTTGAGAAAGGGGAGAATGACGACGGGGAATTGGAGCCCCTTTGCCTTGTGGACCGTAAGGACCTTGACGGCGTCGGCGCCTTCGGTCGTGTTCAGCAGAAATTGTTTTTCGGCCTCTGCCGTTTCATCATAGGAAGCATCGGACGCCCTCGTGCACAGCTCCAGAAAATCGGAGAGGTTGCTCCGGTCTGAGCCCTCCTGTTCTTTGATTAGCTCGAAGAGGTGGAGGATGTACGGCGCATCTTCCTGAAAATGCCCGAATACCTCCCACCTTTTTACGATGAGCGCGAAGAGGTCGTAGAGCGGCAGATACCCCGTCCTTCTGAAGAAGTGTTCAAAATAATCCTCCCAGATACCGCCGTGGTCTCTCTGGAAGACCCTGTAGAGGCGGATGCCCTTATTGCCCGCCCTGGCCTCTGCAAGCCATTGAAAGACGGCCTCTTTGGGCATGCCGGTCTTGCGGTGGAATATCCTGCCGGTTATGAATTCAGCAAAAGAAAGGTCATCGTCGGGTGCGTTGAGGAACCTCAAAAGGCTGAGGAGCTCTTTGACGAGGCTGTTGTTCTTTATGTTCACGGTGAATTCCGACTCAACGGGGATCCCGGCCTCGAGAAGCGTTCTCACGACAAGCTCCGCCTCTTTTCTCCGGCGCACCAGTATCGCCACGTCTCTGTACCGGAAAACGCCCCTGTCCATGATAGAGCGCATCAGCCGGACGAGCCTCTCCTCGATAAGGCGGTCTCTTTCGTCCTTCAGGAAGCTGTCCTTTTCCTCTCCTTCCCCGTCGAGGGTGACGATCTTTTCGATCCTCACATACCCTGCGCCGCGGGCCGCGTCGACGGGAGCCTGGCCGGAGCTGAGATATGTCTCCAGTATCCTCTCTTTCGACCCATCCGGATGCCCGTTGGCGGCCATATCGATGAGGCCCCGGAGGCTTTCTCTCCTGAAGAGCATGTTGTTGAAGGCGACGATATGTTCGCCGCTCCGGTAATTGTTGTGGAGGGTCAGTTCCCGGATGCGGTATGCCCGGTAGCGCGAGGCGACCTCGTCGATCAGCTCGGCATCTCCTCCGCGCCACCGGTAGATGGCCTGTTTTTTGTCGCCCACGAGAAAGAGCGTGCCGCCCCTTCCGAGAGCTTCTTCGGCGAGGACCTCTATATTCTTCCATTGGAGCCGGTTCGTATCCTGGAACTCATCGACGAGGAAGTGCGAATACCGTTCGGCCAGCGCGTAGTATATCTCCGGCACGAAGCCCTTTTTCCTGGCGATACCCTGGAGCAGTTTGTTGAGCTGCTCGATGAGGATGACGCGCTTCCTGAAGGTAACTTCCCTCAGGAGCATCCTTTTAAAAAGACCGTAGGCCTCGACGTAGGGCGCGTATTTTCCCTCCGACAGCGTCTCGACAAAGAGGCGCCGCCCGAGGAGGATGTCCTGCCACAATTGCTCCTGCTCGCCGTCAGGCGGCTTGCTCCCCGCGAGGAGAGATTCACCGAGGGATTGTCTCGCGAAGCATTTGCTCTTGCTTACGGTGTTCTTTTTCATGTCCACGGAGCGGGAAAGGGCATTCCGGAAATCCGCCCTGAGCTTGATGCCGGGGTCTTTGCCGAGGGACCTTTTCAACGACTCCACGGACCCTTCTATGCCTTTTCCTATATCGATAAGGATCTTCCCGGTATCGCGGTAGAGGAATTCCTTGTTCTCTTTTGACTCTTCCCTCCAGAGGTCGGCGACGGTATTCCTGAAGAAGCCCCGCGCCGTCCAGTTGACGCTCTCGCCCTCCATGTCGATGTAGCTTTCTATGAACCTGTCGAATACGTGCCTGGAATCGGCATTGTCTGCGAGGGATTGAAGGCACTCCTGGACAACGAGGTCGATAAAGGGCGTCGAGTCGGTGCTGATATCGAAATCGGGCGGGAGGTTCAGCTTAAACGCCGATGCCTTAAGGATGAGGTTGACAAAGCTGTCGATGGTGCCCACATTGAAATCGTAAAAGTGCCTCAGCAGGTCCTCGAAATCTTCTTCGATCGACCTCCGGACCTTTGTCAGTATAGATTCCCCATCCGGCCTGCCACCCGAATATAGCTCTCGTTGTTCCTCTGGTATGTTTGGTGTATCTGGTTCATTTGATCTTAACGTTGAACGTAGAACGTTGAACGTTGAACAATCTTTTCTGCTCCCCGCTGCTTTTGTTATCTCCTCTATCGGTTTTCTTGCAGAGCCTTTAAGGGGGACATCAAGGATGATCCTCTTCATCCAGTCGATGATGCGAGCCCTCATCTCCGCGGCAGCCTTATTGGTAAAGGTCAGGGCAACGATATTGGGGATTCGGTTCTTAGCGCCCCGCCCCGGAGCCTGATCCTCGATAAGGAGCCCCAGGTAGCGCTGTGCGAGCATGTAGGTCTTTCCTGCGCCTGCCGATGACCGGACGGTAATGATCTGGGGAGTATCCATAATATCAATATATCTTACCCGACTGACAGCATGATGTCATTTAGAAAAGAGGCGAGTAGAACGTTGAACAGATTTTTTTGTGCGAGATTTTAAATGGTTGACATCGAAAGGTTTTCCGATTATAAAAAGGATGTGCCTGGGTGGCGGAATAGGTAGACGCAAGGGACTTAAAATCCCTCGGCTCTTGTGGCTGTACGGGTTCGATTCCCGTCCCGGGCACCATCTAGCAGAATTCTATTATATTTCATTATGTTCAATCAATTGAATTGCCACCTTTTCTCCTGCTTTGACACTTGAGATATTTTCAGGAATTATTATCAGACAGTTCGCATTGCTCATCGAGCGCAGTATGGATGGTTTTTGATTGCCCGTTGTCGAAACATAAAATTCGTTATTTTTGATAGTGAAACAGCCTCGTACCAGATTAAACTTGCCTGATTTATTATTAATATCTTCTTCGAGAAACGCGTTGGCTATAGGCTTATTAATTTTTTTTGCGCCCATCAGCTTTAATAATGCAGGTCTTACAAATTGAATAAACGATGTAAGGGTTGAAACAGGGTTTCCAGGCAAGCCAAAGATCAGTTTATTCTTTTTTTTTCCAAAAGCAAATGGTCTGCCGGGCTTGACATTAACCCATTCAAATTGAACCTGGATATGAAGATCAGAATAGATCTCTTTAACAAGATCGTACTTTCCCATTGATACGCCGCCAGTGGATATCAGAACATCCGATTGAAGGCCTTTTAAAAATATCTCCTTTATGTTTGTCAGCGAATCCCTGGCTATTCCCAAATAGTTGGGAAGGGCGTTGATCTTCTTTACCTCTGAATATAAGGTATATGCATTGATGTCTCTGATTTGCCCTATATGGATCTTCTTGCCTATATCGGCCAATTCATCGCCTGTAGAGATAATTGAGACGATCGGTTGTTTGTATACTTTTACCGAATTGTAATTTAGTGAGGCAAGTATGCCTATATCTGCAGAGCGCAGCCTGTTCCCTTTTTGCAGCACCGTGTCTCCTTGCCTGATGTTTTCACCTGCAAGCCTGTAATTATTATGCTTCTCTATTGCGCGGAATACTTTTACATAACCGGCATTTTCCTTTGTGTCTTCAAACCTGACTACACAGTCAGCCCCCTCAGGTATTGGGGCTCCGGTCATTATTCTTATTGCCGTTCCCTGTGAAACCTTTTTCCCGATATTAGATTCTCCTGCCCGTATTTCTCCTATGATTTGAAGCTTTACAGGGGTATTTTTTGATGCTCCGCGCGTATCTTCTGCAATTATTGCATAACCGTCCATCGCGGAATCATCTACAGAGGGAATCATTACGGCGGAAACTACATCTTCATACAGAACGCGGTTAAACGCTTCCATGATAGAAATGCTTTCCCAGCTTGACGGAGTAACTGCGCTCAAAATAATCCTTTGTGCTTCTTCAACGGATACTGTTAATTTTTTATTTTTCATGGTGCCTCGTAGCTCTCTTTTCATCAAAAATATTTTTAATGTGTCGTTGGGGTGCTATGAGTTGCAGCTTCATAATGAAAAAATTCACAATATATTTTTATTTACTCTTTCGATATCCGATCTGGTGAAGAATATATCCTTTTTTAATTTGTTAACACCAATTATTTTAATAATTAATAATATCATAACCTTAATTATGGCTGAAACCTATTTTAATTCACAACAAAAGCTTATATGTGTAATTATAACAAACCGAAAAAGAATAAGCAATGGTAAATTAGTTAAAATTAATAATAATAAGAAATAAATAGTTATTAAAAAGAATTATAAGTAATAAAAATAAATAATAAGTAAGAAAAATACATTTATTTAGATAAATATCTTGACACTATGTAGTCTGTTTGATATAAAATTCACAAGCTACATTTCATAAGAAGGTATTTTCCAAACGAAGATACTAGAGAGGAGTAAAACATGAGATATGCAGAAACAGGATATTATTTAGAAATCGATCTCGCGACAGGGAATATTGAACGCGTGGAGACTGACCCAAAATTATTAGAGCTTCATCTTGGAGGTCTTGGCACGAGCGTCAAGCTAATGTGGGACAGAGTTCCCCCTGAAGTAAAAGCCTTTGATCCTGGAAACATAATAACATTCAGCACTGGGCTTTTTAACGGAACGCCTGCCTTTAGCGCCAACCGTACCGTAGTTACCTTCGTTTCCCCTCAGAATGAATTTTTGTCATATCCGTTGATGGGAGGGTTCTGGTCAGCGGAATTGAAGTATGCCGGTTACGACAAGGTGATCTTTCGCAATAAATCGCCTAAGTGGGTCTATTTATGGATCTATAATGACAAAGTAGAGTTGCGTGATGCAAGCCATTTGGTTGGGAAAGGCGCCCTTGAAACACAAGACCTTATCCGGGAGGAATTAAAAGAACCCAATGCCCAGGTTGCTGCTATTGGGATAGCCGGTGAGCACAGAGTTTTCACGGCCTCCATCGAGCAGGGCCGCTCAAGCGCCAGCCGCCTTGGTGGGGGCGCTATCATGGGAGACAAGAGGATCAAAGCGGTTGCGGTTCGTGGGACAAAGGACGTATACCTGGCCAGAGGGGCTGAATTTATGGAGCTTTTGAAGGATGTAAGAAAATATATAGACTTCAGAAATGAAAATCCCATACCAGGAGTGATGACCATTCTTGCAGGGATTGGATCTCCCCAGGAGATGAAGCATACGGATGAAAAGTGGCATACAGAAAGCTTCGCCTGGGGTAATGCCCGCGCCAGGAGAAAAGATTTTTGGACAAAAGAGATTGAAGAAAGTTGGTCAAAGAGCCAGTTGGAAGCAATAAAGCGCTTAATAAGCTGCTATGGATGTCCACAGCAATGCGGGGCATTGATTTCTTACAGAGATACTCCGAGATATATGGCGAAGTGTTTTGGAAAACTTACTTATGCGATGGCTGCCTATGTCGATAATCTGGATTTTGCCTGGAGAATTCTTCGTCGCGCTACCGAGTATGGAGTGGATTCATTCTCGACCCCGCAGATTTTGGCCTTTGCCGTTGAGCTCTATGAAGCGGGCATTTTGACCGACGAGGATTTGAAGGGGACATCCACTTATGGACCATGCCCGTCAGATAAAGAGGGTAGATTTTACTGGCTCCTCGACAGGGTTGCCCGTCGGGAGGGCATAGGGGATATCCTGGCCAATGGTACCTATTATGCTGCCAAAGAGATTGGCAAGGGCGCGGAGGAATTTGCCCATAATACCATTAAAAAACATGAACAGCTGCCTTTGAAACTTGGGATGATGGATCCCCTTTATTATCTCATGTATTCAACTAACGAGAAGGTGAGCATCACCCAGATAGAAGGGAATTGGCCTCAGGCGCCTTTTCCCACAAAAGAAGAGAGAGAGGCATTTGTAAAGGATTGGCCTCAGGTTCCTGATGAGAAGTTCAAGCAATATGTTTTGGACTGGGAGCCGAGGGGAGAAAATGCAAATCCATATTACCCGACCCCTCAAATGTCCGCTGAAATTGTGGATTGGATGGAAATGCTCCATAACGTCGATGACGCTCTTGGCTTATGCGCGGGCATGGCTTCTTTCTGTCTGAAGCCTCCCTATCATATAAACAATTATCCGCAGCTGATCTCAGCAGCAACCGGAATGGATCTGGATAAAGAAGGCCTCAAAAAAATAGTCAACAGGAGCAGGAATCTGCACAGGGCATATAACAACCGAAGAGGCCTGCGGAGAGTAGACGAGAAGCCCCCTGAGGACCACTGGAAGAAGAGATTTCCTGAGCTGGAAGAACAACTTTTATCTACATATTATAAATATAAAGGGTGGAATATGGACGGCATTCCAACAAAAGAGAGATTGCATGAATTGGATCTGGACTATGTTGCAAAAGACTTAGAACAGAGGGGGATATTAAAAGATGGCCAAGATTAAGAAGAAGATCAAAACTATCAAGGTTGATGCAGATAAGTGCAACGGTTGCCGGCTATGCGAGGCGGTCTGTTCTGCCTTTCACTCCATGCCGAAATGGAACAGTAACAATCCTACCAGGTCACGGATTCAGATTATCCGCTATCCTTTAAGGGACATATGGCTTCCGGTGTTTGCCGGCGAATATACCCCTGCGGAATGTATGGGCAGGGACAAATATGTGATCGCCGGCAAGGAATACGATGAGTGCACCTTCTGCAGGGCCTCCTGCCCGTCAAGGGGATTGTTCAAAGAACCGGATTCCGGCCTTCCCCTCAAATGCGACATGTGCGAAGAGGATCCGCCGAGAGAAAAGCCGCTCTGTGTCGAGTGGTGCCTCAACGATGTCCTTATCTACGAAGAACGGGAAGAAGAGGTGGACGAAGAGGTGAAGCCGGAGGACGTTGAGGTGGGATTGCAGGCGATGATCAACAAATACGGGATGGAGAAGGTAATGGATACCGTTGCCCGGATCTCGCAGAAGGAATAGAGAACCCGGTGAAACGTGAAAAGTGAAAGGTAAGAAGCAGAAAATGCAAAGAAAGAACGAGACAGAAAATCAGTAAAATAAAAGGACGAAACGATCGTGGAAACCATAGCCCCCTTTAAAGAGGTAATCGACGAGGTAAGAGAGAAAGGCGGAGACCCCGTAAAGTTCTGCTACCAGTGCGGAAAATGCGATACCGTGTGCCCCTGGAACAAGGTGAGGAACTTCAGCATGCGCAAGCTCATCCGTGAGGCCACCTTCGGCATAAGCGAGATAGAGCGGGACGAGATCTGGCGCTGCACCACCTGCGGCAAGTGTCCCCAGAGATGCCCCAGGGACGTAAAGCAGATCGACGACATGATAGCCCTCCGGAGGATGGCCACGGGGTACGGCGTGTTCCACGGCTCCGTCAAGCCCTACCGCGCCATAAGCTCGGCGCTTTCCGCACAGGGCAACCCCTTCAACGAGGACAGGAAGACGAGGGCCGACTGGGCGCAGGGCCTGAACGTGAAGCCCTTCAAAGAGGGGATGGAGATCCTCTACTTCCCCTGCTGCTACTGCAGCTATGACCCGAGGCTGAAGAAGGTGGCCCAGGCCACGGTGAACATCCTCACCAAGGCGGGGGTCGATTTCGGGATCCTCGGCGAGAAGGAGAACTGCTGCGGGGAGAGCATCCGGAAGACCGGGAACGAAGAGGTCTTCAGAAAGCTCGCCAGGGAGAACATCAAGACCTTCATCGACAACGGGGTGAAGAAGATCCTCGTCTCTTCCCCTCACTGCTACCATACCTTCAAGAACGAGTACCCCGAGTTCAAGGTGAACTTCGAGGTGGTCCACATCTCCCAGTATGTCTTCCAGCTCATAGACGAGGGGCGGCTCACGCTCTCGAAGGAGTACGCGAAGAAGGTCACCTACCATGACCCGTGCTACCTGGGAAGGCATAACGGCGTGTATGACGAGCCCCGCGGGTCCTTGAAGAAGACCCCCGGCCTGGAGCTGGTGGAGCTCCCCGAGGCGCGGGTAGACAGCCTCTGCTGCGGCATGGGAGGAGGCAGGGTCTGGGCTGAGACGGAAAAGCATGAGAGGTTCTCAAACATCAGGATCGAGCAGGCCATCGAGCTTGGCGCCCAGGTGCTGGCCACCGCCTGCCCCTATTGCATCACCGCCCTTGAGGACAGCAGGCTGGTCACGAACCATGCCGATGATATAGAAGTGAAGGACATCACAGAGATCATACAGGAAGTGATGTAGGAGA
>Ga0116149_1000939_pt1 | contig 37030 bp, 25 predicted proteins | sample AD_UKC057_MetaG_FD_89787 | JGI IMG/M metagenome (GOLD analysis project Ga0116149, IMG submission 89787) | Active sludge microbial communities of municipal wastewater-treating anaerobic digesters from USA - AD_UKC057_MetaG | ecosystem: Engineered > Bioreactor > Anaerobic > Digestate | place: USA...
AGCATACCTCAAGAAGCTTCTTTTGCTATTAAAAATATTGATAATCCAAGTTTTTTAATAAACTTTATTTGTTCAAATTCAGATATTGAAACTGCTGAAAAACAAAAGCTTTTAACAGAAAATAGTTTATACAAAAGAGCTGAAAAACTTTTAGGAATACTTGTCAATCAAGTGCAAATGTTGGAATTGAAAAATGATATTCAAATTAAAGTTAAAAAAGAAATTGACAAGCAACAAAAAGAATATCTTCTTCATCAGCAAATAAAAACTATTCAGCAAGAATTGGGTGGTGGACCAGCTGAACAAGAAATTAAAGAATTAGAAGAAAAAGCAAAATCAAAAGTTTGGAAAAAAGAAGTAAAAGAGCATTTTGAAAGAGAATTGAAAAAACTACAAACTTTAAATACTGCTTCTGCGGAATTTTCTGTGCAGTTAAATTATTTGCATACTTTGCTCGACTTGCCTTGGAATGAATATACTGTTGATAATTTTGATTTAAAACATGCTCAAAAAGTTTTAGACGAAGACCATTTTGGCTTGGAAAAAGTTAAAGAAAGAATTATTGAACATTTAGCAGTTTTAAAATTAAAAGGCGACTTAAAAGCTCCAATTCTTTGTTTGTACGGACCTCCAGGAGTAGGAAAAACTTCTTTAGGTAAAAGTGTTGCCAGAGCTTTGGGCAAAAAATATATTAGAATGTCTTTAGGTGGAGTGCATGACGAAGCAGAAATTCGTGGACATAGAAAAACATATATAGGAGCGATGCCAGGACGTATTTTGCAAAATATAAAAAAGGCAAAATCTTCAAATCCTGTGTTTGTGCTTGACGAAATTGATAAGGTAGGTAGCGACTTTAAAGGCGACCCTTCCTCTGCACTTTTAGAAGTTTTAGACCCTGAACAAAATACAGAATTTCATGATAATTTTGTTGAAATAGAATATGACTTGTCAAAAGTTATGTTTATTGCAACAGCAAACAATGTTCAAACTATAAGTCCTGCACTTCGTGACAGAATGGAAATGATAGAAATTAGCGGTTATATTATTGAGGAAAAAATACAAATTGCTAAGCGACATCTAATACCAAAACAATTAGAAAATCATGGACTCAAAGATTTAAAACTTAAAATAGATGATAAAGCCTTAGTTAAAATAATTGAAGGCTATACTCGCGAATCTGGAGTAAGAGGTTTAGATAAAAATATCGCTAAAATTATTAGAAAAATAGCTTTAAAAATTGGATTAAATGAAGAAGTTCCAAACAAAATTACAGAAGCTGATATAGTAGAATACTTAGGGCAAGAAAAATTCCTGAAAGAAGAATATCAAGATTCTGAAATTGCAGGAGTAGTTACAGGACTTGCTTGGACAGCGGTTGGTGGCGATATTTTATATATTGAAACAAGTTTGTCGAAAGGCAAGGGCGAATTGACTATTACAGGAAATCTTGGAGATGTGATGAAAGAATCTGCAACTATTGCACTTCAATATATTAAAGCAAATGCAGAAGTCTATGATATTGACCCTAAACTTTTCGAAACTTATAATATACATCTTCATGTTCCAGAAGGGGCAATTCCAAAAGACGGACCTTCGGCTGGTATTACAATGGCTACAGCAATAGCTTCTGCATTTACTCAGCGTAAAGTTGCAAATAAAATTGCAATGACTGGCGAAATTACACTTAGAGGAAAAGTTTTACCTGTTGGTGGAATTAAAGAAAAAATATTAGCAGCAAAACGTGCAGGAATAAAAGAAATTATTCTATCAAAAGAAAACGAAAAAGATATTACAGAAATAAAAGATATTTATATCAAAGGTTTAAAATTCCATTATGTTTCTAATATTTCTGAAGTTCTTGATATTGCTTTATTAAAACAAAAGGTGAGAAACGCAAAAAAATTGTAATTTTGCACAACATTTAAAAAATGCAAAGAAAAAACATAGATTTAATGGCACCAGTGGGTTCTTACGAGTCGCTTATGGCAGCCATTCAAGCTGGAGCAAACTCTGTTTATTTTGGAATTGGAAATTTAAACATGAGATCACGTTCTTCAATTAATTTTACTTTTGAAGATTTAAGAAAAATTGTAAACATTTGCAATGAAGCAGGCGTAAACACTTATTTAACTGTAAATACTGTTATTTACGATGGCGAATTAGACACAATGCGACAGATAATTGATGCTGCTGCCGAAGTGAAAGTTAGTGCAGTTATTGTTTCTGATGTTGCTGTAATGAAATATGCACGCGAAAAAGGAGTGGAGGTTCATGCTTCAACACAATTAAATATTGCAAATATTGAAGCGGTTGAGTTTTATTCTCAGTTTTGCGATGTTATGGTTACTGCTCGTGAACTTAGCCTTGACCAAGTTGCAGATATTACCTATCAAATCAAACAAAGAAATATAAAAGGACCTAATGGCAAACTTGTAGAAATCGAAGTATTTTGTCATGGAGCTTTATGTATGGCAATTTCAGGAAAATGTTATATGAGTTTGCACGAATTTCATCACTCAGCAAATCGTGGTGCATGCTTACAAAATTGCAGAAGAACTTATATTTTGAAAGACAAAGAATCTGATACTGAAATTGAGGTTGATAATGAATATTTAATGTCGCCAAAAGATTTATGTACAATTTCTTTTATTGATAAAATTATTGATGCAGGTGTAAGTGTTTTAAAAATTGAAGGAAGAGCTCGTTCTGCTGAATATGTTAAAACAGTTGTTGAATGTTATGACCAAGCAATAAAATCGGTATTGGACAATACTTATAATCAAGAAAAAATTGATGAATGGACAAAAAGATTAAGTACAGTTTTTAATCGTGGATTTTGGAATGGATATTATCTTGGTCAAAGACTTGGAGAATGGGCAAAACAGCATGGTTCTAAAGCAACAAAAACCAAAGTGTTTTTAGGAAAGATTTTGAACTATTACTCAAATATAGGAGTAGCTGAAATTAAATTAGAAACTGATGAAGAATTACTCGTAAGTGATGAAATAGTAATTTTAGGACCAACCACAGGAGTTGTACAGCAATTTGTAGAAGAAATTCATTTTGAACAAAAATCTGTAAAAAAAGTAAAGCAAGGCGATTTGTTTTCCATTAAAACTGATGAATTGGTTAGGAGAGGGGATAAACTCTACAAATTAGAAGATACAGAAGAACTTAAAAAACGAAATAGAGAACGTAAATATCAAATAAATAATGATGAGTAATAATAATATTCCAGAAAGAGTTGTAAAGTTTATAAATCAACATCATGTTGCTACTATAGCGACTTGTGTAGATTCTGAATCTTGGTGTTTTAATTGTTTTTATGCATTTGTAGAAAGCGAAGGGGCTTTGATTTTTACATCGAGTACTGATACTAAGCATATAAAAATGGTGGAGAAAAACCCTATAGTCTCTGGCTCAATAGTTTTAGAAACAAAAATTGTTGGCAAAATTAGAGGTCTGCAGTTTGTTGGAGAAATGCAAAAAGTCGAAAATACAGAAAATTCAAAATATAGACTAAAATATTTGGCAAAATTCCCTTTTGCAGTCATTGTAAACTCAGATTTATGGATACTAAAACTTACCGAACTAAAAATGACAGACAATAGACTAGGATTTGGGACAAAACTAGAATGGAAAAAATCAGTTGAAAGTTAAAAGCACACGCTCATTGAGCGAAGTCGAAATGAGCGTGTGCTTTTAACTGACTAAAACCCACTAACAGTTATCCATTGTCCTTTTGTCCTAGCAAAATTAGAATCATCATACATTGTTTTACAAACAGTTGCAGGCAAGTAATATTTTCCTTCATAAGCAGCTGTAAGCATTACTCTATATGTGTATGTGTATTTGTTATAAATATTAAAGTATGTCAATACTCTGTCATCTCTAATATCTTGGTAAGTGTAGTAGGAGTCATCTCCTAATTGTGTAGTAAACATTCTAGAGTTTATAATTTCCCAACCAGATGGAAATACTTGAGACAATGCAACATTATCCAAACTAGCTAAGTTGCTGACATTAGAAATAGTAACAGTTGCAACAAAGTCGGTTCCTTGTGGGATATTAGTAATATCAATAGGATTACCTGTCAAACTTGTGTATTTAATACTCATATTTATATTTGACGAACCAGCTGTTTCATGTTCAATTTCTGGAATACCTTTTTTAATAATTCTTACAAAATAAGAATTGTTTTCAGTTGGGTTTAATACAAAATTATTTTTTTCATTTTCAAAAATCTTTAATTTTGTCTTATATACAGGCTTATTTGTTTTTACACTATACTTGGTACCATTAAATGTGTAATTACATTCAATAATCTCTGAAACCGCCCATTTTTTCACATATTTAGCCGAAGCTAATAGGGCATAAGCAGATGTTTGAGTAGAAGCATATTGATTTGAACCCATAAACTCAGCAATGTCTTTTAAAACCATAAATGCTTTTTCTTTTTCTCCAAGTTCTATCAATGTTTCTAAAATCATTGCTTTGTCGCGAATACCTGAACCAAAAGTTCCTGATAGTTCGTAATACGAATTTACATTAGTATTTAATTTAGCAATCATCGATTTTGCAATGCTTGTATTTCCAATTAAAGCATAAGCACTTGCTAAACGCCAAGCTGTAGCAGATTGAATTTTCGATTCTTTTAATCTATTCATTGCCGATCTATCAGCTTGTTTTGCTAAAGCTAAAGTATATAAACGATAAGCTTGAGTTAATTGAGATGTATTGCCGTCATCAACCCATTTAGAAGCTTTTCGCTTTTGATATTTTAACCAATTGGATTTAACACTTGAATTTACAGTATATCCCGATTTTTCAGCTTCTAACATAAAATGTCCGGCATAGTTTGTTGCCCATTCCGATACTTCGTTTAATCCTGCCCAATAAGCAAAACCACCACTTGCTGTTTGGTACTTATTCAATTTGTTTAAGCAAGCATTGATATTTGTCTGTATTTCAGCCTTTTGCTCTGCGGTTAATTCCATAAAAGCATCTAAATATAATTGTGGAAATACAGCAGAAACAATTTGTTCTAAACATCCGTGAGGATAAGTTTTTAAGAAATTTAATCTGTATTCTAAATTCATAGGTGGAATATTGTAAATTTCTAAGTAAGCTTCGTTGCTTCCTGTAATTCCATCAGCATCAAAAGTAATATTTACTTCGTTTTGTCCACTCATTTCATCTATAATTTCAGCAACTTTTGTATTAACATGCTTCACATCTAATTCAACATTATATTTAGACACATGAGATCCGCTAGTTGCAATAATTTCAATTTTAGCAATTCCTGTTTTTGTATTAGACTTTAAGCTAAAATTATGAATTTTTTCGCCTTCTTTTATAAAATTAACAGTAGCAGAGCTTGAGCCTACAACTTCTAGCATTTCGTTAGTTTTTATTGTTAATTTAACGTTTTTAACGTCAGGTTTCATAGCAAACACTGTTACAGGTAATTTAAAGCTTTCGTTAACTCCAAGTCGGCGAGGAGCGGTTCCTAAAATCATTAAAGGTTTCTTTACAGGAGTGGTTTTTTCTGCAGAACCAAAGGCATTTCCTTCGGCAGCAACTACCATTGTTCTAACAGAACCTATGTATTGTGGTAATTGAATTTCGTGAGTTTTTGTTTCACCTTTTTTAAGCTCGAAAGGACCGATATATTTTACCATAGGTCTAAATCTATTTGCTTGAGCTAAATCTTCGGGTGCAACTTCATCATCGCCACCACCAATACTCAACATTTTGCCAGCATCAATTTTAAAAGCACCTATAACATAGTTGAAAATATCCCAAGTTCTAACACCTAAAGCTTCCTTACTGTAGAAATAAGCCCCTGGATTTGGAGTTTTAAATTTTGTTAAATTTAGTAAACCTTCGTCAACCATTGCTAGGGTATAGCTCATAGGTTTTCCATCTTTTTCTTTCACTTGAATTTTTACCTTACTTTCGGCTAATAATTCATTATTCATCACAAGTTCAGGATTCAAATGAGTTTCTGGATTTTCTACAAAAATTGGAATAATTCCATACATACGCAATGGTCTGTCATTTTTAATTGTCCTCAAGTGTTCCTGTAGATAAATAATGTTAACATACACATTAGGAGCCATTTCCTGAGTAGCTTCAAACTCGACTTTTAGTTTAGAACCGTCAGATTTTACCCAAAAACTATTTAAAACTGTATTGGCATTTTCTATACTAACTAAAGCATGACCTGTATGTGCTGGGAATTCTATTTCTACAGTTTCGCCCACATTGTATTTTTCTTTTGAAGCCGAAAATTTAAGCATTTCAACAGAGCCTTTGTCGCTTTCGCTAGCATACGAGCTTGCATAAATTTTCAGTGCTGCAATATGTTTTCCTTTCAAGTCTTTTACAGCTATTACATAGTTTCCAGATTCGTTAATAATAAAGCCAAAATTTGATTTTCCGTTTTTGCATTTTTGATTTTCTCTAAATATTGCATTATTATAGTTTGCTGAAATATAATCAACACCATCGCGTTGGAAATCGTACCACCACGAATAATCTAATTTATACATAGAAATTTCTAAATCTCTATTTTCAGCAATTAGTTTTTGATTTAAGTCTAATAAAACTATATCTAAATTCAAATTTTTACCAGTTGGTAAGCTATAAGAGTATTCATCTGATTCTTTCACTTTAACTCCTACAAAAGCGTCATAAGGGTAGTAAACTGCAGTTGATTCATCAATACTAAATTCTCCGCCTTTTTCAAAAACTTTTGTTGTTAAGGTGGCATTTAATACACCGGGAGCATTTTTTATATCATTAAATTTCAAAAGTTGTTTAAATTCACCATCTGCATTTGTCTTACCAGAAGCAATTGTTTGACTATTAAAATTAAAATTCGCAGTTTGGTTTTCGAAACAATAGTCTTCATATTTTTGAAATGGAGTGTATTTTCTCTCTAGGCTCATAACTATTGTAGTTTGTAAATCAACTGCTGGAGCACCATGTAACCATTTGGCACTAACCATGGCATTAACAGTACTGTTTCCTTTTAAGTAATTTTTATCTAAGCCTAATTCAACACTTAATCTATTAGGACGTATTGTTTCTACCATTAGAGATTTTGTAAACACTTTACCGCCAATAATAAATTTCGCATTATAATAACCTGTAGGGTCGTTTGGTTCAGTCTTAAATTTAAAGACATGGAATCCTTTTTTATTTTTATTTTGTTTTCCTGTATAAACTAACTGTCCTTTAGGATTTTTAACTTCTAACACTATTGGATGACCTTCTGGGATAGGGTTGTAGGTCTCGTGCAAAATAAAACCTAAATATATTGAATCGCCTGGTCGCCATACGCCACGTTCTCCATAAATAAATGCTTTTGTACCTTCTTGACTAGAATCTCCCCACACATCAAATTCGCTTGTGCTTAAAGAGTTGTAGTATTCTAATTTTAAATATGATTTTTGATTATTAAAACTTGCAACTATAAAATATGGTTTAAGATTGTTGCTAATAATAAGTTCAGCTTGTCCATTGGTATTAGTTGTAGCTTTTGCAATCACTTGTTGTTGATAATCATAAGCTAATACTTCAGCACCAGTTATTGGTTCGGCAGTTAAAATATTTGTAACAAAAGCAAAAACTTTATTATCGCTTCCAATCTTTGAAACAATTCCTATATTAGTTGCTAAAATGTTGAATTTCAACGCTTTTCTATACCCATAGTATTCAGATTTACATGGATCGTCATAAGAATTTTCATAATCATCATAATAGTAATCATCGTAGTAATAATATTCATCGTCGTAATAGTAGTCAGATGAGTAATCACTATAATAATAATCTGTAAACCATTTCCATTCACTGTCTGCATCAATTTTGTTAAGATTATCATCTTCTTTATTATCCTTATTTGTACTGTTATCACATGGATAAATAGCATTTTCTTTAATAAATCCAATTTCTATTCTATAAATTGCTCCTGGGTCTGGTTCTATTAAGTCAGATAGATTTAAAAAATATGTATTCCATTCACCAATATCGTCAATATCAGCTTGTTCTAGACTTAATGTTTGAGTTTTAACAACTCTTCCAACTCTATTTAAAGAATATGATTCATCAAGCGAATTATCTTGTAAAAACTGCAATATATTGTTTTGGAATATCTTAATTACTCTAATATGAACAGTTTTTATATTAACAGCTTGGAAACTAATCACTTGTCCTTGAGAAGAAGTAGGCAATATTACACCATCATTATCAAAAGCTAATTCTGGTTTTCGCATTTTAAAGTTTAATTCCTTAGATACAGGTTCATCTAAGTACTTATCATGAATATTTTTTACTCCTGATATATTTAATAAATAGTCATTATCTAATCTGTCGCTAGGGATAATTTTCACATTGTTGTCAACAATAATATATTTTAAATTGTAAACATCTTCAATATCAACTATTCCTTCAAGTAATTGGTCTTCTTTTACGGGGTCGCTAAAAATTATATTTACGTATTGTTCTGGATATTGATTTACTTGAATATCAAGCACTTTGAAAACACCTAACTCTGGAATTTCTATTTCACGTGAAAATTTAGAATTTGAATTTATTTCTTTTCCATTGCAAGTTATTTTTAATGTTTGAGAATTATTTGTTCTAGTGATATCTTTAATTAAAAATTCAAATTCATTATTATTTGAACTTTCAATTTCTATATCTAATTTTTTGCCATTAAGTTCTGCACTAATACATTTCTTAATGTTTTCGAGATTTTCGGAATCAGTTAATTTTATTGTTCCTCCAACATTTTGTTTTGTAAAATTATCTCTGTCTGTTGTAATAACTTTATCAATATTCAAATCTATGAATTGATGTTTTACCTGAACTTTAAAAACAAATTCTTTTAATTCTTTTGGAACACTAGAATCTAATTTCCTTAAATTTAGCTTTACACAATAGGCTTGCCCTGATTGTAACGGCTTTTCGGGTTTAAACTCTATAATATTATTCTCTTTCCAAGTAAGTTCGCCTTTTACTTTAGGTTCTATAGTTAATATTTTAGTTTTTTGAGACTTTACTTTATAGGCAAATTCATCGGTTAATTGTACTGTAATTACATCATTTTTTGATATAACAAAGTTTGAATACGCTGCTATATAATCTTTGTAAAGACTTGGGTCAGATAGTTTTACTTTTTTGTCTGAACCGAACATGCTAACAATAGCAAAAATAACTACTCCTAGTAAAATTGCACCAGAAATCCAATAGAAAATTCTTGTTTTATTCATGATAAATGTTTTTTATTTAATACAAAAATAGTTTTATTTTTATATGACTTTATTTTTATTTAAAAATTATATTAACAATTTTGACAGCTTTGTTTTTAATAAAATTATAAATTAAGTTTCAGCTTCTTCTTTAGTAATTTTAATAGTTATACCAGTTTTTTCGCTAAATCCCACAGTAATAGAGTCTCCTTTTTGAATTTCGGCTTTTATTATTGTTTCTGCCATAGCGTCTTCAACATATTTTTGCAAGGCTCTTTTTAGTGGTCTAGCGCCAAATTTTGGGTCAAATCCTTTTTCTGCAACATAATTTTTAGCTGCTGGCGTAAGTTTAAGATTATAACCCAATTCTTTAACTCGTTTATATAGTCCTTTTAATTCAATATCAATAATTTTGAAAATGTCTTCTTTAGTTAAAGCATTAAACATTATAACATCATCAATACGATTTAAAAATTCTGGAGCAAAAGTCTTTTTAAGAGCATTTTCAATTATAGTTTTTGCACTTGCATCGTAACTTGCTTTTTTAGCACTTGATTCAAATCCCACACCACGTCCATATTCATTTAATTGGCGAGTACCAATATTTGAAGTCATTATAAGAATAGTGTTTCTGAAATCAATTCTTCTTCCTAAGCTATCGGTAAGTCTGCCTTCGTCGAGTACTTGTAAAAGAATGTGAAACACATCAGGATGTGCTTTTTCAATTTCGTCTAATAAAACAATAGAGTAGGGCTTTCTTCTTACTTTTTCGGTTAGTTGTCCGCCTTCTTCGTAGCCAACATATCCTGGAGGAGCTCCAACTAAGCGAGACACTGAAAATTTCTCCATATACTCGCTCATATCTATTCTAATTAAAGCATCTTCGCTATCGAATAAATATCTTGCTAAAACTTTTGCCAATTGTGTTTTTCCAACACCTGTAGGTCCTAAGAATATAAATGTTCCTATAGGTTTATTTGGATCTTTTAATCCAGCTCTATTTCTTTGAATTGCTTGCACAATTTTTTTAACAGCTTCATCTTGTCCAATAACGCTTCCTTTAATATCTTCGTCCATATTGAGTAAACGATTACCTTCTGATTGTGCAATACGTTTTACAGGCACACCAGTCATCATGGCAATTACTTCAGCAATATCATCATCGTTAACAATTTCGCGAACTTCATTTAGTTCTTTAAGCCAATTTTCTTTAGCTAATTCTATGTGTCTTTCTATTCCACGTTCTTGGTCGCGCATAGCAGCAGCTTTTTCAAATTGTTGTTGTGTAACTGCTTTAATTTTCTCGTCTTTAATTTTTTGTAAATCTTCTTCTAGTTTAATAATTTTATTTGGAATAGAAGCAGAAGATATATGCTTTCTAGAACCAGCTTCATCCATTGCGTCAATAGCTTTATCGGGCAAAGCTCTGTCGCTAATATAGCGAGTAGTTAATTTTACGCAGGCTTCTAAAGCTTTGTCTGTATAAGAAACTTTATGATGATCTTCGTATTTATCTTTAATTTTCTTTAAAATATCTAATGTTTCTTCTGCTGTTGGCGGTTCTACAATTATTTTTTGGAAACGTCTTTCTAAAGCTCCATCTTTTTCTATACTTTTACGATATTCATCTAAAGTTGTGGCACCAATACATTGAATTTCGCCACGTGCTAAAGCAGGTTTTAAAATATTAGCAGCATCTAAAGAGCCAGGAAGACCGCCAGCACCAACAATAGTGTGAATTTCATCAATAAATAAAATAACATCAGGAGCTGCTATCAATTCATCTAAAATGGCTTTCATTCTTTCTTCGAACTGACCTCTATATTTTGTGCCAGCTACAATTGTTGCCATATCAAGAATAACCACTCTTTTATCAAGTAATAGGTGAGGAACTCGTTTTTGAACAATCTTAGTTGCTAGTCCTTCTACAATTGCCGACTTACCAACTCCAGGCTCACCAATTAAAACAGGATTGTTCTTTTTGCGTCTTGACAAGATTTGAGCAATTCTTTCTATTTCAGTATCTCTTCCAACAATAGTGTCAACTTTGCCATCTATTACTGCTTGAGTTAAGTCTATTCCAAAACTATCTAACATAGGTGTTGATGATTTTGATGACGTAGATGATTTTCTTGGACTAGAACTAGACCTAGAAGGTCTATAAGAATCTTCTTCATCATCATCGTCATCATTTTCTCTGGAACTTGAAACATCAGAAAAATCATCTAATTCCATAGTCATTTTAATCATATCATACTCTATATTAAGCTCATCGAGTAATTGCGAAAAACGACTTGGCACTTTTAGTATTGCCAATAATAAATGCCCTGTATGAACTTCTTCGCTATTTAGAGATATTGCTTCCGAATACATAAATTTTTGAATACGCTCTGTTGTCTTTGTTGGAACAATTTTATCCATATCGTCCATAGTAAATTGATTATTCACATTTTTCACATGATTTTCTATTTTAAATTTTAACTCAAGCGTATTGATATCCAAGCTTTTAAGAATTTCCATAGCATCGCAATTTGGTTCTCGTAAAATCCCTAAAAACAAATGCTCTGGACCTAAATAATCGTTACCAAGTCTAATTGCTTCTTCTTTGCTATATTGCATAACATCTAATAAGTTTTGTGCAAATTTTCTCTTCATAAATAGAATAATTTATATATAATATAAACTTATAACCTCAAATAATATTTTGCAAATATAATCAAAAATACAATTAGTTTAAACTAATAAACATTGAATTTTTAAAACAATTTAAAAGCCAAATATTATGCCAAATTATACACGAAAACATAGTAAAAATCAACTAATATCAAGTTTTAAGAATTTTTTAGATTTAAAACTGTTTTTTACTTGTAATAATGTGATAAAATTGCTTATTTTGTTAGATAATAAAAAATGGAAAAGAAATGAAAATTTTAATAAAGAATATTAAAGAACTCGTAGGAGTTGACAACAAAGCCAGATTACTTGTAAAAGGTGCAGATATGGCAAAATTAAACACCATTAAAAATGCTTATTTATTAATAAATGGTGAAATTATTGAGGATTATGGAAAAATGGAAGATTTATCTAATTCCTTACTTGATAATGGTAAAATTAAAGAAATTGATGTTTCTGGTAAAATGGTTTTTCCATCTTTTTGTGATTCTCACACTCATCTTGTTTATGCTGGAAGCCGTGAAATTGAATATAGTGATAAAATTCGTGGCTTGAGTTACGAAGAAATTGCAAAAAGGGGTGGGGGAATTTTAAATTCTGCCAAATTATTGCATAAAACCTCTGAAGATGAGCTTTATAGACAAGCAATGCAAAGAGTTAATGAAATTATCTCTCAAGGCACTGGTGCAGTTGAGATTAAGAGTGGTTATGGTTTAAATACAGAAGATGAATTAAAAATGTTGAGAGTAATAAAACGAATAAAAGAGACAACTCCTTTAATAGTAAAATCAACATTTTTAGGTGCTCATGCATTTCCAACAGAATATAAAGACAATCCTGACGAATATGTGGATTTAATTATAAACGAAATGATTCCGCAAGTTGCAGCAGAAGGGTTAGCTGACTATGTTGATGTTTTTTGCGACAAAGGATTTTTTACAGTAGAACAAACCGACAGAATTTTAATGGCTGGAATTAAATATGGAATGCGTCCAAAAATTCATGCTAACGAATTGGCAAAATCTGGTGGAATTCAAGTTGGTGTGAAATATAATGCTTTATCGGTTGACCATATCGAATATACTGAAGAAGAAGAAATTCAAGCATTATTAAATTCGGAAACTATGCCAACAATTTTGCCAGGAGCTGCATTTTTCTTAAATATGCCATATTCGCCAGCACGAAAAATGATGCAAGCAGGCTTGCCAGTTGCGATTGCTTCGGATTATAATCCAGGTTCATCGCCATCAGGAAATATGAAGCTTATGATGTCGTTTGCTTGCGTTAATTATAAAATGTTACCAGAAGAAGCAATTAATGCAACTACAATAAATACAGCATATGCCATGGGCGTTAGCGATGAAGTTGGAAGTATTTCTAAAGGCAAAATTGCTAATGTTTTTATAACAAAAGAAATTCCAACATACGAATTTTTTCCATATGCATATGGTTCAGATTTAATTGATACAGTAATTTTAAAAGGTAAAATACGGTAAAATTTCGTAAAAATTTAAACATTATTAATTTTAAATTGTTGTACAAGTATTATAAATCAATTAAAAAAAAAGAATTATGGAAAATAGAGATTTAATTTTAAAAGTTTTAAAAGGAAAAGAAATGAAAGCTGGAGAAATTGCTGAACAAACTGGCTTAGATAAAAAAGTTGTTGATAAAGAAATGAACGCTCTTAAAAAAGAAAATTTAATTATTTCTCCAAAAAGATGTTATTGGACTGCTAAATAGTGGCTTTAATTGCTTGTGGCAGAATAATTATATACAATTATATAGGATTATTTTAAAATTAAAACAAATGTAATATAATTTATATTATGTTAAATAGAATTAATTGAGTTAAAAGTTAATAAAGTTTGTAAAGTTGAATAGTTTTAGCTCTATTCTGCTATAATTTGATTGTTTATTTCATTTGTTTTAAACCAATAATAAAATGCTTCAATATTTGTTTTTTTCAATTTATTTAATTTTGTTGACATAGGATTTTCAATGCTTGCATTCTTTAAGTCTGAAATAACGCTCCTATCAAAACGCTCTATTTTAGTTAACTTATTTGCAATTAAAGTTGATAGATATGCTACTTTTGAAGCTTGAAGAACTGCTGTATCAAGTACATATCTTTCGCTGTGAATAAAACTTTGTATTCGTTTTATGCCATCTTGTAAAAGTAAAAAATGTTCTTTGTCCTCTTGACCTTTTAAGCAAATACAAAGTGAAGTTTGAAAGATATCATCTAAAACTTGCTGAATGTTAGTCATATCAAGATTTCTATATGCCAATTCAACTTTTGCAAACCTATGAAAAGTGTTGGTTGTAACAGTTAAATCATTAACAATATCAAATAAAGAAGCAATATCATAAAGCTGCTTTATAATTTCCATAGAGCATAATCTATTATTCTTATAATATGGTATCCCTGTAGTATTTGGTGCAAATGCTGTAAGCTTGTCCCCTAACATATCTTCTACACTAGGTACTAGAACAAAAATCTGTTTGCCTTCAGTTTTTAGAAATTTGCTTTCTATAGGTAATGATACTAAATTAGTGTAGTAATTGTCATCAAACATTACATCAAGCAATATATAATCTTTTTTTATATTTGTTCTATAAGTAACTTCATAGAAGAATTTCACATGACTTTTAGGTATTAAATTTGTTGTTTTGCGTTCAATAAGTTTAATTTCACGAAAACCATATTTTTCAATGTTTTTACTTATATATTTTTCGATATCTGTTTCTGGTGGACAGATAATGTCAATATCAATAGACAAGCGTTTTGAACTGTCTAAATGTAACATTAGTGCTGTTCCTCCCTTGAATATAAACGGACAACCTGATAATGCTAATGATTCCAATAAAGACAATGCTCTAACAGCTTTTTCTAGCATTGTTATATTAGGGAAATTATTTTCACGTGCAATTCTTTGCAACCAATCTATTGATAAACTTTCTGGTAGTATCATAATGCATCGTTATATAGTTTTTTAACTTGATTAAGACGACCTCTTCGAGTAGCATAGCGAAATAATTTTCTTTTGTTGATTTTCTTGCTATCCAATACATTTCTGTAAAAATATAATATCTCAGTTCCTTGTAAAAAATCAAATTCAATATCGTCTACTATGTCCACTAAAATTTTTTCTAAAGTTGGAACTTGCATATTATTCAAACTTAGTAATGGTGATTCTGATATTAATGCTCTAATGATTACAGCTTGGTTCCCTACAATATAACGTTGATATTCTTCTTTACTAGGACGAAAAAATACAGGTCTATGTAACTCATTTTTTAAAAAGTAAAATATAGCTTCTGTTGCCTCCCGCTCCACGTCAATGTAAATATAATTGAGTTCGGGTATGTGGTGCATAAAAGGCATTATAAAATCGCTACTCCACAGACAAAAATGAACAAAAGGAAATTGCTCTTTAAGTTTTGAATTAATTTCTTCCATCTCGTTTGAAATTGGCAAATAAGATGCTGGTAAGCGATAAATGCCATGCCCTATGCGTTCTAAACGATTGGCTTTAACAAGTCTGTAAAGTTGTTGCGATAGTGAATTGTCAGAAAGATCAGAAAGATATTCTAATAGCTCACTACGAGAAAACGAAAGTCTGCCTGCTGCAAAATTTAATATTGAAGTACTAATACTCATTGTAAAATTTTTTAATTATAATGCAAATATACTACATTATTTGGCAATAAACAAAAATATTGCCAAAAAATGTAGAAGTTTTAATAAATAAAATTAATTTTTTACAAACTTTTTATTTACAACTCCTTTTGTTGTATTAATTTGAATTACATACACGCCAGAACTTAAATTAGCAATATTTAGGCTCATATTATCTGAATCGTAAAAACTTTCCTCCATAAGTATTTGCCCTCTTAAATCGAGTATTTTAACGTGCTTAGCTCCTTCTACAGGACATTCTAAACGTAACACATTGTTAGCTGGATTAGGATAAAGAGAAATGTTATTAATTTCTTTAAATTCAACATTTGAACCAGTGATAAACATAAAGTATAATTTTGTTCCACTTGCTACAAAAGCGGTTGTCTTTCCTGCATAATCAGACATATTTACAGGACCAGGACCACCATAAACTCTTTCCTTTTCTCCACTTTTTATATTGAAGCAGTAGTTTTCAGCTCCCGAAAACAACATTAAATTCTCGTTGTCTAATGGGAAAAAACTTTGAACAGACATGTCAAAAATAATTGAGTCCATTTTTTGATCTTCTTCCTTCCAAAGATATAGCTTGTCAAAAGAATCAGGTAAGAAAAAGAAAATTGATTTATCATGTGAAGCCTTTATTTCATCAAAACTATTTATTTTCCCAAAATCAAATAAAACTTCTAGGTTTACACCATTATATCTTTGCCATAGCCCTTTCTGCCCTCTTTTTAAAAGTAATAGAATATTGTTGCTACTTTTTGCTTCCATAAACTCACAGGAGTAAGTGTTAATGTCGTGAAAATTATACATTTCAGTTAGAGTTTTTTCATTTGGGTTAAAGAGCCAAATATATTTTTTCTTATTACTGTCATGCCCCCAAACGTAAATCTCATTTTCATTTAGAACGAATATTTTAGTAAATTCTTGGTTTTGATTTTCAAATGATTTTTCCCAATTTATGCTATCGCTATGCCATGTGTAAATATAATAATAGCCTGAAGTCTCACCACTGTAACGATACTTAATACAAGCAACAAAAAGATATTCATTGCTTTTTTCAACTCCAGACATTAAATTAATATCAAAATCAGGACACAAGTATAAAGTTTCCCCATCGTAATAATAAGAAGCATTATTATAATCTGTTGTGGCAAAATATTTATTTTCAAAAGCATATAGTCCAGTAAAGTGCTGATTATCAGATTCTAAAGCACTACTAAAACTAAAGCTAAAACCACTTTGAGCATTTAAGTTTAACGTTAAGGATAATAATGCAAATAAGTAAATTATTTTTTTCATCATGTTAATTTTTATGTTTTAATAAAATACAAATATATGTTTTTCTTACAAAATCCTTGCAATATTCTTATAAATATCTTTTGAATCAAGCAATTTAAAAAGTACATTATAATCTGCTTTTATGGTTTGATAGTTTTCTCCTTTTGGTAAGATTTTGTATAATTCTTGAATTAAATTGTCTTTATTTAAGTCGTTCTGTATAAGTTCCTTAACTGATGGTTTGTCAAGTATTAGATTAACTAAAGAAATGTACTTTACTTTAGCTACAATTTTAGCTATTGCTACAGAAATTTTGCCTCCTTTATAGCAAACAACTTGTGGTAAATCAAAAAGTGCTGCTTCTAAAGTCGAGGTTCCTGATTTTATTAAACCAGCTGTAGAATTAGCTAAAATATCATAAGTTTTACCAAATAATAATTTTACATTTTCAGATTTTATGTTTTGTTTGTATAAATCTATTGGAATTGTTGACGTGCCTGCAATTACAAATTCATATTCAGGAAATTTATCAACAATTTCTGTCATAATTGGTAAAATATGCTTTATTTCTTGCTTTCTGCTTCCCGGCAAAACTGCTATTTTAGGCTTATTGCTCAAATTATTTTCGGCACAAAATTCTTCAAAGCTCGTTTTTTCATGGTTTTTAATTGCATCCATCAATGGATGTCCAAAATACTTGACCTCTACCCCATATTTTTTGTAAAATTCCTTTTCAAAAGGCAGTATTACAATCATTTGGTCGATGTAATCGCGAATTTTATAAGCTCTTGAACTTTTCCAAGCCCAAACGTTTGGCGAAATAAAATAAACAGATTTATAGTTGTTCTTTTTTACCCATTTTGCCATTCTTAAATTAAAGCCAGGATAATCAATGAAAATTACTGTGTCAGGATTAAATTCTTTGATTTGTTTTTTACAGAGTTTAAAGTTTTTGAGTATTGTTCTGAGATTTTCTAAAACCTCAACAAAGCCCATAAATGCAAGTTCGTTAATATGTTTTTTAATAAAAGCTCCTTGTTCTTGCATTAAATTTCCTCCCCAAGCCTGAATTTCGGCATTAGGTTTTAAGAGCTTTAATTCTTTTATTAAATGCGAGCCATGTAAATCGCCAGAAGCTTCTCCTGCAATAATGAAATACTTCATTACATAAGTTTTATAACAACTACAAACAGCGTATATATCACAACTGTTGCAATTACTCCTTTAATTGCATACCAATAGTTAAGTTTTTGCAATAAAAAGAAAAACAATAAATTTGGCAATAAACAAATACTTAAAACTGCAATTAATGCTTCGTTTTCTATTAATATATCAATAAACTTTTTTAGACTCATTTCGTTGTTTATTGACAGTTTATACATGTAATAAACCAAAAAACTAATTATTGGCAATATCATTCCTAATGCAAAGCCAAACCAAGTTTTATTTAATTTTTTTGTTTTATTTGTATTCATAATTAAATTTTAAACTTTTAAACGTGATTTTAAAATTTCTATTGTGTTATATTCAGTAAAATCAATTTTTGTTGGTACAATTGCCGCATAATTGTTTTTTAAAGCCCATTCGTCGGTTTCTGGATTATCGAGTTGGTGATTTGTAAATTCGCCTGTAAGCCAATAATATTCTCTTCCATAAGGGTCGTGGCGTTTTTCGTATTCTTCTTTCCACACTCCTTTTGTTTGTGTACAAATTTTATATCCTTTAAAATCTTTTTTATCAATTACTGGATAATTTATATTTAAAGAAACTTGATAAGGCAAGCCATTTTCCAACACATCTTTAATTATAACATCTGCATTTTCATCTATTAAATCAAAATTTGCATCTTTAGAATGGTCTAAAAGCGAAAAACCAATAGCAGGAATTCCGTACAAACTTGCTTCTATTGCTGCTCCCATTGTTCCTGAATAAATTACATTAACAGCCGAGTTTGAGCCATGGTTTATTCCAGATAACATTAAGTCTGGTTTGCGTGGCACAAGTTGATTTATGGCTAATTTAACACAATCAACAGGTGTGCCTTTTATTGCAAAAAACTTAACTCCATCTTCTCTTTCAATTCTACGTACTCTAAGCGGTTCGCCTAAATTAATTGAATGGCTTTTTCCAGACTGTTCTCTTTCTGGTGCTGCAACAAAAACATCACCGAATTTTTTAGCTATTTCAACAAGGTGTTTTAAACCTTTGGCATCTACTCCATCGTCATTCGACACTAAAATCAACTTTCTATCTTTCACACTATATCTTTTTAAAAATTATTTGTCGCAAATTTAATAAAATTATTATTATTTCATATTTTGCTAATATATCACTTGTTTTTCTTTTTTGGCTTTTCGTTTTTCTCTTGCTTTTTTGAAAGTTATTTTATCCCATAAACTTTTTACTAATTCGCCAAAAGTATCAAAATCTTCAGTATAGAACACCCCCACTCCGCTTGTATAAGGACCTAATTCAGCTTGTGTTTCAGGATTTACTCTTGTAAAACCTTTTAATCTAAACGAACCTTGTTGATTCATCTTTAATTGTACTTCTATATCACCAATAAGATTGCTTGTTGTTGATTTATTTTCGCCTACTCCAACATTACCATTTATTAATAATCTGTCGTTTAAGAAAGTTGTTGATAAAGCCACTTCAAGTTCACGTTCCGAAACTTCTGAACCAGGACGATAATTTATACCTATATCAAAATCTTTACTCATTTGCGATAACCAGTTGCTTAATTGATTTGACAATAATTCTGCTGAAGTAACTCCAAAAGCATTAGTTGTATTTCCAATTTGAGGGCTTACATTTTCAGCATCTGCACTATAAAATCTATTCAAAATAAGTAAATACAACATTTGTTTATTTATTTCGTCTTGAGTCATGTTTGCTAATTGTGTTTTTACCTTATCGTTTGCATTTGGTATTTCTATGCTAAACTTAATATCAGGAGACATTAAACTTCCCGACATGTGCATATGACATTCTACATTAGTAGGTTTTTTATAAATATTTGAAGAGTCCGCTACTGCTGCCATTAAATCAATTAGCGGAGCTTTTGCATGGTAAACAGCATCTAAATCTAATTGAGCATCATACGCATCACCAGACCAAACTATTGTGCCTCCAGGTTTTATATGGAATTTTTTATTGATAATATTTTCCAAAGTAAATAAGTAATCACCCGAAACGATTTCTATATCTCCATACATGTAAAACTCCTCGTCAGAAGTATATTCCATTTTTAAATTACCTGAACCATAGCCTTTTATAAGGTCTCCAACTTTAGAGTCGAACACAATTTGTGCTTCTGCATCTGGAGTAACTTCAACATCAAGTTTAAAATAATACTCCATATCAGTTTTTATAGCTTTAGTTTCAGTTTCCCCTTCTTCATCTTCTTTTGGTCGTTGTATATATGTAACATAACTTACATCACTACCTTCATACGACTCAGTCATAGGTAATACAAACACAGTATTAGGTTCTGTTTTTGCAACTACATCAATGCCAAATTTATCTAAATCTCCAGCTATTCTAACATTTCCTGTTGCAAAAGCAGTTCCATAGTAAAGACTATTATCTTTTTCAGTAGTGTTCATAAGTTTCATATTAGTAGCATCTACCAAAATATCAAATCTTATATCACTAAAATTCTTGTGATATAAACCACCATTTATAACACCTTTATTATTATGTTCATCGTAAATTTTAAAATCTTTGAAAGAAATTGCATCGTTAGTAATAAATATTTTATCATTGATAAACGCATGTAATTTTAAGAAATCATAAACTAACTCGGCTTTTTGAAATTCAATATATCCAGAAATATCAGGTTGTGCAAGTTTTCCTCTTACGTCAACTACAACGTCTAAATGTCCTTTTAAATTACTAATATCAAAATCTGAAGTATATGGCTCTAATATTTCTAAATTAAAATTATCCATAAGAAAATTTACGTCAAGGCTATCTGTTTCAGCCATATAAACGCCACGTATTTTCATAAATTTGTTCACTCCGTCAATTTTAAAGCCGTTTTTACGTCCTTCCCAGATAGCTGAAATATCAAAACGTCCAAAATCTTCATTATTAATTTTAAAGTCATTTATACTTACTGATGCTTTTAAACTTGGATTATCATAAATATTAGCAACTCTTCCATTTCCAGAAAGCGCTCCCTGTACTTGATAACCTGTAAAAGCAAGATATGGATTAAAGTTCGTTATAACAACATCTGAAATTAAAAAGCGTAAAAGTTTAGTTGGATTTTCAGAAATTTCCCCATCAATATTTAACATTTGATTTTCGTGAACTAAACCAAATTTATTGATAGTAATATTTTTGTCATCAACAATAACGCTTGAAGGTCTTACCTCCCAATTTCTATTTGCAATAACTAAATTTGATTCAAAAATAGAACTTTCAATTTTAGGCATTGCTCTGTCTTTTACAGGAATAAACTTTGTTAAAATATTTATATTACCAGAATTATTTATATCATCAAAATTATTCCAATTTAATTCTAGTAACACACTATCTTGTTGAACACCTAAGTTTAAAACAATATTTTCTAACCATGGAAAACTTTTGCTACTAATTTCTTGACTTGTTAATCCAATATTTAAAAGTTTTGAATTTCCTACAACATTCAACTCAGAACCCCATAAATAAATGCTGTCATATTTGATTACAGGGAAACTGAAAACCATATCAAATTTTTCCTCTTTACCATTAATACTACCTTCGGCAAAAACATCATCATCAATTACTAAATCGGGCATAAAGAGTTTTAGAACTTCGCTTAAATTTTTTAATCTTAAATCAAATTTAGCAGTGTTTGATTTTGTGTCGTCCTTTACTTCGATAGGTTTTATATATGACGGAGCATAATGCGATAGCAAGTTATATACTCTAACTCCGAGTTCATCAAACTCAAAATCGCCGGCAAATTTTAAATCAATATAATCAGATTTTAAGTTTAAACAATGCATTTGTTTTTCATCAATAAAAGATTCTAAATTGAAATGTTCAAGTTTTACTGCTTGTCCATTTAAAACAAGCTTTAAATCGTTGATATTTAAGTTTCCTAGAGGTTTTGTGCTTAAAGGACCTTCTACGTCGGCAGACATAACAAATTTAATCTCTGACTCAAGACTATCGTTAGTTATGTGCAAAGCATTGAGATTAGCATAAAGGTCAGTAGAAAAGTTAACTCTTTCGGTATTTCTACCTAAAGCATATTGTCCAAGAAATTGAAATTTAAAATTTGGATCATCAACGAAAATTTCTCCATTAAACAGAGTATTTGAAATATCTCCATTTATAGTAATTTCAGAATATTTGTATTTTAAAATATCTAGTTCTGAAACTTTAGATTTTATATTTGCATTATAATTACCGAGAGAATCAAGATTACCAGCTATTATGGCATTCATACTTATTTTTCCAAAAGTTTCACTATCTCCAAGCAGTTTTCCTGCATCTACAGACATTAAATTAATTTTACCACTATAATCAAGGTCAAAACTTTCAAAATCAGTAACTAATGCAATGTCGGTTCTTATAGAGCCAAGTGGTGTTCTAAACTCTCCATAAGCAACTAAATCACTTAAAAAACCTGTAATATTTCCATTAAAAGATAAATTATCAATATCGCTTACAATTGAAGGCAGAATCATAGGGTTTTCGGGGTCAATAATTCTCAAAAGCCTATCTATATCCCTTTTATTTATTCTTAATTCACTTACATTTCCAAATATAAATGCCATTTCAGGATTATCCAAGCCATCAATATCTATATCTGTTGAAAATCTTGTGTTCTCGCCATAATTTAGATTAAAATCAGTTAATTTAAGTTTTGAAAGATTTCCATTAAAATTTCCTGATAAATAAATTTTATCTCGCATAAACCTATATTCAGGCTTAATTGGGGCTAAATCTGCAATATTGAAAATTAATGTGTCGATATTTATTTTAAGCTTTGCTTTATGAATTGGATCTGACAAATAATCTGTAGAATCGCCTGAGATAGCAATTTCAGAACAAATAAATTCCGAAAGTTTAGTTTTAAAAACAAAATCATTTAATTCAATTCCAGTATCATAATATTTTAAATGTCCCGCAATTTTTTCAATATTTAAACCAGATTTTTCAGCAAAACTAAAGTTGTTTAATCTTAGTTGTATTGTGTCAGCTCCATATTTAAAATCACTAAGTTCAAGATTAAAACCAGAAATTTCGGCATCGGAATAATTGAATTCGTCTTCAATATTATTTAAGTATCTTACATCTTTATATTTTAATCTTGCATTAACAATTTCAAAATTATTGCAGGACAAGCTAAAGTCTGTCTCCTCGCTATCTGATGTTGTGTCTGGATCTGATGCAAATTTTTCTAAAATACTTTCGTAATTTGCAACTCCTAAACTGTCAACCTGAACACTTATATAAGGATTTATTAAAGAAATTTTCTCTAAATTCAAATCCATATTACGAAGGCTTATTGAAGCAATTTTCGCATTTATTTCTTGAGAACACAGTAAAGTGTCATTTTGTTCGTCTAATAATGTAATATTCTGTAAAACAATAGTTTTTGGCAATTTTATATAAACATTGTCTATGCTTAAAGCTATATCGTAATGTTTTGCAAAGTAATCTATCACAAATTTTGTTAATTTACTTTGTAAAAACGCTGAATTAATTAGAATAATAACTATAGCTAAGTATTTAACTATTAGCAAACTAAGTATTAGCAAAAATCGTTTTATTCTAATTCTATTCAATTTCTAAAGTTTTAATCAAATAAAAAACATTTTAATTAATTTACAAATATTCAAAAAAATAATTGAATAATTACAATTAAGATGTACTTTTGTAAACCTTTTTATGTTGATAAAATGAAAACTATTGTTTTAGGCATAGAATCTTCTTGTGATGACACTTCAGCAGCTGTTGTTTGTGATGGGAAATTATATTCAAACGTAATAAACACACAATCAATTCATTATAAATATGGTGGTGTTGTACCTGAATTAGCTAGCAGAGCACATCAACAAAATATTGTGTTAGTAGTAAAAGAAGCATTAGAGCAAGCAAAAATAAGTTTTGATGATATTTCTGCCATAGCTTTTACTCAAGGTCCAGGTTTATTAGGCTCTTTGCTTGTTGGTTCTTCATTTGCTAAAGGTGTGGCAATAGCAAAAGATATTCCTATTATAGGCGTTAATCATTTGCAAGGTCATATGTTTGCACATTTTTTAAGGGAAAAAGATGAAGAAGAATTTATTCCAAAATTTCCGTTTTTATGTTTGTTAGTTTCGGGCGGACATACTCAAATTATTGTTGTGGAGTCATATACAAAATACGAAATTATTGGCTCAACAATTGACGATGCTGCTGGCGAAGCTTTTGATAAATGTGCTAAAGTTATGAATTTAGGTTATCCTGGCGGACCATTGATTGATAAATATGCACAAACTGGAAATCCAAATAAATTTAAGTTTAGCAAACCTAATGTTGCCGATTTAAACTTTAGCTTTAGTGGCTTAAAAACTTCATTTTTATATTTTTTAAGAGACCAAATAAAAGAAAACGAAAATTTTATTTCCGAAAACCTACCCGACCTTTGTGCTTCTTTGCAATTTCAAATAGTTGATATTTTATTGGAAAAATTATCAAAAGCTGTAAAACAAACTGGAATTACAGAAATTACAATTTCTGGTGGCGTTTCGGCAAATTCTGGCTTACGAATAAAATTAACAGAACTCGCACAAGAAAAAGATTGGACTGTTCATATTCCAAAAATTAGATATACTACCGACAATGCAGCTATGATAGCTTTAATTGGATATTATCATTTTTTAGATGGAAAGACTGATGGACTTGATATTGTATCTGTTGCAAATTTAGCACAATTGAGTTAAAAGTGATACACTGAACGTAGTTGAAGTGTTAAAAGTTAAAAGCGATGCACTGAACGTAGTTGAAGTGTCGAAAGTGGATTTTAGATTTAATTCAGCTAATAGATGAAATTTTTTATTAAATTTGCAAACATTAATTTTTAAAGATTATGAATAAAGAATTTGCTAATCCTTGGCATAGTGTTTCGCCGGGTAAAGATGCACCAGAAATTGTAAATGGAATTATTGAAATTCCAAAAGGTAATCGTGCAAAATACGAATTAGACAAAAATAGTGGTTTGTTGAAGTTAGACAGAGTTTTATACTCTTCGGTTTATTATCCAGTAAATTATGGATTTATTCCACAAACTTATTGCAACGACAAAGATCCACTTGATATTTTAATTATGGCTCAAATCGAAATTGTTCCTATGTGCATTGTGCCAGCAAAAGTTATCGGTGTGATGCGAATGTTGGACAGTAACGTAGCTGACGATAAAATAATAGCTGTAAGTGCTGGCGACCCAAGTATGAATCATATTAATGATATTTCAGAGCTTCCCGACCATTTTATTTCTGAAATTAGAAACTTTTTTGAAGAATATAAAAAGTTAGAAAATAAAACTGTAGTGGTTGAGGAATATTTAGATAAATATACTGCTATGGAAATTATTAACGAGAGTTTTGAAGAATACAAACAAAAGTTAGAATTTTTAAAGTCTTATAAATTTTAAACTTTTAAATTATGAATATTTCTCTAAATTGGTTGAAAAACTATATAAATATTAGCGACGAACCCGAAACTATTGCAGCAGATTTAACAAGTTTAGGTTTAGAAGTTGGAACCATTACAGAATTTTCATCAGTAAAAGGTGGATTAAAAGGTCTTGTTGTTGGCGAAGTTTTAACTTGCGAAAAGCACCCAAATGCTGATAAGCTTAGCCTTACAACTGTTGATATTGGTTCTGGAGAAATTCAAAAAATTGTTTGTGGCGCTCCTAATGTGGCTGCTGGGCAAAAAGTTATAGTTGCAACTGTTGGAACAACTTTATATTCTAATGACGAATCTTTTACAATAAAAAAAGCAAAAATTCGTGGCGAAGAATCAAATGGAATGATTTGTGCCGAAGATGAAATTGGAATAGGAAGTTCACATGCAGGAATTATGGTTTTACCAAATGATACTCCTGTGGGTTTGCCTGCAAGCAAGTATTTTAATATAGAAGAAGATGTAGTTTTTGAAGTTGACCTCACTCCTAACCGCATCGATGCTGCAAGTCATATTGGTGTTGCAAGAGATTTGGCTGCTTTTAGAAATATAAAATACAATATTCCAGATGTTTCTAAATTTAAAGTTTCAAAAAATACATATTCAATTGATTTAGAAGTTGCAAACCCCGAAGCTTGTCCTCGCTATTCTGGAATTTGCATGGATAATGTAAAAGTTACAGATTCGCCACAATGGTTGCAAAATCGCTTAAAAGCAATAGGCTTAAATCCCATAAATAATATTGTAGATGTTACCAACTTCGTAATGTTTGAAACAGGACAACCTTTACATGCTTTTGATGGCGATAAAATTGCAAATAATAAAATTGTAGTTAGAACTGTTGACGAAAATCACAAATTTGTAACTCTTGATGGTGTTGAAAGAAGTTTGAAATCAACAGACTTAATGATTTGCAACGCTGTAGAACCAATGTGTATTGCAGGAGTTTTTGGTGGTTTAGATTCTGGAATTTCTAAAAATACTAAAAAACTTTTTATTGAGTCGGCTTATTTTAATCCTGGTTGGGTTAGAAAAACCGCTAAAACTCACGGACTTTCAACAGATTCATCATTTAGGTATGAACGCGGTGCAGATGTAAATATAACACTCTATGCTGCTAAACGTGCTGCTATGCTTATTGAACAAATTGGTGCTGGCGAAATTTCTTCAGAACTTAAAGATGTTTATCCACATAAAATTGAAAATAATATTGTTGATTTTTCTTACGAAACTTGCTGTAAGCTAATTGGAAAAGAAATTTCAAAACCAGAAATAGACAAAATTTTAACAGCTTTAGAAATTAAAATTTTAGAAAGTAAAGACGATAATTTAAAATTAGAAATTCCTTCTTATAGAGTTGATGTAACACGTGAAGCTGATGTTATTGAAGAAGTTTTACGAATTTACGGTTACAATAATATCGAAAATCCTGAAAAAGTTTCGTTTTCTGTTCTTAATTCAGAAAAACTTAGTCTTGATAAATTACAAAATACAATTTCTGATTTATTGGTTTCAGATGGGTTTAATGAAATTAAATGTAATTCTTTGATTAGTGCAAAATATTTTAATCAAGACGATAAGTCAATTGTTAGAATTTGCAATCCACTAAGTGCAGATTTAGCAATAATGCGTCCCACTCCTATTATTGGAGGTTTAGAAACAATAGTTTTTAACGTACATCACAAAATTTCGGATTTAAAATTATTTGAATTTGGACGCACTTACCATGCAAATACTGAAATTGCAGAACTTTCAAAAATTGAAAGATATTATGAATCTAAATTTTTAGCACTTTGGATAACTGGAAATAAAGATGTTTTAAGTTGGAATCAAAAGGAAAAACCAAGCGATTTCTTTACTTTAAAATCTTATGTTACAAAAATTACAACTCGTCTTGGAATCGACTTGGCAGAACTGAAAGAAGATTTTGTTTCAGACTCAAATTTTGAATATGCTTTGCAATATAAATACAAAGAAATTGTTTTTTGCAGTTTTGGAAAGTTGAATGCTAAATTAGCAAAATCAACAGATTGTGATAAAGATGTTTTTTATGCAGAAATTAATTGGGATTTAGTAAAAGAACTTGTTGCTAAAAACAAAATTTCATATAAATCTATCTCAAGATTTCCAACAGTAAAACGCGATTTAGCCTTAGTAATTGATAAAAACATAAGCTACAAACAAATGGTTGACTTAGCTAAAAAAACCGAGCCAAATTATATTAGCGAAGTTAATTTATTTGATGTTTACGAAGGCAAAAACATAGAACAAGGTAAGATTTCCTATGCTTTAAGTTTTAGTTTAGATGACCACGAGAAAACAATGACTGACAAGCAGATAAATAAAATAATGGAAAGACTTATTAAGGCGTTTGAGACGCAACTAAATGCTATTTTAAGATAAAAGTTAAAAGTTTTTAAAGTTCGTAAATTTGGATATTTAATATATTATATTTTTTAATGATATTATAAAGCCGTTGCAAATTATTATTTTTTGAGTTCAATAATTATTCTATTGTTTTCATATGGTTTGCTATTTAGAAAAATTGTATCTTTATTATCAACATTTATTTCAAAATATACATTTCCATTATTTAGTCTTGTTAATTTTTGAATAACATACATACCTATTCCATCGCCACCCAAATCAAGTTTTTTTGCCCAATGTCCAGAATAATTTTCTGTAAAAATATTTTTTAGTTCTGTTGGCTCAACTTTCAAACTTGTCATTTCCATTTGGATTTGAACTTTTTCATCTTCTTCTTTGAATAAAATATGCAATGTCGAATGTGGCATAATGTACTTAGACATATTATCAAAAATATGAGACAATATTACAGAAACAGACTTGTAGTCTATGGTTACTGTACCATGATATTGATCAATATCTATAACAATATTCCGCTCCACTAAATCAAGCCAAAATGGATTAAGAGTTAGAAGTAATACTTTATGTATAGGATGTTTTGAAAAGTCCATATATGGATTCTCATTTTCAAGCATTTCGTAAACATCAAATTCAGCTTTCATTAAATTTGAATTTTTTAATATTTTCAAATATGTATAAGCTGCTTTACTTATATCTTTTTCAATTATATTTTTGATATTATCAAGATGATTATTCCCATTTCTAAAATAATCTTGTGGAAATAATTTATATAGTTCTAGCAAAATATTCGAACTATGTGTTATTAGATTATGTTTTAATCTTCGAGTTTTTTGACTTTCTTTTGATTTTTGAACAATTAAATCTTTTTCTAAATGAATGGCTAAAATGGAAAATGCATCAAGATAAAATTTAAATATCCTATTTGTTAATTTTTTATCATATGAATAAAGGTAATAATTATAACTTTCTGTTTTATGCACTCCTTGTCTTCTAAATTCATTTGTATATTTGCAGAGAATTCTTTCGCAATCGCTATTACAATGAATAATCTCAGTTTCTATTTCTTGTACGTCACTATTGCTTACAATAATCTGCCCTAACTTATTTGTAATCAGATACTTCATCATAGACTAGCGGTAAAAAAAAGTTGAATAATATTCGCTAAAGAAGCTCCATTTTGAAGATTAAAAACATTTGCGATATTTTTTGCAGAAAAATCCTTCTTTAAATAAATAGTATTAAGGTATTTTTGAATCTTCTCTGATTCAAGTGTATATCCAAATTCTATCAATATTTGCTGTTTGATTCTTTCTATGCATTCTTTTAATGAAAACGCTTCTTTTGCATAATTTTCAACTACAGTTTGAAATTGATATGGATCAGCGTTTTTACTTAATCGCTTATCTGCCTTGTCAATTCCAGCATGAAAGGCTTGTATTTTTCCTTGATCTTCCGCACTATAAACGACTACTTTTTTATTAGGGTATTTTTCCTTTAATGCTATAATAAGACCAAGTCCTTCATCTTTGAATTTTAATTTTTTCCCGACACCTTGTATGTCAACAAATAGGATATGTGCTTCTCTTATTTCAGTTTGATCAATTGATTCTGCATCTTTAATTCTTTGTGTATTTTGCCATCCTGCATTTTTTAATATATCAACTACAGGAAAAACTTTATCATCAATGAACAGAATCTTACATACACTTTTGATTTCGTTCAAATTTCTCTCTTTAAGTACACTTTTTCTTTTTTTCCAAAATATCATACGAATTTGTTTTAGTAAATAATTATTATTAAAACATGTTATACGACACAAAAATAAAAAAAATTAAAATATAAACCTAAAATTTTACACATTATTTTCAATAATTATTAACACTTTTACTTGATTAGAGCAATTTACCAGCTCTAATTATAAATTTGAGCGAATATTTAACTTTAGGTGTAGCTTGTTGACAATAGTACACAACACTCCACCCATTGAGAATTGACATAAAATTAAAACTCTCACTTTTTTAGACGCGTCAGCCACTTTCGACTTTTAACTTTTAACTTTCAACTGATTTTTCAAGTGAGTGATAGCCTCATTTTCCCCTTTCTCAATAGCAATTTCAACTGCAAGTTTGGCAGCTTCTAAAAGCTCTTCTGATTGTTGTTTAAGACGGAAACTTTCTGTTATTTTTTCTTTTATTTGTTTTTGTATTTCTATCTTTATCAGAGGAATAGGAATGTTTTGAAATTCATTTTTATTAATTGCTGTTAAAATTGTTCCAGAACAATTTTGTTTTAAAATATTCTGCATTGGTTCAGATTTGAAAAGAACTAATAAAGTTTCAGAATTAATTTGTTTGGAATTAATTACATAGAATCCTGTAGAACAAAGTGCTTTGTTATATTTTTCTGTAACTAAAGCACAACTTGATAGCGAGCCTTCTATTGAGGAAATAATTACATCATCAGCTTTTACAAGTCTTCTTGCTCTTGATGGTAAATCTACTCCCCTTGATACTGTACAGTCTGTAATATCACCTGATGTACCGATATTAGCTAATTCAATGTATTTATATTCTATATTATCTTTTGGATTGTAATTTTTATCTTTTAATTCACAAACAGAAGCCAATTGGTCAAAACCACTTGAATAATTTTGAATAAGTTCTAAATAATCATCATACTTCTTCTGATAATATTCCGCGTCTAACCTACCAGTTTCTAAAAATGATTCTTTAAAACTTTTTATATTTATTGGGTCGCTACTTAGCTCAAAATCAGTTAAACCTAAGGTTTCAAGTAAAAGGGTTTCGGCTTGTTGGTATAGTTGTTTAGATTTTAATCTACTTTCATGAGCAGTATCAAAACAATTCTTTATTTCAAGTTGTATTGATTTATTTAAAATAGGCAATAATATTTCTTTTACTTCTTCAGGATTGACATTCGTTTGATTAATTGATTGACGAGAACGTCTCTTTATATCACGAATTCCATATTTTGTGTTTAAAAAAGCTGTAAGATATTCAGGATTAACAATGTTTTCATCAGGAACAAATCTAACCAAATAAGATGCAAATGTATATTCCTGTTTTTCAACTTTACGATAAAGTCCAGTTCTACCAACCCACTCATAAGAATTAGTTCTATTAAATAAGACATCTCTGTCTTTTAATTTAAATTTAATAAATTCTTCTTTTGAAATATCTGCACTTTTTTCAACATCTAAATCAGTTAACATATTATGAATTTCATTCATTCTATAAATAGGATAACCAACGTTGTCTTCATTCATAGATATAGAAATTCCATATTGAGCCTTTATTAAAACATTACCAATCTTATCATATTTCAATTTTGGGTTTCTATAAGGTTCTTTAGTCCAAAAATCACTATCTATTCTAAAATCTTTGTTTTTAAAAGTTTCAGATAATTCAACTTCTTCTACTTCCAACCCTTCCAACAATGCTTTATATTTAGCTTCGTTGAAAGGGTTATTTAAAAAAAACTTAGTCGTTCTTTTTTAGCGAATTCAATAAATGCTTCGGCAATTCCGTCTTTAGTGCAATTATCGTGGTTAAAAAGGTCGTGTTTTACTATTAAATGTCCGTGAGAGTCAAGTAAATATTCTTCTAAATCGTTAGGCGTTGCTTGATAATGGTTTTGCACATCGCTAAGTATATCGCTGTCTTCTATTTCAGCAGAGTGAAAATTCCCCTCCGCTGCCTTTGGAAAGTCTTTTTTACGAACAAAAATTTTATCGCCAGAATTATCTTTACTTGGCTCTTGCATAGTTGCAAAGAAAATTGGGTAATCATCAAGTTTAGGACAAAGCTTATCGTCCCATTTTTGCACAAATAAAACACTTGTTTTTGTACCTGTATGTGGTTTAAATACATTTCCATGCAAACCAACAATTGCTAAAATACGGCATCTTTCTGCAATAAACTCTCTTATTCTTTTGTCGCTACTATTATTAAAACGTCCTTGTGGCAAAACAATAGCCATACGACCACCAGGTTTTAAAAAATCAAGATTACGTTCAATAAATAAAATATCTCTACCAACTTTAGTTTGATATTTTCCATCTTCTTTTTTGCCCAACTCATATTTAGCAAGTATTCGGCTTTCTTTTATATCTCCTGCAAATGGTGGATTTGCCATAAGAATATCAAACGTAAAATCTCTATTACTGTTTTTATCAGCACGTAGCTTTTTCAATTTTTTCCAGCCTAAATAATAAATATCTTGCCAATCTTCGTCTTCAGTTTTTTCGTCCCATCTCTCCCAATCTAAAGTATTTAAGTGAAGCACATTAGTTTGACCATCTCCTGCAATTAAATTTAAAGTTCGTCCAACTCTAACAGCTTTTTCATCAAAATCTATAGCAAATACTTTATCCTGCACGTAATCAATACATCTTGGCGGTTTTGCATCTATAGTAAATAAATGGTTCTTGTTTAAACCTTCGTCTTTCATTATTTGTTCCCAAACGTGAAAAATTGTATGAACAGGGAAACCACAACTTCCTGATGCTGTATCAATCATTGTTTCATCTTCTTTTGGATTTAGCATTTTCACAGCCATATCAATTACATAACGTGGCGTAAAATATTGTCCTTTTTCTCCTTTACTACTTTTATTTATCAAATATTCAAAAGCTTCGTCAACCACGTCTAAATTTGAATTAAATAGCTTAACGTCTTGTAGTGACGAAACACAAATAGATAAGTGAGATGGTGTAAGCATTATTTTTGCATCATCTGTAAACACACCTTCCCATTTCTGTTTAGCATTATCGAAAAGTCCTTGAAGTTTATTTTTTAATTCTGATTCAGTATCGCCGTAGTTTCTAAATTCTAAATGACGAGAAGGATTGCGACCGCTTTCCATTTCGTCAAATAATTTTGTAAAAATAAGCTTAAAAAGTTCTTCAAAAACATCAACACCAGCATTAGCCAACACTTCATCTTCCATTTCAAGAATCAGGTCTTTTAGCGATTTACGTTCTGTTACCAATTTATCTTTTTCAATTAGATTCTCAATTGTCCAACGTTCTTCTAAAATATCTGAGAGTTTTTGGTCGGCTCGCGGAATATTGGGAATATCTTCAAAATAGTTAGGGTCTTTTCTATGATAATACGAAATTGATTCTCCATTACTCCAAATTCCAATTGGCGCTCCAGTTGCGTTGCAATACGACTTTAATTGCTCCTTTCCTTCTTTTAATTTTGGTTTTTTAAGCTCAACAATTATATAAGGGGTAGTTTTTTGTATTTTATCAAAAATTACAATATCTGCACGCTTTTTTTCACGTCCAAAAGTAACAGCATATTCAAGTTCTATTCGCGAAATAGGATAAGCTAAATCTTGAGTTAATACCATTACATAAAGTTGCCTTATAACCTCTTCGGGTGTAAGTTTTATTTCTTTTTTTCGAACAATACAATTAATATAAGGTTCAATTTTATTCCTACTTTCTCGAATTATAATATTTTCTTCAAGTTCTTTGATTTTATCATCACTAAACTGTGTTAGCCTATAATTAGTGTCTCGCAGAATATCAGCTAAAGTCATAATATCTTTTGTTTGCGTTATTAAAATGCAAATGTAATAATTTTTTTATTCATTTTATTTGATTTTTTCCCAGACGCGCCAGCCACTTTTAACTTTTAACTTTTAACTGACAAAGTCCATACATAGCCTGTTTTTCTGTCGAAAAATCTAATTATTCCATAATTATTTGCGATAATTATTTTCCATATGTTTTCTGAATAAGTGGCTGTATCTCTTTCTATTACTAAAACCTCATTATAAAATTTACCATTAATTGTCATTGTATCAAGTTTCCCTTCTATATAAGATGAAGCAATTCCTGAACTAAACACATTATCACTTATTTGTAATGAGATTTTACAAGCAATTGAAGTGCCTGCCTCGTTATTGTCAATATTAAAATAATATTGCGAACGTTCAGTATCAGAAAGGTGGAATACAGCATTTGAAATGCAATCGTCTTCAAAACGTTTTTTTTCTTTATATGCTTCAGATAAATGTTTACTTTTTACTGTGAAAATTAAGCTGTCATTTTGTTGATTAACATAAATTAATCTATCTCCCACTTCATAAGGCATCCATGTTAATTGTGATTTGTCGAAACAAGGACATTCTATATTTCTGCAACTATTTATAAAAAACATTGCAAGTAAAAGAAAAATTAATGTTGATGTTTTCATAGTTTGTTTAAATTTCAACTAACTTAGGGATATTACCAAGTTAAAATTAACTCTATCCAGACACGCCACAGCCACTTTTAACACTTCAACTACGAGTGCATAGCTTTTAACTTTTAACTGATTTGGTGTCTAGTAAATAAAATATGGTTTATAATAATCATCGTAAGGGCTTACAAATCCTAAATGTTTAGTATAAATTCCACGATGAATAGAATCTAATGTATAGCGATCAAGTTTTTTTGCTCGATAAACATTATATCTGCTTGCCATTAGTCCAAAACCATCGTTTAAATTTGTAAATGCAGGTTTGTCCTGTGCCAATCCACTTGAAGGTTCAGTAATGTCCATATAAATCATATAATTTTCGTCACCAACGACTAAATTATAAACTAAGCTTTCTGGCATTTTAACATATCGTTTTGCTCCTTCTCTAGGTGCTGGAATATTAGATTGTAATAAATTATAAAAAGCTACAACTGAGAATTTGCCACTAACTTCAGAATTGCCTTCAGTTGTTTTATAAGTTTTTGCTTGTAGCCATGGAATTGAATAATAAGTTGTATCATCATTATAAACCTCGAAATAATTAAATGTTAGGCACATTTGAAACACTTTACCATTTTCTCCATTATAATATCTATATTCTGAATTTCCTGCATAATGTCTTAATTCAACAGGCAATACTTCAACTCCAGATGGCATAGTAATAGATATTCCAGAAATCAACTTTGTTTCGCCTGTTACAATATGCTCACCGTCATTAATATTTACCTCAAGTTTATAAACAGCATCATCTCTCATATCCATTTTTTGACGCCATACAATATTTTTATCATTTGCAAAATAACCTTCTTCTTTGTCTATCTCTACAGGTTCAAATGTCCAAGTTCTAGTTTTATAAGTATTTACATATTCGTGTATGTAAACATCAACTTTTTTGTAAAATAATGAATCGCTATGCTGTGCCATTTCAGAAGCAGGCTTATTGCCAAGAAAGCTTTTATTTACTTTTACATATTGATATTCAGTAGATTGGTCAAGTACACAATACACAATAGGAATATCATCCCATTCTCCATTCACATCTACATCAGTACTACATGAAAAAATAAATAAAGAAATTAAACTAATAATTATTAAGTAGATTCGTTTCATCTTGTTATATTTGCAAAAATTTAAACGTCAAAATTATAAAAAATATTTCATACATAAAAAATAAAAATATGTCTGTTCACAAAGAAATTAAAAAAATCACTACTAATGTCTTGTTAGAGATGAAGCGTAACAATGAAAAAATTTCTATGCTTACCGCTTACGATTATTCACTTGCAAAAATTGTTGATGCTGCTGGAATTGATGTTGTTTTAGTTGGCGATTCAGCCGCTAATGTAATGGCAGGTTTTGATTCTACCCTACCAATTACTCTCGATCAAATGATTTATCATGCTGAGTCTGTTGTAAGAGCCGTAAATAGAGCTTTAGTTGTTGTTGATTTACCTTTTGGCACATACCAAGGAAATTCGGAATTAGCTTTATCTTCTGCTATTAGAATTATGAAAGAAACCGGTGCAGGTGCTGTAAAATTAGAAGGCGGATTAGAAATTGCTGATTCTGTAAAACGAATTATTTCTGCTGGTATTCCAATTATGGGTCATCTTGGTTTAATGCCTCAAAGTATTCATAAATACGGAACTTACACAGTTAGAGCTAAAGAAGAACAAGAAGCTAAAAAATTAATTGAAGATGCTAAATTTTTAGAAGAAAGTGGTTGTTTTTCTATTGTTCTTGAAAAAATCCCTGCAAAATTAACTCAACAAGTACTTAAAGAAGTTGATATTCCTATTATTGGAATTGGTGCAGGACCAGCTGACGGACAAGTTTTAGTATTGCACGACATGTTAGGAATTACTCAAGAATTTTCACCACGTTTTTTACGTAGATATGCAAGTTTAGATAAAATAATGTTAGATGCTGTAAATCAATATATTGAAGATGTAAAATCTACTGATTTTCCTAACGAAAACGAAATTTACTAACTTACATGCACAAACAACTTGAAATAATTTACGAAGACAATCACATTATTGCAGTAAACAAGCGAGCTTCACAGATTGTTCAAGGCGATAAAACTGGCGACAGAGCACTTTCTGAGCTTGTAAAGGAGTTTTTAAAAGAAAAATACTCTAAGCAAGGAAATGTTTATTTAGGTTTGCCACATCGCTTAGATAGACCTGTGAGTGGTGTTGTGTTATTTGCCAAAACATCAAAAGCTTTAACTCGATTAAATGCTATTTTTAAATCTGCTAGTGTACAAAAAACTTATTATGCGATAGTAGCTAATCCGCCTGCAAAAACAGAAGATAAATTAATTGATTATATTTATAGGAATACAAAGCAAAATAAGTCTTATGTGGTTGACAGCAGCAATCAAGAAGCAAAAAAAGCAATTTTAGAATATAAATTAATCGCAAAATCAGAAAGATATTATTTATTAGAAATAAATCTTATTACTGGACGGCATCATCAAATTAGGGCTCAGTTAGCAAATATGGGCTGTCCTATTCGTGGCGATTTAAAATACGGTTATCCACGCTCAAATAAAAATGGTGGTATAAATTTACACTCAAGAAAAATTAGTTTTATACATCCTGTGCAAAAAGAAGAAATAACCATTACTGCCCCATTTCCTGAAGAAAAAATATGGACTATTTTTAATATTAGTTAAAAACCATCAGTTAAAAGTCGAAAGTTAAACCACAAAAGACACAAAAGGGCACAAAAGTTAAAAGCGATGCACTGAACGTAGTTGAAGTGTCGAACCGAGCTTGCGAGCTCACCGAAGGTAA
>Ga0116149_1000944_pt1 | contig 36967 bp, 31 predicted proteins | sample AD_UKC057_MetaG_FD_89787 | JGI IMG/M metagenome (GOLD analysis project Ga0116149, IMG submission 89787) | Active sludge microbial communities of municipal wastewater-treating anaerobic digesters from USA - AD_UKC057_MetaG | ecosystem: Engineered > Bioreactor > Anaerobic > Digestate | place: USA...
AAGGAAAACGGCGTGGCAGAGGTTCAGGACCCATCTCTCCGAAAAGCTGATAGAGCGTTCCTACTGCGATACGCTTGTTGTCCATCCCGCTCTACAGTAATAGTGGGCACGTCCCGCCAATGAAACAAGACGCTGCCCCTGTCGGGCAGCGTCTTTCATCTCCCGATACAAATCGCAATACCGCGCCGGCATCGGTTAATCGTTTCCCGCGTTCATGACGATCGGCTCATTTTTTGATAAACGAACGCCAGATCCCACGTGCCAGAAAGGCGAGAAGACAGAAAGCGCCCGACACGAAAATGATGTCCGGTCCCATCCTGAGCCATGAAACCGTCCGGATGAAATCCCCGCTTGCGATTTCAGGGCTCCGCGCATACCACATGCCCTTGCTCACCGCATGGTAAAACTGGTAAAATCCCGAGGGTATCAGGCTTATAACCGTCATCAGAAATATGCCGCCATTCAGGCCCCAGAAACACCATTTGAGAAGAGAATCGGACCATGCGTCCTTTTTGAATATGTGCCGCACCGAGAAAAGCATGAGCGCAATCGCCAGGAGGCCATACACCCCGAACAACGCGGTATGCGCGTGTATCGGGGTGGTGTTGATCCCCTGGATATAATAAAGTATGATGGGCGGGTTTATGAGAAAACCAAACACCCCGGCCCCCACGAGGTTCCAGAAAGCGACCGAGATGAAGAAATACAGCGGCCATCGGTACTCATAGGCGGGACCAGCTTTCTCAATTGTCCGGAGATTCATCGCCGCCTCAAAGCCTAAAAGGGAAAGCGGAACGACCTCAAGTGCCGAGAATACCCCACCAAGGGCCATGATGGGGGCCGGCGTACCCGACCAATACAGGTGATGGAACGTTCCTATTATACCGCTGCCGAGATAGAGAAATACGCTAAGGTACACGGTGGTGTGGGCAAACTTCTCGCTTACTGCTCCGATCCGGGAAAGTATGAAAGCAAGAACAACCGTTGCGAAGACCTCAAAAAATCCCTCAACCCAGAGATGCACCACCCACCAGCGCCAGTACTCGGCGTCCGAAAGATGGCTTCCCTTTCCATACATGAGACCCGCCATGTAAAACAGCGGAATCGCTATAGAGCTGTAGAGAAGGAGGTGTGTAAGTCCGCCTTTATCTTTCTCATTCTTAAGCGCCGGAAGGATAGACCTCAGAACCAGGACAAGCCAAATCAGCATCCCCGCGATGAGCAGCAGCTGCCACACCCTTCCAAGCTCAATATATTCATACCCCTGGTGTCCGAAATAATAACCCTCCCCGCCGAAGAATCCCTGTATAGACAGCCATGAGCCGGAGAGAGATCCCAGGACAACAACCACAACCGCCGCGAACAGGATGAGAACGAGTTTCCCCTGGTGCTTCGGCTCTTTGCCGACAAAGGGCCCGATGAACAGCCCCGCCGCCAGGAAGCAGGTCGCGATCCAGAAAATAGCAAGCTGAAGGTGCCAGGTCCTGAGCGCGGCGTAAGGCAGAATCGTGGCGATCGGGAGTCCGAAAAAATTATTTCCTTCAACCGTAAAATGCGCCGTGAGAGAGCCGGTACCTATCTGCGCCAGAAACAGGAGTGACGCCACAAGAAAATAGAGCACCGTGGCTTTCTGGCTCGGCGTGGGGGCCGGTTCATTGAGGGCCACGAGCCGTGCCGTATAATCATCCTCCCTCATGTACCTGTTATAAAAAAACAGCACCAGTCCCAGCGCCAGGATGAGCAGGACCACGCTCACGATCGACCATATGACCATTTCGGCCGTGGGGACGTTTCCGACCAGGGGATCATAGGGCCAGTTTGTCGTATAGGTAACGTCTTTGCCGGGCCGCGTCGTACCGGCCGCCCAGGCGAGCCAGGAAAAAAAACTCGCGATGATAAAACCGTCTTTGTCATTGCGGGCGATACCCGGCTGCAGGCCCATGCGGTCATTGCCTTTTATAAACAGATCAGTGTAATACTCTTTCAGATTTTGAAAAGCCTCAGCCTGGTAGGCTGTATATACCAGTTCGTTCTTCTCGGGATCATATCTGTTGACTCGAAGATCCTTCGCGACCAGTGCCGATATTTCAGCTTTTTTTACAGGGTCAAGGGAATCGAATTCCTTGTTCGAATAGGATCGCGCCTTATCCGCATCAAGCCCCAGGTATCGCGCCGCAGCGTAGAGACCGAGTCGATGGAGGTAATCGGCCGACCAGTCCGGTGCGAGATATGATCCGTGGCCCCAGATGGTCCCTATATGCTGGCCGCCCCTGCTGTAATAGTAATTTTGTCCATCTTTGATATTTTCACCCGTTATCAGGACCTTGTTATTCTGATCAACTATCCTGTGAGGAACGGGCGGCTTGTCACGTTTAATCAAATAACCGCCGAAGATCAGGACGCCAAAACACATGACGAGAATAAATAACAATATAGCACGCACCTGCGGTTTTACCATGATTTACCCCCTGTTGTTTGGAATAATATAAATTTTCAATACTGATGGCATACAGTGAGCCGATTTTTTCGGCGCGCCGGCTTCCCCCTTAAAAATTGTTTTAAATTATGACGCAGCAAGGCGTCTACGGTCTCGCCTTTTCGTTCAGGTTTGAGATTTATGGTTTATTAGAATAATTTGTATGTTAGAGTTACTGATAACTATTGACGAACGTCAAGTAAAAGATCGCAACTTAATAATTTCATGATATCTTTTATTATTCAGCAGAAGTGATTAATGCCGCCATCCCGCGCCAAATCATGACATTTGACAAAGAAATGTCCACAAGTTTAAGTCTCATCTCCTTTACCAAAAGAGGAGGCAGGATTACCCCGCCCCCTCTCATGTTCCTGATTATTCAACCGCTCCATCACTCCTTAATAGCCGGGTATGATCGACTGGATTCCGAACCCTCCCCTGCTATGACCCCGCACTGTCAAACCGATCGGCGTTCATCACCTTGTTCCACGCCGCGGCGAAATCCTTCACGAACTTCTCCCCGGAGTCATCGCAGGCATAGACTTCAGCCAGCGCCCTGAGCTGTGAATTTGAACCGAAGACCAGGTCAACGCGGGTACCGGTCCACTTCAGCTTGCCCGTTTTGCGGTCACGGCCCTCGTATATGCCGTCATCTCCCGCTGTCGGTTTCCACTCAGTGCCCATGTCGAGCAGATTCACGAAGAAGTCATTGCTGAGCGCTTCGGGCTTCGTGGTGAAGACGCCATGCTTTGACCCTCCATAGCTGGCATTCAGGACGCGCATGCCGCCCACGAGCGCCGTCATCTCCGGCGCGGTCAGGGTCAGGAGCTGCGCGCGATCTATCAACAGCTCCTCTGCAGAAACGGAGTATTTTGTTTTAAGGTAGTTGCGGAACCCGTCAGCGACCGGTTCGAGCACCGCGAAGGAGCCTGCATCGGTCTGCTCCTGCGTAGCGTCCATGCGTCCCGGGGTGAAGGGGACCGTCACCTCGTGACCGGCGTTCTTCGCGGCCTTCTCGACGCCGGCGCAGCCGCCAAGGACGATCAGGTCCGCGAGCGACACCTTCTTCCCGCCGGATTGCGCCTTGTTGAAATCCGCCTGGATTTTTTCAAGTCCCTGTAAAACCTTTTTCAGCTGCGTGGGCTGGTTGACCTCCCAGTCCTTCTGCGGGACCAGGCGTATACGCGCTCCGTTCGCCCCGCCGCGCTTGTCGGAGCCGCGGAACGTGGACGCCGACGCCCAGGCGGTCGAAACCAGCTCCGATACCGACAGGCCGGAAGCCAGGATCCTGTCCTTCAGCGAGGCGATGTCCTTCGCGTCAATAAGCTTGTGATCGACCGCGGGAATGGGGTCCTGCCAGATGAGCTCTTCCGCCGGGACCTCGGGGCCGAGGTAGCGCGAGCGCGGTCCCATGTCCCGGTGCGTCAGCTTGAACCAGGCGCGGGCGAACGCGTCGGCGAATTCGTCCGGGTTCGCCAGGTAGCGCCGGGCGATTTTTTCATACGCGGGGTCGAACTTGAGTGCAAGGTCGGCGGTGGTCATCATGGGCCGGACTTTTTTAGATGGATCATGGGCGTCGATAACCATGTCCTCGTCTTCCACGTCTTTCGCCAGCCATATATAGGCACCTGCCGGACTTTTCAGCAGCTCCCAGTCATATTTGAACAGCACTTTCAAATAACCCATGTCCCACCTTGTTGGGTTCGGTTTCCAGGCGCCTTCAAGTCCGCTCGATATGGTATCGCCGCCCTTGCCGCTCTTGTAGCTGCTTTTCCAGCCCAGGCCCTGCTCCTCGATCGGCGCTCCTTCCGGTTCCGGGCCCACCAGCTTCGGGTCTCCCGCTCCGTGCGCTTTGCCGAAGGTGTGGCCGCCGGCGATCAGGGCGACAGTCTCTTCATCGTTCATGGCCATGCGCGCGAACGTCTGGCGTACGTCATGGGCGGAAGCGGCGGGTAACGGCTCTCCGTTAGGGCCTTCAGGGTTTACATAGATAAGACCCATCTGCACGGCCGCCAGTGGATTTTCCAGCTCACGGTCTCCGCTGTAGCGCTTGTCGCCAAGCCAGGTGTCCTCCTTTCCCCAGTAAACGTCTTCTTCCGGCTCCCATATATCCTCGCGTCCGCCCCCAAAGCCGAAGGTCTTGAAGCCCATCGACTCCAGGGCAACGTTGCCGGCCAGGATCATGAGATCGGCCCAGGATATCTTTTTCCCATACTTTTTCTTTACCGGCCAGAGCAGGCGGCGCGCCTTGTCCAGGTTGACGTTGTCCGGCCAGCTGTTGAGCGGCGCGAAGCGCTGGTTGCCGGTGCCGCCGCCGCCGCGGCCATCCGAGGTGCGGTAGGTGCCGGCGCTGTGCCAGGCCATGCGTATCATGAGTCCGCCATAATGACCCCAGTCGGCAGGCCACCATTCCTGCGAGTCAGTCATGAGCCTGGCAAGGTCCTTTTTCAGGGCTTTCAGGTCAAGCTTCCTGAATTCCTCGGCGTAGTTGAAATCAGGGCCCATCGGATTGGAGGCCGGCGTTTGCTGGTGCAAGATCCCCAGGTTCAGCTGATTGGGCCACCAGTCACGGTTCGATGTGCCGCGGCCTGACGGTTTTTTATTCATTTCACTCATAATGGTCCTCCTTTTTTATATTATAGTATCCTTTTCAATTAAAACCCCGGATCGATATCGGGCGATCCATCTCATCATATTCTGTCTTTTTTTCTTTTTCTGCATTTCTCGCAGGTGCCAAAAAACTGGATCGTATGGCCGGAAATGCTGTGTTTTGACATTTCCCGGGCCTTTTTCGTTATCAACTCCTGAGACTGCATGGGAAAATCAGTAATCGTTTTGCACGTATCGCAAATAAAATGATAATGCAATCCCGGGATGGCGTCGTAATGTTCAGCACCGTCGCCGAACTCCCTCCGGGTTATTCGTCCCTCTTCAACCAGTATATTAATATTGCGGTACACATTGCCAAGGCTGATGGAGGGCGTTTCCTTTTTCAGGGCTTCGTAAACATTATGCGCGGCCGGATGATCCATACGCGATCGTATGAACTCATAAATCCTTTCGCGCTGCCTGCTTTTGCGACGTACGGGTTTCATACTAATAATGATTCTTAATATTAATAAAATTATGAGGCAACGTCAAGAGAATAAGGGGAAAAAACGGGCATATATTTTTTTTATTTGGAATAATTGGGCAGGACCAATAAATCAGCTCAATTTAAACACCAGTGCCTATAAAAAATGATATGCGGATCCGGGCGCAGGCCGGTTTAGGGACCGGTTCCGGCCAGTAGTCACGCGAACCGCGAAGGCATTATCTTACGGCTCCGATAAGCTCATGCACGATTACCGGCTCCTCTCTTCCCTTGACCTTCGTCTTATGCGCATGCCCCCAGACAAACCTGGAGTGTATCATCCGGTAGGTGCTTTCAGATACAAGTATCGACGTGCCGGTTCTTTTATTGAGCGATTCTATGCGGGACGCCGTATTGACGGTATCGCCGATGGCCGTGTATTCCTTTTTCTTGCTGAAGCCCAGGTTTCCCATAATGACATTGCCCGAGTGAAGGCCGATTCCTATTTTGAATGCGTGGTTGAAATGGCTTTCCAGGTATTCATTGAATTCTCCCACCGCTTCCGCCATCCCGAGCGCCGCCCGCGCTGCAAGAGCCGCATGGCCTTCCGTCAACTCGCGGTCAAGCCCGAATATGACCATGATGCCGTCACCCATATACTTGTCGATATAGCCGCCGTACGTGTCAATGATGCCGCCTATAGACTCAAAGTACCTGTTGAGTATATGAATTACATCATACGGCAGAGCATTCTCTGAAAATGCCGTGAATGATCGGATGTCTGAGAAAAGGATGGTTACATCTGCCTCTCTTCCCACCTCGCTCACATTGGCCCTGCCCTGGCTTATTGCCTCGGATATGTCCCTGTCGTCAAGGACGAGCCTCCTGAGCGAAATGTCCCCCTCGGTGGTCGTCTGGCAGGCAAGGCGCACTTCCGGCGAAAAACCCTTGATCCTGGCAAGACGTGATTCACGATCATTACGCGGGCGGCAATGCTCCAGGCCGTCCATTATAATGACCCTGCAGGTGGAACAACGAGCCCTGCCGCCGCAAATATGCGTGTGGGGTATACCGGCGTCCAGCGAAGCCTGCAGTATCGGCACGTTAGAGGTGGTCTTCACCTCCCTGTCGCCGATGAAATTCAGCCGCACCTCCCCGGCTTCCTCGTCTGTCAGGATTTCAGCCCGAACGGCGTCATCCAGGTCAATGCCGGTCTCACCTTCGTCCTGGAAAGTGAACCGTTGCAGGTATGCCTTCGCAAGGTCTGTCAGTTTTGTTAACGCGGAACGCGTGTCGCGCGGGCTGCATGATCCGTTTATGCAGAAATAGGCGGTGCTGTACCCGCTGCACTTGTCGAAGATAGGACAGATAACGCAGTTGCAGCCGTCCTGCCGGATTTCTGCCCTGCTTGGTCCCGATGCGCAGAACAGCGCCTCGCCGCGAATACCGGAATAACTGGGACATGTTCCGCAGTTCTGTGCGCACACGAGGAGGTTTGTAAGATTCATCGTTATGGCAGGATGATTTTTGCCTGAGACATACCGGCCTTTTTGCATCATGGGAGCTTTCATGCGGTCTTTCATCTTTTTGGGGAGCAGGCTCATCATGCCCATCATCACTTTAATAATCAGTCCCATGCTGTTTCCTCACAACGATATTTTTTATTATTGCATTCCCATGTGACAGATATCCTGATTCAAATCAATAGTATACTAACATCAAATCTGAAGATACAATTTTCAGACGGAATTGTAAAGACATTATTCATGCAGAGTATTGCTGGAACCAACAGATGCGGTGAGACATAATAATTATGCATATCATCAATCTCATGTCTGGCTTTGAAAAACCCAGCAGCAGGAATCCCGGGATACAGTCGGGACGTGCAATGCATTTACCCTTCCTTTGCGATCGCATAATTCGCCCGACCGGATGATAATTCACTTGACAGGATCAGATCGCTGTTTAATTGTTGTAAATACAACAATTGTTTTTGCAACATTTTGGAAATGGAATGTGTATGTTTCATGACAGAATAACGTATTTCCCGCAGTTTACCAAGAAAGTCTTCAATGAACATGACATTTCAAAGCTGAATCTTGACATTAATAAAACACAGACTCACATCCTGATGTGCATAAATGAAAACTATGAAAAATCAATGTCAGAAATAAGTTTAATGACCGGGCTGGAAAAAAGTTCTTTTACCCGCTCTGTTGATTGCCTCGTTCAAAATGGATTTATTACAAGGATTGCCCTGGAAAACGATAGAAGAAAAATAAAATTATCTCTAACAAATAAAGGCATCAAAGCTGCAAAACGTATTAAAAATGACTTCGATATCTATTTGGATTCATTAATATCGGATTTTTCAGAAAAAGAAAAAAATGAATTTTTTGAATCATTGGAAACCATTTCAAAATATATGAATAAAATATTAGTGAGAAAATAAAATGACGAACACAAAACAGGCTTCCTTGGAAAAAAAAAGAGTGTCTAACATTATTAAAGATTGGGCGGATAAAAATAAAAAGGTCTTCTGGAAATATGAAGTTTCGTCCTTTTACAAGTCATATGTAATAAAGGTGGCCAATCTGCCCCATCCATCATCAACAAACATTACGGTATCGAAGAATAATCGGTTGCTGAATGATCAACAAAAAACACAATTATGCATTGCCATAGAAAAAGCGCGTGTTAAAGCAGATGTTTTAAGCGGTTCGAATATTGATGTTCAAATTGATTATAAAAACGGGGCTGTAATTGCCGAGGTGATCTAGCATATCATATCACTCCTGCCTGTCCTTTCCCCGGATTTGCCATGACCGCGCGTCTGTTTGAAGTGCCCGAATCTCCCGCGCGGTACGGAGCCCGGGATAGCGCCGCACCGCGCGAGCTCCTTCCGGCACTTAACGCCGGAATGCCCCTGCTCGTGTTGCCTGAATCATTTGAGTTTCGGCGGCGGCATAACCAGGCCTTCGCCGACTCCTACCGTTTCACCCTTCTGGTTCGTCCATGTCAGCTTCATTTTTATCCACTTACGTTCTGGGAGCTTCTCGACAACCTCGGTTGTCGCCGTAATGGTGTCGCCGATATAGGTCGGGGCCTTGAACCGCGTCTTGATTTCGAGGGCCACGGTGCCCAGACCCGGCAACTTCATCCCCCAGACCGGGGCAATAAGGCCGAAGGGTAGAGTGCCGTGCGCAATCCGCGTTTTAAACGGGGTCTTCTTTGCGAACTCCTCGTTCATGTGCATGGGATTAAAATCACCGGATATCGCGGCGAAAAGAGCAATATCCGTTTCGGTAATTGTCTTTGAAAAAGACGCGGTGTCCCCTATGTTTAATTCCTCGTATGATTTACCCAGTTCGTATTCCATGGTTCTCTCCTTTATATTGTTGAATTGAATCTTCCGATAGGTCCGCAAGCGCTTGCGGACCTATCGGATGCGTGATTACTTCCCCGCGTACTTCCGGATTAAATCCTTCGCGATCAGGATCCGCTGTATCTCGGAAGTCCCCTCTCCTATCTCGCCGAGCTTCGCGTCGCGGTAGAGCCTCTCCACCGGGAATTCCCTGATGTAACCATAGCCGCCGTGGACCTGCACGGCCAGGCTTGAGATCTGCGTCGCCGCCTCGGACGACCACACCTTGGCAACCGAGGCCAGCACCGCTGCCTCGGGATTCTTCGTGTCCTTTGCCCAGGCGGCCTGGTAGATGAGAAGGCGCGCCACGTCGGACATGATCATCATGTCGGCGAGCTTGAAGGATACCTCCTGGTAGCGGTTGATCGGCTTGCCGAAAGCCTTCCGCTCCTTCGAGTACCTGTTGGAGAGCTCAAGGCATTTGGCCGCGATGCCAAGGCATACGGTCGCCATCCCGATCCTCCCGTACTCCAGGGTCTGCATGGCCTGGATGAAGCCCTTGCCGACTTCACCGAGGACTGCGCTCTCAGGGACCTCGCAGTCCTCGAAGACCAGCTCGGCCGTGGGCGATCCCCGGAAGCCCATCTTGTCAAAGGGCCTGCCCGCCGAGAACCCCTTCGTGCCCTTGTCGACCAGGAAGGAGGTGACGCCAGCTCCGGGCCCCTTCTCCCTGTCGTTGTAGGCGAATACCAGCGCCGTGTCGGCTATGGGCGCGTTCGTGATGAAGGTCTTGGTCCCGTTGATGACCCACCGGTCGCCCTTCCTCACTGCGGTCGTCTTGATCGAGGCGGCATCACTGCCGGCTTCCGGCTCGGTCAGGCCGAAGCAGCCTATGATCTCGCCCCTGATGATGCCGGGAAGGTACTTCTTTTTCTGCTCGCCGGTGCCGAAGAGCCGTACCGGTATGCCGAAGAGCCCGCTCGACGCTCCGCACGAGAGAAATGTCGAGGCGCACGCCCTGGCCACTTCCTCGCCTGCGACCGACTGGCTTATCAGGTCGAGATTCGTTCCGCCGTAGGCTTCCTCGTGCCCCATGCCGAGGTACCCGAGGTCAGCGAGCATCCTGATGTTCTCTTTCATCAGCCTGCCGGCATCGTCATGGGTCGCCTGGTCAAGCATCGCCGCGCGAGGCTCGATCTCCTTCGCGCAATACTTCGCGAAGTTCTCCTTTATGGATATCTGTTCCGGTGTCAAATCGTAGTTCATTGGATCATGCTCCTGGGTGGTAGTAATTCTTCCATTCCCGGCGTCCCTAAAACAGGCTCAGGATACGGGATATGATGAATCGCTGTATCTCGGATGTCCCCCCGCCTATCTGGGCGATCTTCGCGTCCCTCAGGAAGCGTTCAACGGGATAATCATGGATGAAACCGTACCCGCCGAAAATCTGGACCGCGTCGCTCGCAGCCCTGATGCCCCAGTCGCCGGCCACGGCCTTGGCGATGGAGGTGTGCATGTGGTTGAGCGGTTTCCCGGAATCCTTGTCACAGGCAACGCGGTATACCGCCATCCTGATCGCCTCTTGTATTATCCTAAGATCAGCGAGCTTGTGCTGTATCGCCTGGAAGGAATTGATGGGTTTTTCGAACTGCACGCGCTCTTGGGAATACCTGGTGCATTCCTCGATGGCGAATTGCAGATTTCCTATGAACGGCGCGAGCAGGGAGCTCCGGTCCCATGAGAGGGTCTCGTGCGCATATTCCATTCCCTTGCCGACCTCGCCCAGCAGGTTCTCCTCCGGGACCTCGCAGCTGTCCAGGAAGACCTCGGAGGTGGCCGAGGCGCGCACGCCCATCTTGTGGAACGGCTCGCCCGTGGAAAATCCCGGGGCGCCCTTTTCAACGATGAACGCCGTGATCCCGTTGTGCTTCAGCTTCCTGTCGATGGTGGCATAGACCACGCAGACGTCGCTGACCGGCGCGTTGGTGATGAAGGTCTTGGACCCGTTCAGGATCCACCGGTCACCCTTTTTCACCGCGGTCGTCGACATCGACGCGGCGTCCGATCCCGCGCCCGGCTCGGTGAGGCCCATGCAGCCGATCCACTCCCCGCTCGCGAGCTTCGGGATAAATTTTTTCTTCTGCGCATCGTTCGCGTGCTTATAGAGCGTATCCGCGCACAGGTAGGTGTGCGCGCCCAGCGCAAGCAGGTGTCCCTGGTCCACGCCGGCATGGCCGAGCGCCTCGCCCGACAGGCAGCAGGTTACGACGTCGGCGCCGGACCCGCCCAGCTCCTCCGGGAACGGAAGGCCCAGCAGCCCCATGGCGCCCAGCTTTCGCCACACTTCCATCGAGAACTCGGACTTCAGATCAGCCTGCTCGACCAGCGGCGCTATTTCCTTTTTCGCGTAACGATACACGCTGTCCCTGAACATCAGTTGCTCTTCAGTAAAACCGAACTCCATGGGTACCTCCTTCTATTGTGCATATGTGTCATATGATGCGGATCACCGCATCCTCTTTCCCTGGATCTCCCCCCCGGCCATCTCCCCCCTGACCCGCGTGCGGGGAAAGGGGGAAAGAGGGGGGATGGGGCGATCCCAGCTCGGGCTGTGATCAGGTTAGTTCTTCAAACCCATGATCAGCCGCGCCTCGTCCGGCGTGGCAATCGGCCGTCCCAGGCTGTCCGCCATGCCGGCCGCCACCTCGACGAGCTCCCAGCTGCCCCTGGCCAGCTCGCCGTTCGGCATGCGGATGTTGTCCTCGAGCCCGACCCGCATGTGGCCGCCCAGGAGGCAGGAGAGCATGATGGCCGGGAACTCGTCCGTCCCCACGCCGCAGGTGGTGAAGTTCGCTTTCGCGGGGATGGCGTTCATCAGCGCGATAAAGCTCTCGACCCTGAAGGCCTGGCCCCCGGCGACGCCCCACACGAAGTTGAAGTTCATCGGGTCGGTGAAGAAGCCCTGCTTCATGATGAGCAGGGTGTTGTCAAGGCCGCCCATGTCGTAGACCTCGATCTCCGGCTTGACGCCGTTCTCCTCCATGGCCCTGCCGAAATCCTGCAGCATGGTGAAGGTGTTCTCGAACACGTAATCGATGAAGATCTTGCCGGTCTTCCGGTCAACGATGCTGAAGTTCATCGTGTTGGTGTTGAGGGACGCCATCTCCGGCTTTACCGCCACGATCTGCGAGATCCGCTGTTCCGCCGTCTTGCCCATGCCGACTGCCGAGCTCAGGTTCACGATCAGCTCGGGGCACTTCTGCTTGATGGCGTCATGGGTCTCACGGATCCGGTCATGCTCGTGGGTGGCCATGCCATTGTCCGCACGCGCGTGCACGTGCACCATGGCCGCGCCCGCCTTCCAGCACTTGTACGCCTCGGCGGCGAACTCCGCCGGCGTGTACGGCACGTTCGGGTTCTGGTTCTTCATGGTCGCGGCCCCTGTCAGGGCGGCGGTAAGGATGACCGGTTTCGTCAGGTCGGGCCTTCCTCCCCTTCCAAACCCCTCGGCCACCGGGTGCTCGCTCGGATCATACATTTTCCGCGCCGGGCGCGCGGTACGATCCGCGGCCTTGGCTTTCACGCCTTCCGGCTTGAAATGATCTATGTCGAGTATCGTATTCGTCGTTTTCGCGGCAAATACGGCCTCCACGCTCATCCCGATCTTCACATCCTCGGGCTTGATCTCCTCGAGGATGTGGACGAAGGGCGTGTCGGCCCCCTCCAGCTTGATCAACGCCAGCACGAAGGGCGCCTTGCGCGGAAGGTGCTTGTCGTCGTACCGTACCACCGTGAAATTAACGACCGTGCCGTTGTTTTCAAGCTCGACCCAGTTGTCCCGGATGTCGGTGAAGTCCCGGTTGCACACCTGACGGGGCGGTATGAATACCGTGTTGCAGGTAGGGCATTTCACTCCCATGATCTTCTTCTTGTCGCGGAGCGTGGTAATGAACGTGCTGCCCACCCGCCCTGCGAAATAGGAATAGGGGAGCGCCAGTTTCCCTTCAAACGTGAGGCAATCCTTATCATCGTATTTCTGAGCCATCGTTCCCCTCCTTACTCGTCTATCTCGAAATAATTGATGTCGAAAATGCTGCCGACACGTTTATCGTTCCATACCGGGCGGACCCTGGTGCCGGGTTTTTCGTTCCGGCCGCCCTTGATCTGGTCGATCTGATCCCTCCGTATGAGATGCATGAAAACATCGTTCCCCTTGCACCCGTCCAGCAGGACCATCACCATGCCGTACGGCGTCTCGCGGGCCTCGCCGGTGAGTGGGTCGGGACTTGAATAGTACACATATTCCATGTACCGCACCTGCCCCTTCGGCCCCACTTCCACAAAATCATCAACGCGCACCCGGCACATGGCGCACATTTCCCGCGGCGGAAGCTGCATCCTGCCGCACTTGGGGCATTTGTTCGCCAGTATCTTTTTCTCCTTGAGCCCGTTCAGGAATTTGCCCATGATCGGACCGGAGGCGAAGCGCTGGTTGACTGAAATTGTCTTCTTGAGGACGATGAGCTCCTGCTCCTGCACTCCGCCCCCCATCGGGTCCACGTACTTATCGAAATAGTCGCCCCACTTCATGGCCAGGTTGAGGTCTCCGATAACGGCGCCGCGCCCCGCCGCGAGCAGGCTATTCGCGTCGTTTTTCCCAAGGATCATATCGACATAGTCCTTCGCGTCGCCCAACTGGATGATGGCGTTCGGCTTGCCCTCGATGCCCGTGACGACCCGGCAGGTTTTGTCCTTGATGAACACCGACCATTTTCCGCCCTGGTCTCCTCCGAGATCGAAGCCGTAGATCACGTCAAGGCCCTCTGCCGCGTCTGCCTTAAACCTGCTCTCCACGGTGCCGAACATGTCGAGGAGGTAGTCGCGGACCGTCATCTCTTTCTTCTTGATGACGAATTTCCGGAACATCTTGCTTGTCTTGCCGAAAGCGGCCATATCGCCCTCAACTTTTATCTTCCCGCCCATGAAAGCGTTCGTCCCGTCAACCTTGCCTGCGTTCACGCCCACGAAGGTCTCGCCGTCGGAGGACATGACCGAGGCACAGCCGGTCAGGTTGTCGATCTTCTCCACCGCCGCAAGGGAGCCGTTGTACACGCTGACCTTCCACTTCCCCTCCCCGGCAATATCGTACCCGAACGAGCCGGTCACTCCAGTCGCGCCCTCGGGCCTGAAGCGGTCCTTCATGGTATTGAATATATCTTCCACTTTTATTCCCCAGTATTCAGCCATTGCATTCCTCCTACCAGTTAAGTTCCTTTTCGAGCATCATGAGGACCGTCCACAGCGTGCCGCCGAACCCGGACGCCAGGGCGTGCCGCACGGGCTTCGGTATCTGGTGTGCGCCGGCGTCTCCCCGGATCTGGAGCGCCGCTTCGGCGACGCGGACCAGGGCCGTCGCGCCGATCGGATTGGAAGCGATAACGCCACCCGACGGATTGACGGGAATTTTCCCGCCGATCATGATCTCCTTGTCCTCGACGAGCTTGATGTGTTCGTCTCCCTTGAGCTGGAAAAAATCCCGCAGCCAGTCGACCGCCCACCAGGACGCCGGGTCGTACATCTCGAATACGTCGAAATAGTCGGTCGGGTTCGTGATGCCGTTCCGCTTGTACAGGTTTTCCGCCGCAAAGCGATGCGTCTGCATCACCGGGTATGCGTCGTCGTAGCCGAAGATCTGGAATATTTCCTCCCGATGCACCGTAATATGGTCACGGATCCACACCGGTTTCTTTGATAGCTCTTTCGCTTTCTTCTCGCATGCGAATATCACGCAGCAGGCCCCGTCAGACTGGGAGCACATCTCTATGAGCTTCAGGTCTCCGATGAGCTTGGGTGATGATTTTATCAGGTCGTCAATCTGATCGAACTCAAGCCCGAATGAGCGGTGCGCATTGGGGTTCAGGCCCGCATGCTTGTCCATGATGACGCGGTACATGAGCGAGGCCCGTTTAGAACGATCTTCTCCGAACTCGGTTATGAATTCGTACGCCTTCGAGCCGGTCAAGGCCCCGGTCTGCAGGTTCCGGAACCAGAGCGGGTCGGCCATGTTGGTGATGCCGCCCGTGGTGTTCCCCTCCTGCAGCTTCTCAAAGCCGATGGCCATGACGATGTCGTACATGCCCGAGGCGACAAGGTTGTCCGAAGCGCAGGCGAGCGTTATGCCCACGGTGCCTCCTGTGGTGATCCGTATGCAGTCCTTTCCCTCGGCTCCAGTGCCGAGCGTGTGCCACAGGTCGGGCTGATGGATCATCTCGAAGAGCTCCATGTTGCCGTGAATCACGCACTCGATGTCCTTCATGGTCAGGCCCGCGTCTTTAAGGGCAAGGCTGACCGCCTCATGTATCATCTCGGGCTGGTTCACGTCCTCGCGGTGACTGGAGAACTTCGTCTGCCCGATGCCTATTATTGCAACATGTCTGTTTTTCTTTCTATGTGCCATGGTTCAACCTCCCTAACTCTCCATGATAACGACGGCCTGATGCTGGCCGGCGCCTCCGTACGCTGCCTGCGCGAGGGCCCGCTTTACGCCTTCTGCCTGGCGCTCGCCCGCTTCGCCCCGAAGCTGCAGGAAGCACTCGATGGCACGAGCCGCTCCCCCGAGCAGGAGCGGGTTGCCGTTCAGGTGGCCGCCCGCGAGGTTCACATTATGCTTGTCCGGGCCGCCCTCCTTGAGCCATGCGCCGCCCGTGCCTTCATCGGCGACACCGACGCCCTCCGCCCACATGGGAAGCTGGTAGGCGGCATGATCGCTGAGCTCGAACAGGTGAATCTCTTTCCGGGCGTTCTTGATCCCCGCCATCCGGTACGCCCGCCCGGCCGCGCTTGCCAGTGTTTTGTTAGAGACGAGATCCTTGTCGCCGAGGAAGTAGGCGTCCATGCAGCTGCCATACCCGGTGATCCACACGGGTTTTTTCGTGAACTCCTTCGCCCGCTCCTCGCAGCAGAGCAGCATGCCGTACGCCCAGTCAGTGACGGGATAATAATGCAGTTCACGTATGGGATCCGAAAGCATGGGCGAACCCATGACTTCCTTGACATCGACCGTCCTGTTCTCGCGGGCGAAGGGGTCCCGCTTCGCGTTTTTCCGCGACCTCACCACGAGCTCGGCCAGCTGTTCGTCGGTTACGCCCGCTTTTTCCATGTACGCCCGCGCCTGCATGGCATCAACGTTCAGGTGGTCCATCCCGAGGGGCCGGCAGTAGAAAGGATCGTACGCCAGGTTCATGCACATCCGGCGGCTCTCCGACTGCGACTCTTTGCAATGTCCCATGTACAGGATCACGTCGTCGTGGCCGCTCAGGATACTCGCCATCGCGTAGCCGAGCCCGTTGATGCTCTCCTGCGCCATTTTTTCCTCGCCACGGAAATGCGCGCCGACAACATCCGTTACGCCATTGTCCGATATGGTCCGCGCGTCAAACACGTCATCGGAGCAGGTGACGATATTCCTGATCCCGTTTTCCATGTCAAACGTGACCCCGGTCTGTTTCATGATCGACTCGAAGCAATCAATCAGCATGTTCTGGAAACGCAGTGCCGCATAATCGGGATCATGTTTTATCTGCGCGACGGCGCAGATCGCAACCTTCTTGCCCATTACCACTCCTCCTGTTAACATAATGGTGAATTGAAAACCTGGTTATACGCCGGCCGGCGGTTCGCGCCGGCTCCACGTCAGGGATCATCTCCTCACTATTGGCAACGACAATCCCGTCATTGGCTCGAATTATAAAAACTGGACAAATATCCAATTTTGATGCGGAAAAATCCGCATTGTTTATCTCTGTTCCTCTAAATATTAAGGTTTAATGCGGCTTGGAAAATTTTTGTTCATGGCAATTAAGAACTAATTATTTTAAAAAATATAAATTTTTATTTACAAAAGTAATCATTAAATATATAATTTATCAATAATTATTTGATTGATTATTATTCATCTATGTGAACAGTGTTTATATGGCAATGGTAAATGTCAAGATAAATTCCGTTGAAAAATAAATAATGGATTTCCAGGGAGAGAGAAAGAATGTACCAGCTCGACAAACCCGACAATTTAGTAGAAATGCTCGAAGATAGCATCGCTATTCACGGTGCAAATGAATGGTTTGGGGTTAAAAACAGGGACAACGCATATCAATGGTATACCTATAAGCAGGTTGGTACAAGGATCGATAACCTCAGGGGTGGGCTCGCATCGATAGGAATCGGCAGGGGGGACACCGTTGGCATCATATCCAACAACAGCGTCGAATGGGCGGTTGCCTGCTACGCAACCTATGGGCGCTCCGCTCGGTTTGTCCCCATGTACGAGGCTGAGCTTGTTTCAACCTGGGAATATATCATCAGGGACAGCAGCATCAAGGTGCTTTTTGTTTCAAAACCGGAGATATACGGCAAGGTCAGGCATCTCCTGGACGAGGGAGCAAACCTCAGGCATGTCATATTAATCGAGGGAGATGGAACGGGATCCATGGCCGAACTGGAACGGACAGGGGAAGATAGCCCCGTCGCGTCGATCATCCCCTCTTCCGGGGAAATCGCGGGATTGATCTATACCTCCGGCACGACGGGAGACCCCAAGGGCGTTCTCCTTTCGCACGGCAATATCACGAGCAACATCCACGCGATTATAAAATGTTTTCACGTGTTGAATGAAACCGACCGCACGCTCTCGTTCCTCCCCTGGGCGCATTCGTACGGGCAGGTGTGCGAGCTTCATTCCGTGATGCGTCTCGGCGCTTCCTACGGACTCGCCGAGAGCCCGGCCACCATCGTCAACGACCTCGCCCTTATACGGCCGACGCTTCTCATATCCGTTCCGAGAATTTTCAACCGGGTATATGACGCCATCAGGGCCAAAATGGAGCAGGATGGCGGGTTGCCCCGCATGCTGTTCAACATGGGCGTGAGCAGCGGTATTAAAAGGAGAAAACTCGCCCGTGCAGGCAAAAACAGCGTTCTGACCAATTGCGCTTTTGCCATTGCGGATAAGCTCGTTTTTAAAAAGATCAGGGACAAGTTCGGCGGGCGTTTGAGGGTAGCGCTGACCGGCAGCGCCGCCATCAATCCGAAAATCGCCGAATTCTTCAGTGATGTTGGAGTTCCCATTTACGAGGCGTTCGGCATGACCGAGGCCTCTCCGGGCGTGACGACCAATACCCCCGATTACAACAGGTCCGGAAGCTGCGGAAAGGCATTCGACAAGGTCACCCTCGTCATAGACCGGGCCGGCGAGGACGGTGATTCAAACGAGGGAGAGCTGATCATCTACGGGCCCAATGTCATGAAGGGATACCACAACAAGCCGGAAGAGACGCGCAGGGTTATGACCGACGACGGCGGCCTGCGCACCGGCGACAGGGCGTTTATAGACGAAGAGGGATTCATGTTCATCACGGGGCGCATAAAGGAGTCCTTCAAGCTGGAAAACGGAAAATACGTTTTCCCCGCGGCCATCGAGGCCGAGATCATGATGAACAAATACGTGGACCAGGCCATGATCTGCGGACTCAACAAGCCGTACACCGTATGTATCATCGTGCCGGATTTCAGCATCCTCGCCGCGTTCGCGGCCGGGAACGATATCCCGGCCGACAATGCCGGGATGGTCCGGTCGGGCAGGGTCATATCGCTGCTCGAAACGGAAATCAGGAACCAGCTTGCGAAAAAATTCGGTTCCTACGAGACGCCAAAAAGGATATTGATATTACCGGAGGCGTTTTCCGTTGATAACGGCATGCTCACGCAATCGTTCAAGCTGAAAAGAAAAAAAGTCATGGAGAAATACGGGGCGGACATCGAGGCGCTCTATGCCGGCTAGCATCCCACGCGACGAATGCCGTCTCACCGGCCCCACGAACGCCGCTTTACGCGGCACTTCATGCCGGCACGATGACGTTTCAGATGACCGCGGGCGCGGCATATTCCGCGCGGCCCGGGCATCAAGATATTACTTGACACATCCAGACTGGATTATTCATTGTAATTTTGAATATGATTCTCCCTTTGCACTGCAATGCGGCAGTTTGATTGTGCGGCAGCCTGCTGCGGCCATATAGAGGAAGGATGAAGCAGCCCAAATCATTTTCAAACCTGAAAGAACAGGAACGCGAAGCCCGCAGAAAAATAATCCTTTCAGCCGCGGAAAAGGTATTCGCATCAAAACCCCTGAGCAAAGTGCGCATGTGCGATATAGCTAACGAAGCATCCATATCCACGGCGCTCATTTATCGATATTTTCCCGATCAGCAATCCCTGTTTGTTGAAGCTTTCCTGGGAAGCACCTCGCGGATCATAGAAATTCTTGACTCCTTTCTTGCACAAAGCGAGTACGACAGGGAGGGCATTTACCGGTTCATCGACAACTTCATAGACTACCTTACCAGTAACGACTACTATTTCAAAATGCTGGTCAATTTCATGCTGGACGGAAACCTCAAGCCGGAGCTGCTCGATAAAATTATCGAGATTGAGCACCGGATATTCGCCCAATTTGACGCAGTGCTCCGGCGGATTAAACCCGAAGGCCCCGTCAGGATGTATTCCCACGGCCTCTTCTGCGCCTTAAACGGAATCCTTCTGGCCTTCAGAAATAATCCCGATAAAAGCAGCAAAGAAGTGGTCAGATACATGAAGTCCCTCGGGCGTTTAATCGGCGAAATGTTTGTAGAGTCGATTGAATCAGGCAAATAGTTAACCGGTTCATATCCCCGGCTTACCGCTGCGTGCATTTCCCGGAAGAACCGCTTCCCGTATCCCGTTTTTTCCCTGCAGGCGGCCGTCCGGTTCCATACTACCGGGATAGTGGATGAATACCATGGTGCCCATAAAAAACAGTTTGACAAAAACTTAATCAAAAAAATATTCTCAATATAGTGATTAAACATATATATCCCGGCTATGACTGAAAAGACACCCATCTTCGGACCCGCCTGCCTGGTGACAGGAGGATCGGGATTCCTGGGCCGCGCTCTCTCCCGGGCGCTGGTCGAGCGGGGCTGCACTGTTCATTCCCTCGACATACGGCCCGACGCAAAACCTCTCCCGAACGTGAATTATTTCACCGGGGACATCAGGGATTTCAACGCGGTCCGAGCGGCAACCGAAGGATGCACCACCGTGTTCCACTGCGCCGCTGTCATGAATTTTCTGGGCATCTGCCGCCCCTCCGTGCGACGCGAGGTGTACGGCATCAATGTCAAGGGCACGGAAAACGTCATCAGGGCCTGCCGGGAAACCGGCGTGAAGTCCCTGGTATACACGAGCTCGCATGTCGTCTGCTTCGACACCAGGCCGGTCATCGCCGGCGACGAAACGAAACCATACGCGAAGCGCTACCTCGACCTGTACGCAAAAACGAAGACAGCGGCGGAGAAGATCGTCCTTGCGGCGAACGGGAAGGACCTCCGGACTGCGTCTCTCCGCCCCGGCGGCATCTGGGGCTCGTCCGACGACTGCTACATGTTTTCCAAGTTCATTGACCAGCTTTTAAAGGGGAAGCTCGTCGCCACCATCGGGCCTTCCGACGCCATCATAGACAATACCCATGTGGACAACCTGGTCCTGGCCGAGATCCTTACAGCGGAAGGGCTCGCCAGGAAGCCGGAGGTGGTGGGCGGCCAGGCCTATTTCATTGTGGACGACGAACCGATGAACCTGATGGAATGGCTCAGGCCCCTCATCGAGGGACTCGGATACAGGGTCCCGACCCGGTCCATCCCCGCCCTGCCGATGTATTTCCTCGGGTTTCTCGCCGAATGCCTGCATTACATCGGGGGCCCGCGCCCCTTCATGACAAGGCTGGAGGTTCACAACCTCACCGCAAAATTCACCTTCCGGCAGGACAAGGCGCGCCGCGATCTCGGCTTCAGACCGATCATCGGCAGCGAAAAGGGAATGAAGGAATGCGTCGAGTTTTATAAAAAGTACGTAAGCAATTAATAAAAGAACGGGAACGGACATCCCCCTCGAATTCATAAAAGCTTACCCGGTTATCACGGGACCGTACGCTGCAGCACAACAATCGCACAGGAAGAGGAGCATGCAATCGTGAACGTAAAGAATACCAACCAGCAGTGGGACGAAGAATTCGACGTGGTCGTGGTCGGGTTCGGCGGCGCCGGCGCCTGTGCGGCCATCGAGGCCGCGGACAATGGAGCGCGGGTCCTCGCCATCGACCGTTTCACCGGCGGCGGCGCCACCAGGCTGAGCGGGGGCGTCATCTACTCCGGTGGCGGCACACGGCACCAGAAGGCCGCGGGCTTCAACGATACCCCGGAAAAAATGTACCGCTACATGATGCGCGAGATGGCCAGCAACCCGGCCTGCTGCCGCGACGATGAGATCGACCCCGCGGCAATGAAGGCCTTCTGCGAAAGGAGCTCCGAAAACATCGACTGGCTCGAAGGCCTGGGCCTGGTGATCCCTGAAACGTATTTTCCCGGCAAGACCAACCAGCCCCCGGGCGGGTTCGGGCTCTATTTTTCCGGGAACGAAAAGCAATACTCCGATAAAAACGCGTACATTCCCCGGGGGCATGTCCCCCTGGGGAAAGGGATGTCTGGAGGTTACCTGTATTCGACATTGCGCAAAGCCGCGCTCGACCGCGGCGTCGCGTTCCGCAGCCGGTGCAGGTCGGAAAAAATCATCACCGACGACAGCGGCGCCGTCGCGGGTATCGAGGTCCTTGAGCTGAACCAGTCGCCGCTGGCCACGGCCCTGCACGCCCTCCTGTACAACCTGGGTTTTGTCAGCAGCAGGAGCAGGAGGCTCCTCGCCCGGGTGGAGAAGCGGTTCGGCAAAACCTTGCGGATCAGGTCCAGGGGCGGCGTGATCATCTCCTCCGGCGGGTTCGTGTATAACAGGAAAAAATTCAACGAGTATGCGCCCGCCTACAGCGGCTGCCTTCCCCTGGGCACCGCCGGCGACGACGGGAGCGGCATGGATCTCGGTATGGACGCAGGGGGGACCTTGAGCTCCGTTGACGTGTGCGCGGCCTCCCGCTTTCTCTATCCGCCGGTCGCCTTCGTCTCAGGGTTGCTCTCGAACATGGAAGGGAAGCGCTTCTGCGACGAGAGCCTCTACGGCGCAAGCATCAGCAGGGCGGTGACGCAGCAGCCGGAGCGGCGCGCCTATCTCGTCATCGATTCCACGCAACACCGGGACGGCCGCCTGCAGACGAAGCGGGAAGAGAAGCTCGGCAACTCGCTCATAAGCGTCCTGAAGGGCGAGCAGAACCACATCGTGTACCGCAAGCTTACCACGTTCGTGAACCTCCACATGAACAGGAAAAAGGCCGGCACCATTGCCGGGCTCGCTAAAAAATGCGGGATCCCCGCGGAAGCGCTGGTGCGCACCGTCGATTCATACAACGGCCAATGCTCGGCAGGGACGGACCGTGAATTCGGAAAACCCGCGGACTACCTGCGCAGGATAGAGAAGCCTCCCTTCTACGCCATAGACTGCCGGATTGAAACCATGAAGTTTCCGAGCACCTGCCTCACCATGGGCGGCCTGAAGGTGAAGGGACTCACTTCCCAGGCGGTCAGGGCGGACGGGAAGGCCATACCGGGATTGTACGCGGCCGGAAGAAGCGCGGCCGGGATATGCTCCCGCTCCTACGTGAGCGGCTTCTCCCTGGCGGACTGCATCTTTTCCGGGAGGAACGCAGGGGCCCACGCGGCGGCGCAGGCGGGAAAAAAAGCCGCCGCGGCAGGCCGCGGCAGGAGGCGGCCATGAAACTGGAAGGAAAAGTAGTGCTCATCACCGGGGCCTCCACCGGCATCGGCAGGGCGGCGGCGATCGAGTTCGACCGGGCGGGCGCCCGCGTCGCGATTGCCGCGCGGCGCAAGGAGCTCCTCGATGAAATCGCCTCGGGCATGAAGGACGCCCTGGTCCTCAAGACGGACCTGGCGGACGAAAAACAGGCCCGGGACATGGTCGACAGGACCGTGAAGCATTTCGGAAGGATCGATATTTTAATAAACAACGCGGTGCTGAGCATCGTCGAAAGCTCGGACCGTATAAAGAGAGAGGACCTGCTCCGCGCGTTCACGGTGAACCTCCTCGGCCCGGTTGCCTCCTCGCAGCAGGCTTACGGTTACATGAAGAAGCAGGGCGGCGGCCACATCATCAACGTCGGCACGCCCGGGTTCATGATAGGCGTTCCATTCTATGCGTCGTATGCGTGCTCGAAGGCGGCCTTTTCCGCCTGGACGAGGACCATACAGGGCGAATGGGCCCACGCGGGGATCGTCGTGAGCGAGTACTTCCCCGGCTACACCGAGACCGGCGCGGTCGCGGAATCGGCCTACGGCCCCATTCCCATGGACCTGGTCATGAACAAGGGCAAGGGCTTCCTCGCGCGGTACTTCTCCGGTGCGCGAAACGGCGACGACATAGCGCGGGACCTGCTGAAGCTCGCGATCAAGCCGCGGCCGCTCATGTTCTCGACCTTCATGGAGCGGATCGCCGGATTCGTGGCCAACATGCCCGGCATTCGCATACCGGTAGTGAAGCGCATGGCCGAAACGGCCAGGAGAAAGATGGAGGATAGAAATGTGTGACCTCTGCATGAAGCACGGCGCGGGCGGCAAGTGGTACCTGAACGCCGAGCATTATTCGAATCAAATCGTCGAGAAGTACAACCTGCGCGATTTCCTCATGGAGCAGTACAAGAATTTTGAGCAGATATCCGTGCGCAAGGTGCACGGCTTCAATGCGGTGGGCATGGGATACAAGCTGCGCATCCCCATCATCGGGCGGATCGTGAAGCACACTGCCGAGAAGCTGCTTCACAGCACCAATCCCCCGACGAACCCCTTCAAGCCGGAGGGGCACATCGGCCAGGTGATACCCCTGGAGGACGCTATCGCGATCCTCGAAACCTGCGCTGTCGAGCCTATAATAGAAAAGAACTGCATGTGCCGCTACATGAACCGCGGCGTCAAGGAGGCCTGCTGCATCAATTTCGGCGTCATGTCCGAGATCATCGACAAGCTGCCGCGCTTCATCCCCGAGAAGGACAAGTATTTCCTCACCCGGAAGCAGGCGGTCGAGCGCTTCCGCGAGCACAACAGGAAAGGCTACATCGGCACCATCTGGTTCGGGCCCTACCCCTACATCAACAACCTCTGCTCCTGCGCGAACCCCGAGTGCGCGGGCCTCAGGCCCCGGGTCGATTACGGCCTCAAGTCCATCTACAAGGCGGAATACATCGTCCACCACCACGAAGCGGACTGCACCGGGTGCGGCGCGTGCGTGAAGTTCTGCCAGTTCGGCGCGATCGAGCACGATCCCCTGAGAAAGAAGATCACCATCAACATGGACAAGTGCTTCGGCTGTGGCCTCTGCCGCCACGCATGCAAACAGAACGCCATACACCTCCACCCGCGCGACGAGACGCCGGGGTTCGAAAAGGATTACTGACATGGAAAACCGTATAAAGGGAAAAACAAGGATTACCATAGATTATAAAAAATGCGGGGACGGCGTGGGCGTTGACCCGAGGGATTGCTGCGCCTGTCTCCGGAAGTGCGAGCCCGCGGTCTTCCTCCTCCACGAGACCCTCGGCGCCGTCGAGGAAAATCCCTATGATCCCCGGAAATGGCGCGTCACCGCGCTCTGGCTCGACCTGTGCACGCGCTGCATGAAGTGCGTGGAATCGTGCCCCGCCGGGGCCGTCACGGTGAGCTGGCGGTAGCTCCCGCACCCTGCAATGGCCCGGCCGGCCGCGGAAACGGAGAAAGGCGCATATTGATTGCCCGCCCCGGATCATTCAGGCCCTACTATTAAAAGCATTTGACTTCCGCCGGATTTCGCTGCAGGGTTTACCCCTTGAGGAGATACGCGCAACAGCATCCTCTTCCAATCCCACAAGCGGAAGGCGGCCATGAAAAAACTCGTCACCGGTTCAACCGGATTTATGGGATCATCAATCGTAAGGGAGCTTCTTAAAGACGGGGAAGAGGTAAAGGTACTCGTCAGGAAAACCAGCGACACCCGGAACATAGACGGCCTTGACGTCGAGAAGGCCTGCGGAGACATCCGCGACGGGGACTCCATGAGGAAGGCGCTCACAGGCTGCGATACCCTCTATTATACCGCCGCGTTTTTTTCCCACTGGGTGCCTGATACCAGATTGCCCTACGAGGTCAACGTCGAAGGAACGAAAACATCGATGCAAGCCGCGCTTGACGCGGGCGTGCAGAAGGTCGTATACACCAGCACCAACAATACCATGGGCGCGCACGGTCCCGTCCCCGTTGACGAGAGCGCCGAATTCAACCACTGGAAAACCGGGGACCATTATTCCATATCCAAGTACCTGGCCGAGGTCGAGGCGCGGAAGTTCGTTCCCCTCGGGCTGCCGATCGTCATCGTCAACCCCACCCTGGTCATCGGCGTGCGCGACATCAAACCGACGCCCTCGGGGCAGATGATCATCGACATAGCCACCGGCCAGATGCCCGGGTACATCGAGGGCGGAACGAACGTGATCGATGTCGAGGACGTCGCGCGGGGCCACATCCTCGCCGCGAAGAAAGGGAGGATCGGCGAACGGTATCTTCTGGGAAACGAGAACCTGACGGTTTCAGACTATTTCAGGCTGATAGCGGAGATCGCCGGCGTAAAACCTCCGCGGATAAAGATACCCTACCATGCCGCGGTCGCTCTCGGTTACCTGTTCGAGCTGGGGGCTTTTTTCAGCAAGAAGCCTCCGGTGGTCACCGCATCCGAGGTGAGGATCGGCAAGCTGCAGGAATGGTATGACTGCTCAAAGGCGGTGAAGGAGCTTGGCCTGCCGCAAACTCCCGTGCGGGAGGCGGTCAGGAAGGCGCTTGACTGGTTCATCGAAAACGGATATATCAGGAAGACGGCCCGCCAGTAAAGCAGCGGCCAGCTTACGCACCGTCGCGGGCCGCACGCTCCCCCCGTTTGCGGTAATATTCAAGCGCCATTACCAGCGCGCCCACGGCCTGCTCGGGCGAAGAGTAGGACATGATTCCCCTGCCGTCAAGATAGCTGACGATGTTGACGTCCGGCACCTCGTCAAAGGCCACCAGGTCGATGACCGGAATGATCGGCTTGTTGAACCGGCGGATCTGGCTGGCCACGAGGTCCAGGAGCTCCATCTCGGCGTCGATCATCTGGCGGGCCGGCTTCTCCATTACGTCGCGGGGAAGCACGGGCGAATCCAGCCAGCGCCGCGCCCGCGCGGTCATGTACCCGAGTCCGAGGCAAATGATCGCGTCCATGTCCGCGTGCTCCAGCAGCGCCGCGATCGAATCGGTTACCATGGAGACCCTGCCCGGCGCCACCAGGTCGATCGGGTTGCGGCGGCTCCAGAACGGCGGGAGAAAGCCGTCAAGCTCGGCGACGACCTTTTCATCCAGGGGCGGGAGCTCCAGCCCGGCGGCTTCGCACAGGTCGGCGGTTATGACGCCCCATCCGCCGCCCTGCGTCACGATGCCGACGCGTTTCCCCGTGACTTCCGGCTGGGTGAGCAGAAACCCGGCCACGTCGACCATCTCGTCGATGGTTTCGGCCAGGATTATGTTCGCCTGCCGGCACATGGCCTGGAACACGGAGAAGCTCCCCGCCAGCGCCCCGGTATGGGACATTGCCGCCCCCGCTCCGATGCTCCCGGTGCCTCCCTTGAGGAGGATGATCGGTTTCGTCAGGGTGATGCGGCGCGCGGTATCGATGAAGCGCCGTCCCTGCCGCAGGCCCTCGACGTAGAGGCAGATTATCCGCGTCGCATCATCGGACTCAAGATACTCAAGGTAATCCTCGACCTTCATGTCCGCTTCGTTGCCGGAGCTGACAAGCCTGCTGATGCCGATCTCCCTCCGGTTAAAGCGGTACGTGATGGAGGTCCCCAGGTTGCCGCTCTGGGAAACCACGGCCACCCCGCCCTGCCTGATCGCGGTTGACATCATGACGGCCTGCACGGGGGAGGGAAACGCGCTGAAGATGCCCATGGTGTTCGGTCCCACGATCCTGATGCCTGTTTCCCTTGCTATGGAAACGACTTCCCGCTCCAGGGCAGCCCCCCCGGCTCCCGTCTCGCTGAAACCGGCAGTGATGACAACCGCCGCGCGGATACCGGCCGCGGCGCATTCGCGCATCGTGCCGGGAACGAGCTCCTTGGGCACAACGATGATTGCAAGGTCAACGGGACGCGGCACTTCCGCCAGGCTTGTGTATATCTTCCTGCCGAACCAGGCGCCTCCCTGAGGATTCACGGGATAGATGCCGCCCTCAAAGCCTCCCTTGACGAGATGGTGCAGGATGTTGAACCCCCACTTGGTTACGCTGGCGGAAGCTCCGATAAAAGCGATTGACCGGGGCTCGAACAAAGCGTTGAAATGAGACCTGTCATCCATATCAGTACAACCCCTTGACCGTTCCCTTATTGCCGACCGGCAGGAACAATTTTTTTCATAAATAAAGCTCCCTCTTCAATCAGTCCACTCATTTTTAAAAGGCATTGCATATGCAATTTCTCGATTTTCGCCGGAAGCGGCCGGCCCCGACAGATGATTCAATCTTGACAAATTTTCAATGCCGTACAATGAATCAATCATTATCCGCAGACATTATTCAGAGAGGCCGGGGCCATGGACAATACATTCAAGGAATATTTTATCAGCAGGTGGAGCAGGTATTTTGCCGGTTACGAGCTGCCGGTCTGTTTCTTTTACACCGACCGGCCCCTCGACGAGGACATCAGCGAAACCGGCCATGAAAACCGCTGCCTGATCGGCAACCTGAAGAGGGTCCGCGAGGGATTCGCGTACGTGTACGACGCGAAATCACCGGGGTGTCCCGGCGGCAAGCGGTATACCGGCTTTTCGCAAAAGCTCCGTCCCAATTTCGAGTATTTTTTGTCCTGCGGCATTCCGGGCGAGCTCGAGGGCGAGCGTTATAAAAAATCACCCGGCCTGGTCAGGGCGCTGCTGGAGAAAAATCCGCCCCTGGAAGCCCCGGGGAAATACCTTGTGTTTAAAAGATTCGACAGGCTGGCGGACCACGAGCAGCCGGTTGCGGCAATATTCTTCGCTACCGCGGACGTGCTCTCGGGCCTGTTCACCCTTGCCAACTACGATTATGCGGATACACAGGGGGTCATTGCCCCGATGGGAGCGGGATGCTCGTCGATAGTTTATTACCCGTCTGTTGAAGCCCGGTCCGCGGAGCCGCGATGCGTGCTGGGCATGTTCGACGTATCGGCACGCCCCTGCGTGCCCGAGAACATGCTGACGTTCTCGGTCCCGATGAAAAGGCTGGAGCAAATGGCCGGCAACATGGATGAAAGCTTCCTGATTACCGAATCATGGGGCCTGGTAAAAAGCAGGTTGTAGCAGGGGCCGTTACAGGAACGCGCTGGACCGGCACTCTTACCCGATGATCTCCCTGACGCGCCCCACCCGCCCGTCAGCCAGCCGGACCTTGATCCCGCGCGGGTGCGTGGCCGAACTGGTCAGCAGCTCTTTCACGGTCCCCTCGGTCAGGGTGCCGGCGCGCTGGTCCTGCTTCAGTACGATCCTGACCCTCATGCCCGGCCTGATGCTGCTTCGAACGGTCCCGTCCATCTCTCGATCCTGAATCATTAAATAGCAACGTCCGCTGCGGACATGCGCGGCTTCACGCGACCGGTTCGCCCTCGAAGAACCTGTGAAACACGGGCGGGAGCTCGCGATAATCCACGGACGCCGCGTCCCCCGACAGGTCAGCCGAGTTGTAGGTATGCCAGTACAGGACCGCGTCGTCCGCGCAGGCCGGCTCCTTTATAAAATCGAGGAGGCATGCGCACGCCTTCGCGGTGTACGTGGGCTCGAGCTTGATCCCTTCCTTCTCCCTGAACAGCCGCATGGCATCGATCCCGGCTGCGGTGGGCAGGCCGTATTCGCCGCCGAAGTAATCGTGGATAACGCGCTGCTCGCCGATCTTGACCTCCGGCACGCCCGGGCACGCTCTTCTCAACAGTCGCAGGGTGTCCCGCATGAGCGACCGCACGGTCTGCGCCGTTGCCAGGTGCAGGGGCCCAAGCCGGGCCTGCGTGACCCCGACGCCGATGACCCGGGCCGGGACCCCGGCCAGCAGCATGCCGAGCGAGAGGCCGGCCATGGTGCCGTTCGACCCGAGCGGGCAGATGATGTACCGGGGTGACGGGACCATCCCCCCGTCTATCTGCTTCTTCAGCTCGAACGCGGCGTTGACGAAGCCGAGGGCGCCGAGGGGCGACGACCCGCCCGCGTACAGGAAATAGGCGTCCGGCCGCCTGAGGCGCTCCGTGATGTAGAACCTCGCGCCCGCGGCGGTGATGTTTTTCGCGTACACGAGGCGCGCGCCGTGCTTGTGGAACAGGAGCAGGTTCTGGCGCACAAAGCTCGTGACCGGCTGGTCAAACACGATAAGCGTGGCGTCGAGGCCGAGGCGGCGGCAGTAGATCGCGGTCGCGAGGCCGTGGTTCGTGCCGATCCCCCCGATGGTGACCACCTCGCGCTTTCCCCTGCGCATCACATCGCCCAGTATGTATTCGAGCTTGCGGACCTTGTTGCCGCCATACAGGGGCGAGGAGAGGTCGTCCCGCTTGACCCAGAGGTTGCAGTGCCCCAGCCCCTTCAGCTGCTGAACGGGCGTGGGGAAATCACCGAGGGAGATCCTGCTGATGCTGCCCTCGAGCCCGGGATAGCGCTCGAACAGCGCGGGTACGGACGCGTTCGCCCGCCCGTTCTCCGATTCGTTCAACTGATCCAGTCCTCCCGTTTCATGACGTCGTCCAGACGGACCCCCTTAGAGAGAAGCCAACGCTTCCGCAGCGCGTAATAGAGGATGCCGGACAGAATGAAAATGAAAAACAGCGCGATCTTCAGCGGGGACTTCATCTCCGCGAGGATCACCGCGCTGAAAAACAGCACCATGGCGAAGCCGACCGACGGGCAGAAATAGAGCCAGAACCCCTTCAGTTTAAACAGGGATTTTTCATACTGCTCCGGGTAGCGGCGCGGGAGCATTATCGCTGACGCGAGAACGGGTACGAAGATGATCATGCCTCCGAGGGCCGCGTAATTCGCGAAGGTCTCGAGGGAAAACCCGGAAAGCAGGCCCGCCACTGAAAGCGCCCATATGATGAAAAGCAGGATATACGCGCTCCCGAACTTCGAGTGGACCCTGCCCAGGCCGGCGGGGAGAATCCCGTCGTGTACTATGACCTGGAGGGACTTGGTCCCGATGATGAAGAGCCCGTTCAGGGTCGTGGTGATGGCAAGGATCGCCCCGCCGAGGATGAAGAACGTGAACCCGGCGCCCGGCCTGCCGAAGCAGATCGAGCTCCCCTCGACGAGCGGCTCAGGGCAGGCGGCCATTTCCGCCCAGGGCGCAATGCCCACGGTTGTGACCGCCACGGCCACGTAAATCACCGCGACCAGGGCAAACGATATCGCGAAGGCCCGGGGTATCACCCTGCCCGGGTTCTTTATCTCGCCGCCCAGCTCGATGATGGCGTTAGACCCGAAATAGGTGAACGTGAGGAGCGCAGTGCCGAGAATTATGCTTCCGATCCCCTTCTGGAAAAAGCCCTGGAAGTTCGCGGGATCGATGATCACGGCCCCCTTCACCGTGTATGATACCAGGGCCGCTATGAGTATGAGCACCATTACGCCCTGGACCTGGACCGCGAAGCGTATGCCCAGCACGTTGATCACGAAAAAAAACGTGACGAGCCCTATAGAGACGGCCTCCACGGAGAGCCCCGGGAAAAACACCTGGAGGTAGCGGGCGCAGGCGATCGCGTACAGGGGAATCTGCCCTATGAAGGAGGCGAGGATGTACACCCATACGCCCGTGAACGCGAGCCCCGGCGACACCATGCGGCTCGGGTACCGGTAGTTCCCGCCCGTCGCGGGCAGGGCCGAGCCGAGCATGGCCAGCGGGAGCATGCTGATGAACACCGGAATGACGGCGAGGGCGTACGCCAACGGGAGCGCCGGTCCCGCGATTTTAAGCACGATCCCGGTAAGGACGAATACCCCGCCGCCCACCGTGGTCCCGATCGCTATGAAGGCGACCTCCGGCAGGCCCAAAACCCGCTTGATCCCCTGCAGTGCCATGCTTCGACCTCCTGTATGAAGCCGGTTATGCGCGCGCGGCGTTCAGAATCACATCGTTGTCCGGCACGTCCCCGATGTTCCTGCCGTAATAGGCAAACGTGACCGCTTCCCCGGGGCTTACGATAAAGACGGCCGGAAGCTGCAACTCCTGTCCCTCTTTCTTCCCGTGCCTGAAACCGCGGCGCGAGGCCTTTATGGCCTTCATGATGACCGAGGGTGCGAGGTACTGGAACAGGTTCCCGGGCGGGACACCGTACAGGGAAAAGATTTTTTCCCGGGGGTCACAGACGATCGTGAAGGGAGGCGCGACGCCGGCAAGCGCCTCCTTCACCGACGCTGGAGAGCTCTGCAACACCACGTACACTTCAAGCCCGGCCGCGCGGAGCCTGTCATAATCGCGCATGATCTCCCCCATCTTCATCTGGCAGATGGGGCACCCGGCATAGCGGAGAAAAAACAGCACGGCCTTTTTCCCGCGGCTCGTTTTATAAAAATCGAGCGATTGTCCGGAGAGCGTGGTAAAGGAAAAGTTCGGGGCTTTCATCCCCGCGGTGAGTTTTTTATTCATATGCAGACCCCTCTTTGGCGCAGCACGCGCCGTTTTGAGTCCCTCCCCCGGCGCATACTATACTCCGGACCGCCGGCGTTGTCAACACTATTAGCCAAACCGAAGGACCTTCCCTGTGCCCCGGTTATGGCCCCCCGGTTACGCCCCGGTTTTTCTGGTTATTATAACGGTCCAGCAATCGTTCCAGGTATCTCGATTTAAGCTGCATGCCGGCAAGCGCCTGCTTGACCGGCGGGAGCCTGAGTATCGCGCCGAGCACAGCTCCGAGGGCGCGATGGCTGAACAGGGCCCGGTTGTCAAAGATAAGGTCCTGGAGCTTCCCGCGCTCGATCGCCATGAGCACGGTCCGGTGCGCCGTCGTTGCCGGCGTTATGACCCGCTGTTTCCTGTACTGCAGTGATATCGATCGTGACGGGCATACCCTGGCGCATACCCCGCACCCGAGGCAGATTTCCTCGTTCGGCAGGGCGGTTCTCGCTTTCGGTTTCAGCGGGTCATGTGCCGATACCAGCGCCATGGCCTCAACCGGGCAGACATCGACGCATGCGCCGCAGCCGGTGCATCCGTCCCTTTCAATGCGCGGCAGATAGTTCGTGGTGCTGATGGGCCGCAGCACCGCGAACCTGCGGGCCGCGATGAGGGCCTCGCAGCAGCACCCGCAGCAGTTGCAGATAAAGGCCGCATCGTGCCGCACATTCTCCGCGCACTGGACCAGGTTACAATCCCGGGCCCTGGCAAGGTGGTCGAGGCCCTCCCCGACGTCAACTTCCCGCGCGAAGCCGTTCCTTATCAATGAAGCGGCGGTCCCGCCGAAGGTCATGTAGATGTCCAGCGGCGCAGGGCAGGCCCGGCCGTTTAGCCGCATCTTGTGCCTGCAGTAGCATGTCCCGATCCCACGGTGCGATGCGGTCTTTATGGTCTCGCTCGCCCTTTCGTAATCGAGGACCTCTACCGCCGGGTCCTCCGGCAGGACTGATTCATTGATGAAGACACGGACCATTTTGGTTTCGCCCCGGGCGAAGAGCTCCCTGGCGAAATCCTCTTCGACATTGATATACCGGTAGAACAATTCGCCCAGCGCCTTCTGGTCTATATCGCTCCTGGTACGCATCATGGAAAATTCGAAGAAACCGGCCATGGGGGGCGGCAGGGCGTATACCCGTTTGCCGTTGATCTCCAGGTCGACGACGAGGGCCTTGCCGGCCAGTCCGTCAAGATGCTTTTGCGCCGCGGCACTATCCGTTTTCCAGATCGCTGCGGCCCTTTCAACAGAAAAGGGCCTGACCGGAAGCTGCGCCGCAAGGGAAGCCTCTTCTTTCGTGAACAGTATCCCGAGGATTTCAAACAGCAACGGTGTGGGGGGCGCCCCCTGGGGGAACCTGTTTATTCTCTCAGCCAATCTCTCATATTCTGATTTCAGGATCATGCGGGCCACTGTCGCCTCCTTCAGCCAATCATCTTCCAGTCCTCCTCGCCGGGGAGGCAGGGCGTGATCCCTTTTACGCGGAACGCTTCCATCGCGGCATGGATGTCGTCCCGCGCGGGGACGGCATATTCCGGCGCGGCCGCGAGCCCCAGCCAGGAGCGCTTGTCGTTTCCCATGCGGTGATAGGGCACCAGTGACACGGCCCTGATCCCGAGCTTCTTCAGAAAGCCGGCCCATGACGCAACGTTCTCCGGCGCGGCGGTAACGCCCGGGATCAGCGGCAGGCGCGGCCAGAGCCCCGGGCCGCCGTCCTTCATGCCGGCGAGGAGCGCGAGGTTCTTCTTGATCGCGCCGTTCCCGGCGCCGCAATGCGCGCGGTGTTCCCTGTCGGAGAAGATCTTTATGTCAAAGAGTACGAGGTCGAGCTTCACAAGAAGGCGCTTCACTGCGCCGGGGCTGTACATGCCGGAGGTTTCCATGGCCACGTGGATCTTTTTTGCCCTGAGAGATTTCGCCAGGTCGGCGCAGAAGTCCGGGTACAGCGCGGGCTCGCCGCCGGAGAAGGTGACGCCTCCCCCTGACTCGCGGTAGAGCGGGACCTCGGGCGCGATCTCCTCCATGATGCCGCGCACCGGCCTGCCCGTCCCCAGCTGCACCAGCGCGCCCGAAGGGCAGGCGGCGGCGCAGCTGAAGCAGGACCGGCAGAGCGACGCGTCGCGGAACACCGGCTTCTTTTCGGCCGCGGCAGGGCACGCGTCCGCGCACCGGCCGCACGAGATGCAGAGATTTTCCTTGAACCCGATCTCCGGCTCCCGCCGCCACGATTCCGGGTTCTGGCACCAGTCGCAGTGCAGGGGGCAGCCCTTGAAGAACACGACGCTGCGGATCCCCGGGCCGTCGTGGAGGCAGAAATGCTGTATGGCAAATACGGGCGGCGTTTCAGGAAATGCCATGCGCCGTCCGCTCGATTATCTCATCCTGCACCGCGGGCTGGAGGTCTGTGAAATAGGCGCAGTACCCGGCCACGCGCACCACGATGCCGGGGTACGAGCGCGGGTCCTTCTGCGCCGCCCGCAGCATGTCGGCGTCGAGCACGTTCACCTGCACCTGCATGCCGCCGCTTTTGATGAAATTGCCCAGGAGCCCGGAGAGGGCGCGGGCGCCGGCATCGCCGCCGATGGTCTTCCGGTCGAACTTCAGGTTCAGGGCGTAGCAGTTGCCCCAGCGGCTGCTGTCAAGCGACGCGGCGGACCTGAGCACGGCCGTGGGCCCGGCGCACTCGGTGCCGTCCACCGGGGCCAGCCCGTTGGAGAGGCGCTCGCCCGCGCGCCGGCCGTCCGGGAGCGCTCCCGTCTTTTTGCCGAAGCCGATATGGCACGTCATGGAATAGAAGCCCGGGATGTACCTGCCGCCGCGGCTGTTCACGCAGGCCGTCACCGCGTCGGTAAACGCGTCGGCGGCGGTCTGCGTCATGGCGTCCGACTCGGGCACGCCGTTGCCGTAGCGCGGCATGCGGCATTTCATCTCGGTCCTGAGGTCTTCCCGGCCCCTGAAATTGTTCTTTAAAATGGCGACAAGCTCCGGGAGCGTCATCCTCCGCTCGTCGAACACGAGCTTTTTGATCGCGTAGAGCGAATCGCCGGCGGTGGCGAGCCCGGCCGCCTGTATGGAGGTGAAGTCGTACAGCGCAGCGCCCCAGGTCACGTCGAGCCCGCGCTCCATGCAGCCCTCCGTGAGCATGGAGTTCACCGGCGTCGTGCGCCAGAGGCGGTACACCTTTTCGAGGCGGGTAATGACCTCCGCCATGTCGTCGATCCCCCTGCTCACCTGGAGCCGGAACGCCCCGACCACGTCGTCGAACGACCGCATTGCCGCGACCGGCGGTGTCGCGGCGCCGATGCGGGAGCGCGCGCCGAACTGCCGGCCCTCGTTCAGGGCCTGCTCGAGGCAGATCGGCAGGTTGAAGAGCGCGGCGTCCGAGGAGTTGTAGGTCCTCCCCTGGCTGCACATCTCGACGCACCCGATCACCGCGTAGTCCCGCGCGTGGTCCCTGCTGATGCCGGAGGCCGTGAGCGCGCGCACGATCGCGTCGTCGCCCATGATCGACGGCTTGCCGCAGCCCAGCTGGAGCACTCGGGCCGCGCGCTCCAGGAGCCAGGGCGGGGTCGAGCCGTGCACGCGCACGTGCAGCGCGGGCTCGCGGGTCCGCACCTGGGCGTAGGCGTCGAGTATCGCGCCGGAGAGCTCGTTGGTGACGTCCCTGCCCCGCTCGTCCGTGCCGCCCACGGTGATGGCCTGCGCGACGCCGTTCCCGCTGAAGAACCGGTCGATGCGCTCGGAATAGACCGGGATGGTCTCGCAGGTCTTGAGGCTGAAGCTCGCCAGGATCTCGGTCGCCCGCTCGCGGGTGAGCCGCCCGGAATCGATGTCCGCGCGGTAGAGCGGGTAGAGTATCCGGTCGAGACGGCCAAACGAGAGCCCCTGCTCGAAGTCCTCGAGGTTGAGCGCGATGTGCACGAGCCAGCAGGCCTGCACGCCCTCGAGGAAGGTCCGCGCCGGCCCGTACGGCACATGGCGGCACGCGGCCGCCGATTCCAGGAGCTCGCTTTTGCGCGCCGCTGCCGTGCCCGGGAGCAGGGCGAGGCGCTCCGCCTCGTCCGCGAGGTTCCCGGCCATGCCGCGGATGCCCGATATCGCGAGCCGGACGGACCGGTAAAATGCGGCCTGGTCGGCATTAAGCGGCCCGGCGGCATTTCGCCCGTCCGCGAGATACTTCTCCGCCCGGAGATCAAGGGACCCGAGCCCCTCGTGCACGACCGTGCGGTAATCCACGCACTGGTGCCCGATGCCCGCCTCTTCCGTGATGAAATACCGCTTCGCGAAGAAAAAGTCAAGGAAGTCGCCGAACCGTCCGGTCCGGATGAAGGCCCGGCCGGCCACGCTCGAGAAAACATACGTGAGCCCGATCCGCACCAGCTGGAGCTTCTCGCGAACCGACATCACGAGCGGGATGGCGCGCCGCTTCATCCTGAACACGTCCTCCAGGATGTTGACTGACCCGCCCTCGTGGTAGTAGTTGGCCGCGATCCGCTTGGAGGTCATGTTGCCTATGATGAGCTCGCCGTCGTAGATCCGCGGCTTCCTGCGGGACAGGACATATTCGAGGGCGCTCGCCCGCCGCACGAAGGGGTGCTCCTTTTTCGCGCGCTTCCCCTCCCGGGAGCGCCAGAAGGCGTCAAACAGGAGCGGCCGCTCCAGGCAGACGGAATAGGGCGTATCGAACAGGGCTTTCCTGATGGCCTGGATCCGCACGGAGGGCTCAGAGAAGGTTTCCGGCATGGTGCTTCCGGATTTAGCCGCTGCGCGGGCCGCGCGCGGACGCCGGCTGGCGGAAGATGTGATCGTACGCATGATGGTGCTCCTGATCCGGGGATGGGCCTGAGAGCGAATGCTTCTCATCTCTGCTTATCATGATAACAGGGATCGGGCAGAATATCAAGTAAAATCGCGGGGGCGGCGTAAAATACGGGGCCGGATCAGGGCCGCCTGATGATCACCTCGCAGCAGTCGTCGCCCCGGTTCAGGTTTTTCGCGTGGGTGACCCGGATGTCCGTCTCTTTCCCGAAAAGCCCGCGGGCCATGCCCGTGTAGGTCTCGACCGTGACGATGCCGCAGTCCGCTATGCCGGCCTTCGCGATCCCTTTCTGGATATCGCAGTCCGTGACGCGCACGTGGATGGCGCCGTCCTTCTGCTCGATGACGCGGTTCGTAATCCCCAGCACGCTCATGAAGAGCTCCATGGCGTCCAGGTAGCCGGCGGGCCACTGCGGGTCCGGGATCAGGTGCTTACGGATATGCTTGCCCATGACGTAGGAGAGCTGTTTCCACGCTTCCACGTCCATGTCCCACGCCGCGCCGATCCCGTAT
>Ga0116149_1000949_pt1 | contig 36851 bp, 34 predicted proteins | sample AD_UKC057_MetaG_FD_89787 | JGI IMG/M metagenome (GOLD analysis project Ga0116149, IMG submission 89787) | Active sludge microbial communities of municipal wastewater-treating anaerobic digesters from USA - AD_UKC057_MetaG | ecosystem: Engineered > Bioreactor > Anaerobic > Digestate | place: USA...
CCGATAATTCTCTTTAATAAACCTGCAGGTTCGGCTCCGTCTCTGCTTGTTAACTCTCTTGTTGCATCATTTTCCCAAGTGACTATATCGCCCCTTCCTAATGTGTGTCCCAAATACCTTTTCCCTCCTATAATAATTCCATTAGGGTAAGGTAAAAAGCCAGCCGTTGAAACTATCTCTTTTGCTAATTCCTTATTGCTCTTACCCTTAGTTCCCTTTTCCCAGGTTGGGTACATTGAGCCTGTTCCTGCGATGTTGATATCTTCTGTTATATAACCGAGTTGATTGGCAACCAAAGCACCGATAATAGCATACCCCCCAATCCAAATGGGTAAGATTATGACTCCAACTAAAATCAGAGCGACTATCTTACCCAATATCGGTTTGAGGTGTAGTGATTTTAGCAATTCCTTGAATCCACCGTGTCTCAATCTCCTAATAATCTCAAGAGGTCTAAGAATATAAATCAGCAGGTATAGAGGCAAAATGGCAAGAATAAAAAATAATTTAATAAGAAAAATGAAGATATTTTGCTTCTTTTGAGCCTTTCTGGCTATAAGTTGTGTGGTAAAACTTATTACTCCCACTAAGAACGCTAAACACCCCAATATAATTAAGCCGAGAAGTGAAAACACAAAAACAGTGGGCATCTTATCAAATAACTCTTTCCTAATACCAGTCACATAAACAATAATTGCAAAAACGCCAAAGATACAAGCTAACCAAACGAAAACTGATATTTTAGTAACTCTACTAAGAAATTTTTTTCTGTCTAATTTTAAAGATAACCTTTTCAACATGGCTTAACTCACTTGTTATAAATTTTAGCAAAAATTGACTACTTATAATAAGTAGAGTTAAAGATGTAATGAAACTATAGAATACGAAGAAAAATTTAACATTGTCATTAAAGCCATTCGCAAAGCAAGGAAAATGACCTCCAAGCTGAAAGTAACTCAAAAAAGAATTAGGCTCAGGCGATTAACCCCATCTTACCTGCTAAAATTGGCTTCTAATGTGGGCAAGTTGTTTGAAAGTTCTGAAGCCCACGAAAAACGGCTACTTTTGAAGATGATACTTCAGAACTTGGAGCTAAAGGGTAAAAAAAGTCCGATATGACTGGATAAAACCCTTTGATAAGGTAGCTTTTTATGCCTCTCGTCAAAGTTGGCTCCCCCGCGTGGACTCGAACCACGAACCTGCCGGTTAACAGCCGGACGCTCTACCATTGAGCTACAGGGGACCATTTTCAAAAACACAAACTTCTTAATTTGTCAAAGATTCACTTAAAGAAATAACATTTCTAAAGCTCAACCGCAAGGTTACCGAGCGAGATTATATCAACACCCGATAAAATCCTCAATTTCAGGAAACTTAACAACCCATCCCGTGCTTCTCACACCTTTTACACTTTTTCAATTTTTCTTAAATCCTTATCTTCCATTTTAAACATAAAGTAAATAGCTAAAGCGATACTTAATATGATAAACCAAACCACCGTGTACATACTTATCTGTGGGAAAAATGAAGCTATTAACTGCAGTATTATAGGCGCCGTCATAGCATGAATAGAAATTTGGCAGGCCTTTTGGTAACCAATCTTCCTTTTTGCGAAAAATGCTATTAATTGCAGAAACAACGCTATAAGCAAAGAGTAAAATAATGCTCCTCCGATGTAGTTAAATATAAAAGCGTAGAGGCATATAAATATTGGCATTACATACGGAGCCGCCTTAACAAATTTATCTGCCGTTTCCAGTCTGGAATTAATAGTACTTTTATCAAGTGTAACGTTGGGAATATTTTTCAGAGGTTGGGTTGATACTTTTTTCGGGTCGGTCTCATATCCATAAGACCTGTACAAAATATTTTCCTCATTTACCAGAACATATGTATTGTAGCTTCCGAGAGAATCTATAGTTCCATTTTTATCAAAAACTATTAAATTATCCGGCAGATGTGCATCTTCCTCGGATGAAACAGAAGGCATCGGAATAATTATTGGTTCTGGTTCGTTTGCTTCCCAGCTCCCGTCTTTAAAATTAATAACTAATTCATCGGGGAATTTTTCTCTGATTTGCGACGTCATGATTTTTACCGTACTTATCGTTTGCGGAACTGTCTTTATGCTTGCATAAAGCGAATATATTATTGACGCAAAAACGGACAGCATCAGAAAATACTTTATTGAGAATTTAAGGTCCGTCTTTAGTACATCTTTGTAGTACTTAGGAGAAGTTATGCTGTTTTTTAAAACATACCAGAAAGTTTTTAATTTTTTCATGTCTCTATTTTAGCAAAAATATGATTTTAGGGTATGCCTATAATTTTAAGATGGTAAAATAAAATTATGCAGTACCAAATAACTTCCGATAATATAGATCTCTCTCCGAGTATGGAGGCCTTGACAAAAGAAAAATTTGAAAGAATTGAAAGCAGAACGAAAAATTTGCCCGAGGGCTCATGTTTTGCAAGAGTAGTTTTAAACGCTGTTCCGGATGATAGGTTTGAAGTAAGGGCTGATTTGGATCTGAACGGTAAAAAATATTTTTCGGATGAAACGTCTTTTACATTGGAGAATGCTCTGGTTGTTGTGGTGGAGGAATTGTTGCAAATGATAGAAAAAGATAGTATTGTCCAGCGAAGGAAAGATCTAAAAAAAGAGGAGGCGGTCGAAGATTTTTTGGCGGAAGAAGTTTAAATCAACGAGCGACAGCGAGCCCCGGTGAGAGGGTGCCAAGAATATCAGGTTAGATGAACGTTAGGGTGATTAGCTCCTGTTGGAGCGTAGCGACAACCGGAGATAATCTTGACCAGGAAGATAAAGCGGTACAGCTCGAGCCTCGGCGAGAGAATGACCGAGGATATTAGGTTAGATGAACGTTAGGGTGATTAGCTCAATTGGTAGAGCAAGCGTCTTATACACGCTCGGTTCCAGGTTCGAGTCCTGGATCACCCACCAGAATTAAACCTTGGAAGTCTTTCTCACCCAACCCAATTCGACCCAATCCTATTTATCTTTATCTACCCAAATTCTATAATGCTGGGTTGACGACGCGTCCTACGAACAATATATTTCCCGAGTTTTTCTCCTGAATTAAGAATATGAACGGATGATCGGCTCGAAAAACGGGAATTTTTGTTTCTTCCCCTGGCAGGGCTCCAAGCATCATAACTACCCCGGTAGCTGCGGCCGCTTCCGTTCCTTCTTCATTTACTTCCACGAAAGCTTGGTGTATCACTGCCGATATAAATAAATCTTTTTTACCGTCCATTCCGGAAAAGTCAGCTCCCAATCCGAACGCTGTCGGCATACCCATTGCTTTAAGGTCTTCGGTCATGAGATATTTTGTTTCAAATTTAAACTTGGGTACAAAAACTTCAACTCGTTGCTTTTTCAAATCTTTTTTCCACTGAGCTAAATTTTCGGTACTTAATGAATTTTCTACTTTTGCCAAGTCATCATTTTTAGGGAGCAGAATCAGCATTGACAGGTCCTCTCCCGAATACGGCATCTCGAGAATTTGTAGGTCTTTGTTCTCGGCATAATTGAATTCGGCTTCTTCATCGGTTCTTTGCATCATCGGGACTTTGACGGAATCATTTTCGTTTATTCTAAAATCTTCGTCCGTTGTATTTTCTTTATCGAACTGTTTTACCCACTCTCCCTTAAAATAAATCGCGTTTGTAAGAACTAGTCTTGTCATATCGTTAATTACCCCCTGCGGTATCAGATCCTTTATCTTGTCTTTTGTCTGTTTTTCCACCCAATCATTTATTGTTACACGTGAGCCCTCCGGATCTTTTACGAAATCAAGATTATTAGTTTTTCCTCCGTAATATTTTTCTACCGTGTCAATATAATCACTCAAAAACTGATAGTCTTCTTGAGCCCAAAGAGCGTTTGCAATATTAAGTTCATATTTTTTATCTTTTTTGTTAAGTTCGTTGAATATTTTTAGGTACTCTGTTCTCCTGAGATTATCATCTGCCGGAAAATGCAACACCGATTGCATTTCTTTAGCCGTCTGTTCTCTTGCTCCTTCATAGGTCATTACCAGGGCGCTAGAGATACTAAAAGGCGAAAAAAAGATATTTCCGGTTTCCCTGTTTTTTAAGTGGGAGTAATATTCAAAAGCAAACTGGTTATTGGCCTCTACCACATTAGCGACTCCCGAACTCCCGCCCGAGCTTTTCTCGGGTTTTACTCCCGGAGAGGGGCTTCTTTTACGAGATATAAGCAAACCTCCGGCGACTATGATTACTAAAATTATTAAAACGCCTGCTAAAGTTTTTCGTTTCATATTTTTCTCCTTATTTTTGAAACCATCTATAGCTATCCTCTTAAGATTAGCATATTTTGGAGAGTTTCTCCTAAATTAGGGGAGAGGGAAAATGTATGCGAGGTATCTCTTATTCTATTATTTAAATGTTTTTAAGTTTACGAAGTTTACAGAATCCCCAACTCCGTTTTATCCATTCTTTCGGGTTTATTTATATACTCCAGATACTTTTCGGTGGTGGATTCTCTTTTGTGTCCGGCAACTTTTGCCAAATAAGAAATACTGACTCCGTTTTCCAGATGATGGGCGACAAAAGTATGTCTCAAATCGTTGACCTTAGCCTTTTCAATTCCCGCTATTCTGAAAAATCTATCAATAGTAGATCTGATATTTCTTATCAGCATGGGCTTTCCCGTTTTTGTGATAAAAAGGTTATCGAAGGAACCTTCAATTTTGGGGCGTCCTTTCTCTATATAATTGTTTATTGCTTCAACAGCAGCTTTATTCAGCGGAACTGTTCTTTCCATCTTACTGTTTCTCTTTGGGATGAAAAGGTTTCCGGTATCTCCTTTTATTTCTATGTCCTTTAATTCTATTCCGGCAAGTTCAGAAATAGTTATGCCTGTTTGGAGCAGTAGTTCTATTATTGTGTAGCTTCTGATGTCGTTTCTTGACGCATCTCTTAAGGCTCTGTATTCCATTTTAGTTAAAATTCTCGGGGCGTTTATCTCAAACTTTGGGTGTTTTATCTGGGAGGAAATGTCTTCCTTCATATAGCCGTTTTTTGCCAGGTATTTTATAAAAGTTCTTACCGCGTTTGTTTTTCTTGAAATTGATTTCGGTGTGTAATTTTTCTTTTCCAAATCTTTCATGAAAGAAACAATTGGCTCTACTTTTATATCTTCGGTATTTTCAATTTCCCTTTCCGCTAAAAAAGATAACAGCTGTTCTATATCCGTGCTATATGCAACAACCGTAGCTTCCGATTTTCCTTCGGATCTTAATTCTTCAATAAATTTTTTATGAGCTGATAGCAATTTCATTTAATTTTTCCTCCCGGCAGATGACCTTCTTACAGGGGCAAAGTGTAAAACAGGTGAAACTTATAGGCCCATAGTACCAAAATGATTGAAAAGTGTCAATTTATTAACTATTATGGGTTTAATGTCCGGTAGCAGTAAATCCAAATACATCATAGGAACTATTGTTTTACTCCTGGTATCTTTCGGGTTTATTAAATCCTCTTTTGACGTTTTGCAAAGTAAAAACAGGCTTGATGAAATTAATGGTGAGGTAGCGGCCTTAGATAAGGAGAAGCAGGAAATTGAAAAAGAGATTGAATATAAAAAAACCGACGATTATGTTGAAGAAAAAGCCAGAAATGAGCTTAATCTTATTAAACCCGGAGAAAAGGTTTATGTTGTAGTTGAAAACGAGTCCTCCGGAGGTGATGTGCTTTCGGATATCAGTAAAAAAGGGAATGAGGAAGATGTAGAAGCCACAGAAAAAAAGCAAAGAAATTGGTACTCATGGTACAAGTTGTTTTTTGACAATTAAAAATTAAAAATAGGAGGTGGAAAGTGGTGGGAGTCAGTAATTTACGAATTCTGATTTTGTGAAAAAGGCAGATATTTTGTTTTGACACATTGATTTTTATCTGTTAGATTTACTGTCGTAACTGCGTAATTGCAAAAATATCGCGGGATGGAGGAATGGCACCTCACCGGGCTCATAATCCGGGGGTCCTGGTTCGAGTCCAGGTCCCGCAACCAATTAGTATTTTGATTCCCATTAGCGTAGTACCAAAATCAGCCAGAGTGTTTTTGATAGAGTTTCATCTTGTATAATAGTAATGGCAATATAGCAAAAACATCATGATTGCTATTGGTTGAGCCAGTGTAGCCCAGGGGTTAGAGCGGGCGTTTCATAAGCGCTAGGTCGGTGGTTCGAGTCCACCCACTGGCACCAGTAAGTTTATAAGCAAACAGATTGTGTTTTGTTAGCCTATGTTTTTAAGAGTTGCATTTGGCAAGTTCGAGTCTGTGAAAATTTCATTTATTTGATGTATACTCTTATGGCTATGGAAGCCCAAAAAGATGGCTATGGAAGCCCAAAAAGAAAAAAAATCAAAAAAAGAAGATAATAAAAAGCCGAGAAATGAAAAGAATCATGAGAAGAATCAGAAAATAAAACTTCCAAATAAAATGATAATAGAGGTTAGAAGACCGAGTATTTTTAATAATATATTCTTCTACATATTTTTGCTTCTTATGATTTATCTTATCTTTGGTAGCTCTACGGGATCTGCTTTTACGCAGGAAGAAGTTCCTATCGGAGAAGTGATGAGACTCATAAATGAGGAGAAAGTTCAGGATATAACAGTTGTAGGGGATAAAGTTGAGGTTTTGAAAAAGAGCGGGACGAAGGTATACGCCAGGAAGGAGAGCACTATCAGCTTTGATCAGATTTTAAGCAATAACCAGGTAGATAGATCAAAAATCGCCGGTAAGTTGGAAGTAAAGCAGCAGGTAAATATAATGGATATTCTTTCTCCCATATTGATGCTTGGTTTGCCAATTCTTATTCTTTATTATTTTACGAGGCAGATGCGGGCTCAGGGCGGAGATTTGATGTCCTTTGGAAAATCCCGAGCGAAACTTTTTGAAAAAGGCCAGCAGAGGATAACTTTTAATGATGTTGCCGGTTGCGAAGAGGCCAAGAAAGAGATGTCGGAAATTGTGGACTTTTTGAAGTTTCCTGCTAAATACAGGAAACTTGGGGCAAGAATTCCGAAAGGTGTGTTGTTGGTTGGGCCTTCGGGTGTAGGAAAAACTTTATTGGCCAGAGCAATTGCCGGGGAAGCAGATGTTCCGTTCTTTAGTGTTGCGGGGAGTGAGTTTATGGAAATGCTGGTCGGTGTCGGGTCATCCCGTGTAAGGGATCTTTTTGCTACTGCGCGTGAAAAACAGCCTAGCCTTATTTTTATTGATGAAATTGATGCTATCGGAAGGCAGAGGGGAATGGGAATTGGCGGCGGTCACGATGAAAGAGAGCAAACTTTAAACCAGATACTTATTGAAATGGATGGTTTTGATGTAAGGACAAATGTTATTGTAATAGCGGCCACAAACAGGCCGGATATGCTTGATTCTGCCTTGGTAAGACCGGGAAGATTTGACAGAAGAATAACGATTCCTTTGCCGGATCTTAAAGATAGGGAAGAAATAATAAAGATTCACATGAGAGGAAAACCGATCGACCCTTCTGTGAATGTTGAAAAATTAGCAAGAAAAACCGTCGGGTTTAGTGGCGCGGATATTGAAAATATGTTAAATGAAGCGGCAATACTGACAGCAAGAGAAAATAGAGATTTTATTACGGAGAAGGATCTGGACGAAGCTTCCTTAAAAGTAACAATAGGACCGGAAAGGAGAACTCTTCAGACTGAGGATGAGAAGAGAATGACTGCATATCATGAGGCAGGCCATGCTGTTGTCGCGGCTAACGTCAAAGATATGGATCCGGTTCAGAGAGTCTCTATTGTGGCAAGAGGGCAGACTCTTGGGCATACGGATTTACCTCCGGAAAGGGATAGATATCAGCTTACTCAGACCAGAATAGTTTCTATGATGACCACTATGCTTGGAGGAAGGGCCGCTGAAGATACAGTTTTTAATGAACTTACTGCCGGGGCCGCTGAGGATATAAAGAAATGTACCGAGCTGGCGAGAAAAATGGTTACCGAATACGGTATGAGTTCTTTAGGACCAATATTTTATGAGGCTAGAACCGAGTTTTCCTGGCTTGCAGAGGAATTTGGGGAAAAGGCTCCCATAAGTGAGGAGATGTCGGCTAAAATTGACGCAGAGATAACAAAAATTATTGATAATTCTTATAAAGAAGCTAAGAGAATTCTGACCGAAAAAAGAGAAACATTGGATAGGGTTGCAAATAAACTGTTGGAAGTAGAAACTATTGACGGCGACGAATTCAAAAAATTGCTGGATTAATTGGTAGGTTAATAAGGTAACAAAAATTTCCCCATTAATTATTAATCGAGTAAATATATTTGTTTAGTGTGTTTATGAGATTGAAGCTATAATACTATTATGCTGATAGATTCCCATTGTCATTTATCTCATAAAAAGTACGAAAAAAGCATCGACGTGATAATATCGGAAGCCGGAGATTTTGGAGTAGGGAAGATGATAAATATAGGTACTTCCATGGACGAGAACAGAAAGGCGATAGATATATCCGGTGCTTATCGTCAGGTATTTTGCGCAATAGGAATTCATCCTTACGAGGATATTGGCATTTCTCTTGATGAGTTGAGAATTTCTCTTGATGGGAATCTGAAAAAATCAAATAAAATTGTAGCTGTCGGGGAGTGCGGTATGGATGTTTTAGCGGAAAAAACTTCAAGAGATTTAAATCAGCAGGAAGAACTTTTTGAGATGCAGGTGATTTTTGCCAAAGAACATAAGCTCCCCGTCATTGTCCATGACAGAAAATGTGATGACTCGGTTTTGGAAATTCTTAAAAAACACTCCGGAAGTGACTTTAGAGGTGTTGTTCATTGTTTTGATTCGGATTGGGAATTTGCAAAGAAAGTTTTGGATATCGGTTTTTACATTTCTTTTACAAATCTTATAGGTTACCCTAAAAAAGACACGCTCATAAAAGTGGTTAAAAATGTTCCGGATGACAGATTTTTGCTTGAAACCGATGCGCCGTATCTTCCTCCGCAAACAATGCGTGGAGAGATAAATTATCCTAAGTATGTTAAAATCGTTGCTGAGAAAGTCGCACAAATAAGACAAAAGCCATTTGAAGAGATATCAGAGTTATCGTGCGGCAATACCTGCTCTCTTTTTAATTTATGTTAGCTAAATTTGTAGAAAAACACGATAAGCTGGTCGGTAGGCTCTTGGAGATTAACTTGGGTATTTTAACATGGGGCCTGCTTCTTTCTCCTGTATGGCTTGGAATACTTTTTCCGGAAGCCGTAGTGTACGTTCTTACCTTTCTAACGGTGTATTGGAGTTATATTGCCTGTGTTCATACTTATGGTTTGTTTTCCGGTTATAGGCGGTACAAAGAGGAAATGGCCGAAGATTGGTATTTAAATTGCCGAAAGCTTGATTTTTCAACTCTTCCGGATAAAAAAACTCTGCCAGCAAGACTTGAGGATGTAAGACATATAATCATCATTCCTGTCGTGAACGAACCGGAGGCCGTGTTAAGAGATTCTATAAATAGCATTTTTAACCAGACATTCCCTGTCTCTCAAATATCGCTTGTTTTTACTGTAGAGCAAAAATATTCCGAGGAAGTTATTCAGCGTATAAAGAAGATAATAGGAAGCAGAGACAAGAATCTTAATAGCCTTATGTTTTTTATTCATCCTGCTGGAATTCCCGGCGAGGCTATAGGGGATGGGGGTGCAAACCGTGCTTGGGGGTCATCTCACGCCGTTGAGGAATTGAGAAAAAGAGGCGAGAACATAAGGAATTATATTTTCAGCAATATGGATTCCGACCATGTTTTAAATAGGCAGTACATAGCTAGATTAACACATTTATATCTAACCACTGACAATAGAGATAATCACTTTTATTCTTCTGCAGTTCCCTTATTTGATAATAATCTTTGGAGAGTCCCCTTGTTAATGAGATTGGAAGCTAATTCGGTAACTTTAGGAGTAATATCTGACTGGGCAGTATCAAAGGGAAAAATAAGAAAATGTTTTTCGGCTTTTTCAGTTTCACTTCAGACTTTGATAGATGCGGATTATTTTGATGTTGCTTTGGGAGCTGACGACACCATCTTTTATTGGAGAGCTTTTTTTGCCAGAAACGGAAATTTTGATGGGGTACCCCATTATATTCCTTATTCTGCTGATGCGGTCGAGGGTAAAACATTTAGGGATTCACATAAAAGCTTATACAAGCAGCTTTTGAGGTGGAGTTGGGGAGCAATCGATTTTCCGCTTTCAGTAAAAACTTTCATGAAGAGAAACGACATTAAGTTTTCAACAAAAATAAAGTGGTTGAACAGACATATAAAAGAACGGGTCGTGCTTACCGATATAGTGTTTCTGATAACTTTTGGATTTATGATAGTAACTTTGGTGAACCCATATGTCAGACAGTCAAATTTTGCTTACAGTTTGCCGAAGATCATGAGTTTCATACTTACTTTGACAATGGTTTTTATGGTTCCCGGTGTGTACTTTAGGAAAAAATTTTCTGCTCCGCCGCCTGAAAACTGGAGTCCATTCAGGAAAATATTGACCTATTTTGAAGCCCCATTGATAACAATAAATCTTCTTACGTATTCTTTTTTTCCTACACTGCACGCGCAAACCATGATGGTTCTTGGAAAGAGATTTAAAGATCTTTATCATACTCCGAAGATAAGATAAATGAAGTTAAATAAGAGGATCGCTAAGACAACCGAATATGCATTGGAGAGATTAAAGGATAGAAATCTTTCCAATTTTCTGTTAAACACTTTGCTTTCTTTGTTACTATTTCTCTATATCTTAAGCAGATTTAAGTTCTTGAACGATTATGTGCCATTTTGGTATACAAGAAACTGGGGAGATTCTCAACTTGCACCGAGATTTATGCTGTATCTTATTCCTCTTACCAGTCTCGCTGTAAATTTACTGGGTCTTCTACTGGCTATCCTTAATAAGTATTATCTTAGGTATTTGGAAGATATGGTTTGGTATCTCGTCCTTTTTGCAAATGTGTTTTTAATAGGCTCCGTTGTCAGAATAATAAGAATATCCTCAATTCCTTTCAAACCTATCATAAACCCTATTTACATAAATCTGCTCCCGGCGCTTTTTTTCTCAGCGTTGTTTATGAATTTTTTCATGCCTTATTTTATAGAGTTTGCGAAAAAGAAGAAGTTGGTAACAAACCCGAAGATTCATGATCATCCCGGAATGATTTTGCAAGCCCCATCGGCCAGAGGCGGCGGATTTATTTACGCTATTGTATTTTTAATTTCCGCGGCTATTTTTGTCGGCTTTAACAAAAATTTTTCCGGTTTATACATTTCAATAATAATGACAGCTACTTTGGGAATATTAGATGATTATCAGAATACTCATCCGAAATCACGATATAGATTATTAGAAAATCCTTTTCTTAGGTTATTCTTGCTTTTTGTTAGCGTTTTACCTGTTGTTTTATCCGGTGTTACGATTTATACGATTAGTAACCCATTCGGAGGTTTTATTTCTCTCAATGTATTTGAAATGAAGATGGGAAGTAGGGCTATTCCTTTGGTTCCTGTAGCAGTTACTTCTTTGTGGATAGTGTGGATAATGAATGTACTGTCCTGGTCTAACGGAGTAGATGGTCAATTTCCAGGTATTGTCGGAATAGCTTCTTTGTTAATTGCTATATTAGCTTTGAGATTCAAAGAGTTAACAGAAATTCATCACCAGATTGCCTTATTATCGGTTATAAGCGCAGGGGCAGCTTTCGGTTCTGTTAAATATAATTGGCACCCATCAAAAATAATGTGGGGTTTTGGGGCAATGTCTGCAGGATTGGTAATTGCGAGTTTGGCTATTTTGGCACAGGCAAAAATAGCAGTTTCGGTATTGATACTTCTGATACCGTTTTTGGACGCTTTAGTAACAGTAGGCAGAAGAATTTTGAAAGGGAAAAATCCGTTAAAAGGTGATAGGGGTCATCTTCACCATATTTTGCTGGATAAAGGCTGGAGTGTCAGCAAAGTAGCTTTATTTTATTGGTTTGCTACAGCCATTTTTGGAATAATTGGCCTTTTGTCTCCTGAGAGAGTAGTGTTGAAAGTCACATTTTTGATTGTAGGTGTTGTAGCTTCAATTCTTATATTTTTTAATATCACTTCAAATCATAAGGGAGAAGTGTCTCCGCCCGCAAGCTAAAAGGTTTTCCGGTACGTAGCCCGATGTTGGTCCCCCGAGATTTAATTTTCTTTTAATGTTCTTCGGAAAAAATATTGAGAGCTTGCTAAGAATAATGTGAGAAAAAATGAGAATACTTCTAGCTGGAATCAATAAAGGGATAATTAAAGAATTAACTCTCAAACTTAAAAGTGTTTTCGTTGTTGACACTGCGTCCTCTGCTTCAAAAGCACTCATTCTTTCCGAGTCAACTTACTATGATTCCATTATCATTGGTCCCTCTTTGTCTGACATGGATGGAATGGAATTATGCAGAACAATGAGAAATTGTGATGTAAACTCCCCTATCGCCTTGCTTTCGGATAAAGAAAATAGTTCAGATAGGGTTATGGGTTTTGATGCCGGTGTTGATGTTATGATTTCCGATAAGGCGAGTATAGATGAGATTATCTCGCAGACAAATGTTTTGGCTAGAAGAAATGGGAATCACAACAATTGTGAAAATTTTCTGAAGTGGGGAAATATAAAACTGGATGTGAAGAATAAAAAGTTTTATGCCAATGATAATTTTATTTATTTACGAAGAAAAGAATTTGACCTTTTGGAGTACCTCATGATAAACAGGGGAAAGCCCGTATCAAAGGAAGAAATTCTCGACCATGTGTGGGAAAAAGGAATTGACGTACTGAGTAATACTGTGGAAGTTCATGTTAGAAGTATAAGAGTTAAATTTGAAAAGGAAGCAAATTCAAAAATAATCAAAACTCATAGAGGATTTGGATACGAAATTGATTCCGGATAATTGATAAAGCGGAGTATATTCGGTTGCATCTGAAGCATATAAAATTGTACAAAGACTTGAGAAAAAAGTGTAAAAGCCATATCATCAAAGTAATGATGAGAAAAATATATAATATTGTAAGAACGGCGAGACCTAGACAATGGCTGAAAAATCTTAGCGTTTTCGCGGCGCCTCTCTTCGCCGGTACTTTACTTGATACGGAAGTACTCACTTGGTCTTTACAGGCATTTGTAGCTTTTTGTGCCATTTCCTCCGGCGCCTATTTCATAAATGATGTAATAGACGCACCAAAGGACAGACTTCATCCGGTAAAGAAAAACAGAGCCATAGCTTCCGGTGAGGTCCGCCCTGTAACGGCGATAGTAATCGCGGTGATACTCATCTCTTTTTCCATTATTTATTCGTTCTCACACCTTGATGATTATTTTGTCTTTTTGTTGATACTTTATATTGTTGTTCAATTTGCTTACTCTCTTTTTTTGAGGAATGTAATTATCCTGGATTCCCTTGTGGTAGCTTCGGGTTTTATGATGAGAGTTTTGGCGGGAGGATTTGCATCAAGGACTTCAATATCATCATGGATCATCCTTACCACTATCGGAATATCAATGCTAATGGCTTTTGGAAAAAGAAGATCTGAAAAAACTATTCTCGCCAAGCTTTCCGATAATCCGTCAGAAGTGGAAACGAGAAAAACCCTAAGGCACTACCCCGATAATTTGCTGGACAGCATGATTTCTATCTCTGCTTCCTACACAATTCTCACTTATTCCCTTTTTACTTTTATGACTTCCCCCGAAGAGATAGGAGGAAAGATATCCGCAGTTCTTCCTTCCGTACTTAAAACTCCTAAACTCATGATGCTCACAATTCCATTGGTGATATATGGTATCGCCAGATACCTTTATGTAATTTATGAAAAAGGGGAGGGAGAGTCTCCTGAAAGGGTCCTGTTGTCAGATAAGCCGCTATTATCTACGGTTCTGCTTTGGGCTTTATCCGTATTTTTAATAATATACGTCTTTCCTGGTCTTAATTAATTTTTCTTAACAAGTTTTTAAGTTTATTTAGCAATTTTTTCTTCGGTTTTTAATTCTTCGGCGTCTTCGGTATTTTTATCATCTGTTTCATTTTCCTCTGTATTTTGTTGCTTATCTTTCTCTCCTTCTTCTACACCGTTCCCCATCTCTTCCGAAGTATTCTCGAATTGTTTCTGATAATATTCTCTTTCCATTTTCAGTATAAATTCTTCAACTTCATCCGGAACATCTGCCTCAGGGTCATTTATGGTTTTCATTGTCGGCTCTTCATTGGTATCCTGAGCCGAAAGAACATTACCGCTTTCTTCGTAATTCATAGTACCCATAAACCCTATGGGCAGAATTAATACAGCTAAAAATATAACGAGTAATATTCCATTTAGGCCTACCTTTGCTATTTTTTTCATTCTAATTCTCCCGGTTTTTCGAGATATTTCTTATCGTTATCAAGCCACTCCCTGCTATCCTTTTTCATTTTTATTTCCTCTTCGGCATCAAAAATGAATATAAGTGTCACCAGAATTGATACCCCGAGCATCAGATAGAAAACCCACGTATATACCAAATCCGACATGGCCATTACTGCCGTTACTATGAGAAGAAGATAGGAGTAAGATAGCCAGACGGCTCCCTGGGTATATATTTCATAGGAATCCTGAATCAAAGATTGGGCTCTTATTGAAAATAATCTTGAGGTAGTGGAAGGTTTAATATGCGAACTGTGAAAAATAAGCGCCTTTATGATCACGTATCCCAGACCGGCAATAAGAACTATTATCATAAAAAGAATAGAGTATGAATTGACTTTCAGATAATCGTAAGAGCTTTGAAATATAAACCCTTTTTGAGTGATTTTGAAACTTATTCCAAGGTATCTTGAAACCAAAACGATAGAAATTATTCTTGAAGCCAGAAGCAACACGGCCGGTATTATTGCTTTGTCTATTAGTTTAATTAAAAGTTTGGACAGCATACTTTATGTGCAGTTTGCACGGTGACGGACAACGATTTGGAAAAACATTGTTCGTTACTGTTATCATATTACTACCATGAGAATGTTTCAGTCAATTGAAAACACTTTGAGAAAGCCCTATCTATTATTTTATTCAGTCCTTATGTTTTTCACCCCGTTAATATTTGGAGGAGGAACAAATGAAATATACGAATTTCCGAAGATATTCTTTCTTTACTACTTCGGAATTTTCATTATATTTTTTTTCATTTCGGATGTAATTTTGAAACCCGTTAGAATCAAACGCCCACATCCTTTAGTTGTCCTTTTTCTCTTATTAACAGTAATTTCTACCTTGTTTTCGTCTCATTTTTATACCTCATTTTTCGGATATTACTCCAGGTTTTATGATGGTCTTCTGTCCTATCTTATTCTTTTCGGTTTGTATTTTGTGGGTATTAATAAATTGGAAGAGAGTGATTTTGAAAAAATATTGAAAATAGCCATTTTCACTATACTGCCGATAAGTTTTTTAGGTTTATCCCAGTACTTTTCCGGGGTGGAGAGAGTTTATTCGACTATTGGCCAGCCTAATTGGCTGGCACAGTATTTGGGGATGCTTCTTCCGTTGGTTTTATACATGATTTTCGCCGAGGGTTCAAAAAAATTCAAAATTTGGCTTGCAGTTTATATATTGGGTTTTTATTGTCTTTGGGTAACTTATTCAACGTCCGGAATAACGAGTTTTTTTATCGGCTTTTTGATTCTTATATTAAATATAAGGGAAGATAAAAAAGAAATACAAAACTTCGGGCCGAAATTGATATCAGTCTTTCTAGTGACTTTTTTTATCGTCTTTCTTAATTTAGGAATGTTTAAAGATAAATTAAATGACGCTTTTTTGGATTTGAAAAATCAGGTTTCCTTTACGGGAAAATCTTATACGGAGACGTCGAATAATAAAGTTATTGTTTCCGCCGGTGCCGACAATGTATACAAAGTTTCCGACCCCGGTTTTATAAGATTAAATCTTTGGAAAAGTACACTTAATCTTATATTTTCCGATCCGAAAATATTTTTCATCGGGTCGGGCCCGGAAACTTTTCCTTACGTTTTTCAGAAGTTTAGAGGCTCTATTCTGAATTATTCCTCTGAATGGGATTTTGTTTTTAATAAACCTCATAATTATTATCTGGAAATTTGGTCCGAATCAGGTATTTTCTCTCTTTTGTCTTTTATCACCATTTTATATTTGGTTCTGAAAAAATCTCCCGCTTTCCTAGTCCCATCTTTTTGCGTTTTTATGGTTTCAAACTTTTTCGGGTGGCCGGTTGTTCCTACCGGTTTACTATTTTGTTTTCTGATATGTGGGATATCTGATTTTGGTAGTATCTCTTTCCCGTCTTACGGTGTTAAAAAGGAAAGAGAGACGGCGAAATGCTATAGGAATTCAAAAACAAGAAGAATCGTGCTTATCCCTCTCTGGTTTTTTTATTTTTTTATTGTCTATCGATTATCTTTTTTCTTCAGTGCAGATAAAGATTATAAAAAATCACTGGAACTGATTAAAAGGGACTCTTACGACTCCGCCTTGTATTATGCTGATAGAGCGGTTTTTAGAAATCCTTTGGAACCTAGTTATTACCGTGGTAGGGCAAAAGTCAGATCGGCTTTTTTAGTACATAACGATGACGTAATTTCGGTTAAAAAGGATATTTTTGATGATTTAAAAAAAGCTGAAGAATTGAATCCTGAGAATTTGGTAACGGTCAGAAATTCTATCCCAATTTATTATCTTTTAGCCGTTAAGGATTTTTACGCGGAGCCTGGGGAAAATAACGCAGACGAAAAGTATGCGGAGATTGTGAAAGACTTTTTTGCGAGAGTAAAACATAAATATTGGAATGACGCCGGAGTTATCTCATCGGTGGCTAAATATGAAAAAAAACTGGGTTTAGAAAAAGAATTTGAAGAAAGTAAGTTAAGAATAAGTAAATTGAGACCTGATCTGCTCGAGTGGCATGAGTCATTCAGATAATTCAATGTAGGCGTCGGAGACCCAACCCTCAACCGTGTCTGATACCTTTATTTTGATCCAACCGGTTTCCTTTTCCAACACTTTGTATTCATCTCCGGAATTTACCCTCGCTATCTCGGCTCCGTTTAGACTCGGTGTATCTCTTACTCTTAACCATCCATACGGAGTGGCTTTTATCTTGGCCGTTTCGCTTTTTGCAATAGAAACCCCTGCGGACGAAAGTTTTTCCAAAGCCTTTCTCGCCTCATCCGTTATTCCGCTATCGGACGTTGATGCTCCCAAATAAGCACCTTTTTTAAGGTCTTTTAATTTTTCAAGGTCCTCCTGAGTAGAAACCGGATTTCCATTTGCGTCATATATGTTTCCCTTGTAGTCTACAAAAAAATCAAAAACTTTCTCTTTGTTCATCCCCGTGTTATCCAGATTTATTCCTCTTGTAGTATTCCAATATATCAATCCTTTTACCCAGCTCTGGGGGTCCGAAGTTACTGTGGGGTTGTCTAGCGACACATTGTATAGATTTTCCGAATCTTCAAACATTTCAACAACCGGATTTACAGGATACGGGAACATTTTCACGGAAACGTTGAGCGTATATCCTTTTTGTACGTTTATTCTTGCTTCGCTGGATTCGTATCCCGGATATACTAATTTTAGTGTGTAGTCCCCGTTTGTTATCGCTCCGGAAGAAAATGGGGTTTTGCCCACTTTTGAGTCGTCAATGTAAACATCGGCTCCCGAAGGTTCCGATACTATCCTTATCGTATTTTCGGACCCATCGTTATCAAACCATAACTCTTGCCCCGAAGAAAAAACATCCGAAACACCCAGATCTCTTACGATTCCCACGACAAAAATAGAGTCTTTTTTTGACGGAAGAAATTTTATTTTGGTTTGATACTGCCTGTTGTCGTTTCTTACTGTTATGATGTTAGTACCCGGTTTTATGTTTTTTGACTCAAATGGGGTTCTCCCGACAACTTTATCATTCACAATAACCTCGGCCTCACCGTTTGTGACTCTGACTTCAAGACCGGATTTTGCCCCGATACCTGTGAGATTTCTTATTAATTCCCCTCCAAAGAAAACTACCAAAGCCACACCCAATATCCCCAGGAAATAGATTAAAGCGGTTGAAAGAGGTTTTTCGTCATTGCTTATTGTAGAGACTGCCATATGTACTTAAATTAACATGACAGTGGTAAAATATCAACACCGGATCTTTGTTTGCGGTGGTGAGAATGACTACAAAAGAACTAAAGCAAAAATATATAGAATTTTTTCAAAAAAAAGGACATGCTGTCATACCATCTGCTTCTCTTATCCCTGAAAACGATTCCACGGTGCTTTTTACTACCGCCGGAATGCATCCTCTTGTTCCTTATCTTTTAGGGGAGAAACATCCTTTGGGGAATAGATTGGTTAATGTTCAGAAATGCCTAAGAACCGATGATATAGATTATGTCGGAGATGATACTCATGTAACCTTTTTTGAAATGCTTGGTAATTGGTCGCTCGGGGACTATTGGAAAAAAGAGTCTATTCTTTGGAGTTTCGAATTTTTAACTAAAGAACTTGGAATTCCGGTTGAAAAGCTAGCTGTTTCATGTTTTTCCGGAGATGAAAAAGTTCCTAGAGATGACGAGTCCGCCGAAATATGGAAATCAGCGGGTATAAGAGAGGACAGAATTTTTTTTCTCGGAAGAAAAGATAATTGGTGGGGTCCGGTAGGAGAGAAAGGACCGTGTGGTCCTGATACTGAGATTTTTTATTGGACAGGTAAAAATGAGCCGACGTCTTTGGGGTCCGCTGAAAATTCCGGTGATTGGGTAGAGATATGGAACAATGTTTTTATGCAGTACGAAAAAACCGAAGATGGAGATTTTATAAGTTTAAAACAGAAAAATGTTGATACGGGAATGGGTGTTGAAAGAACAACCGCTGTTTTGAACGGAAGGAAGGACGTTTATTCCACCGATGCTTTTTCCGATGTTTACTCCGAAGTTGATAAAATGGCTTTTTCCCGTGATGAGAAAGCTATCAGAATTATCTGCGATCATGTAAGAGCTGCCACCTTTATTTTAGGTGACAGGCGTGCCATCATTCCTTCGAATGTAGATCAGGGTTACGTTTTAAGAAAAATCATAAGAAGAGCTGTCAGGAATGGGAAAAAGCTAGGAATTAACAAGCCATTTCTTGTTCCGTTATCGGAGATAATTATTAAACAATATTCCGATGATTATTCCGAACTCGGGGAAAACGAGAATTTTATAGAAAAGTATTTGGGTCTTGAGGAGGAGAGGTTTTTGAAAATACTAAACGAGGGGCAGGAAGAATCTTTAAGGCTGATTTCTGCGTCACCCGACTTAAATGAAACGATTAAAGTTTTGGATTTTGAGGTATTAAAAATTTCAAAAGTTGCTTTTGATTTATACCAATCTCATGGTTATCCTATTGAAATGTTTCTGGAGGATCTTCGGGAGAAGAGAAATTTAGAATCGGCATTATCGGATAGAATTTTGGGAGATGTTGAAAAATTAATATCTTTTCATCAGGACATTTCCAGAAAAGGGTCGGAGAAAAAATTTAAAGGTGGGTTGTCTGATCACAGTAATGAGGTAGTGAGATTTCATACTGCCACCCATATTTTAAATAAGGCGTTGAAAGAGGTTTTAGGAGATCATGTCACACAGATAGGAAGCAACATAACATCAGAGAGACTTAGATTTGATTTCCCTCATAAAAGTAAACTTACTGAAGACGAAATTAAAAAAGTTGAAGACAGAGTCAATGAAATAATTGATGAGAAACTTCCGGTAAGTTTCGTGATTTTGGATAAAAAAGACGCTGTTCAGTGCGGAGCTGCGCATTTGGAAGGAGAAAATTATCCCGACAAGGTTAAAGTATATTTTATCGGGGAGAGTTTGGAGTCCGGGGTAAGCGTTGAGTTTTGCGGAGGGCCCCACGTTAGAAATACGGGTGAGATAGGGCATGTAGAAATATATAAGCAGGATAAAATAGGCGAGGGAAAGATGCGTGTTTATGCACGATTTAAGGACTAGTTTTTGGCCCAACGACGGGTTTAATTTTAGGCGGGGGACTTGAATTATTCCTTTTGAAAGTGTTATATATTCTTCTGAAAGTTAAATCGGTTATTAAAGTAATTTGTAGTTTATAAAAGGAGGTAAGTAATTATGATTAGTGTAAACAAAATAAAACCACTATTCGATTATTTGCTTATAGAGCCTCTTGAAGGAGAAACAAAACTTCCTTCGGGCATAGTTATTCCCGATACTGCCAAGGAAAAGCCTCAGGAAGGAAAGGTTCTGGCAGTCGGCCCGGGAAGAAGAGATGAGAAGGGCGATGTTATCCCCATGAGTGTAAAAGCGGGTTCTACTGTTATGTATAAAAAATGGGGAGGAACGGAAATAAAAATAGAAGGAAAAGAACTTCTTCTTGTCAAGGAAGAAGATGTAGTTGCTTTAATTGAAGATTAAGGTTCAAAAGGAGGAATAAATATGGCAGCGAAAGATATCATATATGGGGAGGAAGCGAGAGAGAAACTAAAAAAAGGTGTCGAAAAATTAGCTAGGGCAGTTTCTACCACTTTGGGTCCCAAAGGGGGAAATGTGGCTTTAGATAAAAGCTGGGGGACACCTCAGGTAGTTAATGACGGTGTAACCGTGGCAAAAGAGATAGATCTTGAGGATAAGTTTGAGAATATGGGTGCCCAGATAGTGAAGGAAGCTGCTTCCAAGACTAACGATGTAGCTGGGGATGGAACTACTACTGCTGTTGTTTTGGCAAGAGCGGTAGTCAACGAGGGGCTGAAAAATGTTTCTGCAGGAACTAACGCAATGATTTTGAGGAACGGTCTTGAGAAAGCAACTCAGGTTTTAGTCGACGAAATTGCAAAGTTTGCAAAAAAGATATCCAGCAAAGAGGAAAAAATTCAGATTGCTACGATATCCGCGCAAAACAAGCAGGTTGGAGAAATAATATCTGAAGCTATGGAAAAAGTTGGGGAGCAAGGAGTAATTACTGTTGATGAGTCGAAGGGGTCGGATATAGAGCTTGAGTATAAAGAGGGTATGCAGTTTGATAAAGGATATTTATCTCCTTATTTTGTAACGAACGCCGAGAAAATGGAATCGGTTATTGAAAATCCTTACATACTAATTACTGATATGAAAATATCAAATATGCAGGACTTACTTCCTCTGCTTGAGAATTTAATGAAAGTATCTAAGGATTTAGTAATAATATGCGACGATATGGACGGGGAGGCTTTAGCCACGTTGGTAGTAAACAAACTTAGGGGTGTGCTGAATGTTCTGGCCGTTAAGGCCCCGGGATTCGGTGATAATAGAAAAGCTTTGTTAGAAGATATATCAATTCTGACAGGAGCCTCTTACATAAGTGAAGATACCGGTAGAAAAATAAACAGTGTTAATGTTGAAGATTTGGGAAGAGCGGATAGAGTAATAGCGGATAAGGATAACACTACTATAGTCGGGGGGAAAGGAAACGAGGCAGAAATAAAAGATAGAGTGAAGATGATTTCTTCTCAGATGGAAAAAGAGACATCTACGTATGAAAAAGAAAAATTGCAGGAGAGGTTAGCGAAGCTAAGCGGTGGCGTCGCTGTGGTAAAAGTAGGAGCGGCAACAGAAGCAGAGTTGAAAGAACTTAAACTTAGGGTTGAGGATGCTGTAAATGCTACAAAAGCTGCTGTGGAAGAAGGAATAGTACCCGGGGGTGGAATTGCATTCTTAAGGGCCAAGGAAGCTTTAAAGGATCTGAAGTATGAAGGTGATGAGCAAGTTGCTGTTACCATTCTTGAAAAGGCTTTGGAACAGCCGATAAGACTATTGGTAAAAAATACCGGTATGGATGACGGGAAAGTTCTGGCTGAAATAGAGAGAAGATCAAACGAGGAGAAGAACAAAAACATCGGATTTGATGTGATAAAGATGGATTATACAGACATGGTTGAATCAGGGATTATTGATCCGGCAAAAGTTACCAGAAGCGCATTGCAGAACGCTGTTTCGGCGGCGACTATGATAATAACAACAGAATGCCTGGTTACCGATATTCCTCAGAAAGAAGATAAAAATTCGATGCAAATGCCTGAAGAATATTAATTGCTGACAGTTAAGCAAAAAAGAAGGAGGCGCCGCTAAAGCGGCGCCTCCTTATTTATAAATCAAACTAAAAGTTAAACTACTCGAACTAGACAAACTTTACCACAACCAGCTTATTTGGTCTTCTTTTTGACTTCAATCTTCTTTGGTTTATCTTCCTCTGATTTTGGAATAGTAATTTTTAGAACACCTTGTTCTACTTCGGCCTCTGCCTTTGACGGATCAACTATTCTAGGTAAATTGGTCGAATAGCTGAAAGACGTTTGGCGAGTTGATTTGTACACGGTCTTTTTCTTATCCTTCTGTTCCTCGGTTTCTTTCTGAGTCGCGTTTATAGTTAATACATTTCCATCTATGTTTATCTCAATATTCTCTTCTTTTATACCGGGAACCTGAGCTTCAACCACTATAGCATCATTCGTTTCGTATACATCTAATCCTGTAGAAGTACCTGTGTCAAACCATTGACTCAGCCAATTATCTTCGTCAAAAACAGCAGGCACTCCCCATCTGTTCCATTTGACTATTGCCATACACATCGCCTCCTTTCAACTAAAAACCAATCTTAATTTCTTCCGTTTGGATATTATCAGTTTAACACGTAGAGTGCTAATTGTCAATAGCCCCTATAGCATTTAAAGCATTTTTAGCGTGTTTTTAGAGATTTCCTTGTACTTACGGAGTACTTTTTTACTCACATCCTTTTTATTGAAGTGAATAAGCTCGTCACTTAATACTTCGGTAGTTATACCATTTCCCATGTACGATATTTGCATTTTTTTGGCCAAAGATTCCAGTGCTTTAAACAAAACATTATCTTTTATATTTTTCTTAGTCCCATTGTGCGGTAAGTTTACTTTGAAATTTCCGAAGTACTTAAAGACCCAGTTGTTTTTCTTCATAAAATCAAAATAAATGTTGTCCCTCCACACGAGTGGCTGCATGGAAATTATATTTTGGGCTATGAATAAATTTCTCTTCTTTTTCACCCATCCTAATTTGCTTTCGTCAATAAAAATATTCGGGCATATTTTTCTTTTATCCCTGTTCTTTGGGAGTTTTCCCATTGTTTTAAGCATCAGAAATACAAAACCCCTGCTTATCCACAGTCTGTTTTTTTCTGTAATAAACAAAAGGTCTATATCCGCTTTTTCGTCCGCGTCGTAGTTTGCTACTGAACCTGTTGCCGCTATCATCTTAATCCAGGGAATTTTTGCCAGCGTTTTTGCGACCGGTCTGTTTTCGTCCATTATTCTTCGGGATATTTTCGCCCTTTTTTCTGCGTCGTGTGTTTTTATTCCGGAAACAACATACCTTCCTTTAATTTTTTTCACCGCCCCATTCTTTATGAGTTCTTCAAGTTCCTTTTTTATTTTTCTTCGGGGGAAATTATTTTTTGATATTAGATTATTTGTGATTTGATAAAAAGTAAGAGGATACCCGAATACGCCGCTGTACGACAGGGTTTTAATTATGGCCGATTTGCAGGAATTAATTTTTTTTCTTTTTATTTCACTATGCATTGTCTAATACTTCGTTGACTATTCTGTCCGCCTCCGAGTTCTTGGCTCTTTCGACATGTGTATATTTGACGGATTTGAAATTTTTTTCAAGGAGTTTTATTTCATTAAAGTACTTTTTCATTCTCGGTTCCTTTACTTTAAACCTTCCGTTTAATTGGCTTACAACCAGAAGACTATCTATAAAGAATTCTAAATCCAGATCTTTTTTTACTCCGCACATTTTTAATGCTTCCATAACGGCTCTATATTCAGCCTCATTATTAGTTGATCTTCCGATGAATTTTCCTATTTCTTTGATTACTTCTTTTTTTTCGTTTGAAATTACTATTCCGATTGCTCCGGGACCGGGATTTCCTCTTGCTCCGCCGTCCGTGTGTATTAATAGTTTCATAATGTTTTCCTCTGATAATTCTATTTTAATTTTTGAAATACTCTTTCCCGCAGACTAGGAGAATCCCGACGGCCATTCCTGCAAGAAAACCGGCGGTTCCGAAAACCCATGGGGATTTATATATCTTTCTTGTAAGAGGTTTATCTGATATGGGTTTTACCATGAGATTTTCGTCGCCATTTTTGTTCATCTCATTAGATTTTTCTATCAGAGATTCTGCAAACTTAATCCATGTGTTTTCTGCCGTTTCATATTTTTTTCCTATTACTTCCAAAGCTATTATTTGAGGTCCCGCTTTTTTTATTTTTACGGACTTATTTAATTTTCTGAGATTTTTCTCATTTATGGATTGATTTGTTTTTTCAAGAACACTCTTTTTAATATCGGTGCTTTTTGTCAAAGTAACAACCGAGTCAGTGTAAGCTAAAGCTGATTGTTGCGCGTAATAGCCCTCGTAAGTGAAAAATCCATATGATTTATCGGTTTTCTTGCTTACATAGAAAGAGCCGGAAGAAATGTATTTCGAAGGAAGAAAGTAAAGCAACATCCCCAAGGCCAGACCGGCGAAACTTGCCGCTATTGGGAAAGATTTGTTTTTTTTCAATGTTTTGACCAAATCTTTAAATTCCATCGCAGATTTAATTATACCGCAAAATCGCCTATTTATTAGCTTAATGTGTGTAAAATATAGTGGAGATAACGGAATAATTTTGTATACTTAGATAAGTTAATTTAAATTAGTTACTGCCCAAATGCCAAAGCAACAAGTTATAAGTAAATCACCGCTCGTTCCCACCGTTCTGGTATCCGGCGGGGCGGGTTTTATTGGCTCCCATCTTGCCGAACATCTTCTGTTGAATAAGGCTCGTGTGATTGTTCTTGACAATTTTAATACAGGAAAGAAGATACATGTTAAGCATCTTTTAAATGAGCCCAATTTCGCTCTTTATGATGTCGACATAAACGAGGGGATTCCTTCGGATATTCAAAGTGTAGATTATATTTTTCATCTTGCCGGTCTTGAGGAGTATTTTTACAGCAAGGATTTCTTGAATCTGGAAGCCCTTTTTACAAATTCTCTTGGGACTAAGAATCTTCTTGACCTTGCGAGGAAGTCTTCCGCTAAATTTTTATTAGCCTCTACTATAGATGTTTACAGAATGAATACTCCTCAGTCCGATATCTCATTGTACTTTGGGAAGACAATAAATGAGGAGAATAAATTTAGTCTTTTGGAAGCGAAGAGGTTTGCCGAAGCTATGGTTTGGGAATATCACGAAAAATATAATTTGGATGCCAGAATAGTGCGTCTTCCGGAAGTGTATGGTCCAAGGATGGATCTTTCTTCAAGTGGTTTCTTAGGAGGGTACATAAAAAATGTCTTGGATGGGGTCTCAATTGATATTTATGGTGAGGGTGTAGAAAAGGAATATTATCTTTATATTTCTGATGTTATTTCCGGTCTGGTAAAAGCTCAGTTTAGCGAAAATACTTCCGGAAAGATATTTTCTCTTGTGCCGGAAAGTCCGATTTCTTCTTTAGAAGCCGCATATTTGGTCAGAAGTGTGGCCGACTCTAAATTATCAATACAATTTAAAAAAGGAATTTCCGGGTTGGGAGATGAACTGTCGGTACCGGACAATTCCGGCGCTAAGGAGATTGGTTGGAAACCTAAAGTGTCAATGAAGGATGGGATTATGAAAACTCTTGAATCGTTTAATTACTCGCCGAATACAAATGCTTTTAAACCCGCAAAATATCTGGAGAAACAGTCCGGGAACAAAATAGTTTTACCCGAAACCATATCTTCTTTGCAGGGTATTAAAATAACACCCAGACCTGGCGGAGATCTATCCGAAGAAGCTTTTCACAAAAAAGAAGAATCACCAGGTTCTCCTAAACCTTCGGCAGAGAAAAAAAGATTTATATTGTCCGGACTATTTAAGAAACATCCGAAAGGTGTAAAAGCTAAAAGTGGTAAAAAAACTATCGGAAGCTTTGGTAATAAGGTTAAAGCCGATATTGGATACGGGTGGTCGGTTTTGGCTGTAATTTTAGCCGCGTTGATAGTTTTTATCGGTATTCCAAGTGCTTCAATTTATTTTAATGTAAAAAATGGCTTATCTTCTTTAGAAAATTCTAAGGAAAGTGTTCTACTTGTTGACTCGGAAGGTTTGTCCTCGGAAACGGGATCAGCATATAAAGATTTTAGAAACAGTTTGGCTTCTCTCAGAAGACTTAAGTGGCTTTTTTCTCTGATGGGAAAAAATAAAGAGTATGTTTCTTATGAAAAATTGCTAAGTTCGGTGATGCTTTTTTCTAAGGCCGCTAATTTTGGCGCGGAGTCTATGAAACCCCTGGAATCTCTTTTAAATTCAATCAGACCTGATAGCCCGTCAACAATCGATGCAAGTCTTTTTGAAGAAGCGAAATCAGGTATCAGAAGTGCAAATGATTATCTCAAAATGGCCGAAGCTGATATTCTTGAGGTGGACGAATCTGTTGTTCCTGAAAGATACGGAAACTACATGAAAGGTTTCAAAAAGTTGCTTCCCGATGTTCAGAAAGCTGTTGATTCGGTTTCTGTTGTAATATCCGGTCTTCCGGAATTGCTCGGAACGGATGGGGAGAAAAAGTATGTGGTTTGGTTTCAAAATTCCAATGAAATAAGACCCACAGGAGGATTTATCGGTTCTTACGCTGTGGTATCAGTTGAATCCGGAAAGATAAAAGATATTTTCATAGATGATATTTATAATCCGGATGGTCAGGTAGATATAAGAAACATTCAGTCTATACCTCCCGAACCCATCAGGAAATTTTTAGGTGAAGATGTTTTATATCTCAGAAATTCCAATTGGGATCCTGATTTTACAAAATCAGCCAAGACCTTTGATGACATTTATTTTAAAATTACGGGTCAGACAATTGATGGATATATAGCGGTTGATCTGAATTTTGTTGAAAGTTTACTAAAAGTTACCGGTCCGGTTTTTTTGGCTTCTTATAATGAAGATATCAGTGCGGAGAATATTGACGAGAGAGCTCAATATTACAGTGGCTTTGACTATAAAGAAGGATCAACTGATAAAAAATCGTTTTTGACAAATTTAGGCGGAAAGTTGCTGGAGAGAATCTTTTCCCTGAAAAAAGAAGATTTTTCTAAATTAATTGAGGAATTGATAGATTCTCTTAATCAAAGACATATTCAGGTCTACTTTTCCGATAATCAGATAAACACTCTTCTTAAGGAAAGAAGATGGGACGGATCATTGGTTGATACAAATGGAGACTATTTATTTGTTGTAGATGCCAACCTTGGCGGAAATAAATCCAATTATTTTGTTGATAAATGTATGACTTACGAAATTAATTCTATGACGAGAGATGGGCTTCTTAGGGCCTCCTTGTATATTGACTATAAAAACAATGCTGAGAGCGATGCCTGGCCGGGAGGATCATATACCGATTATGTCAGAGTTCTTACGCAAAATGGTTCTAAGTTAACAGGAGCCAAAACTATATTCAACAATTCCAACGAAGAGGATATCTTTGATAAGGTGCTGACGTCTAAAGTAGGAAAGTACACTTCCTTTGAAATCGACTTTAAACTTCCTCCGAAAAGTTCCGTCAGATTGGTATTTAATTATGATCTTCCTGTTGATTTATCTTTAACTAAGGACGATGGGATGTACTCATTGTTTTGGCAAAAGCAAGCCGGAACCAGCGACGATGCGTTTTCTTTCAAATTTACTCCCCCGTTTGGTTCTGTGGTAGAGAAAATTTCAGACGGATTAAACTTTTCGGAAGGATCTTTTGTGGCGGAAGGAATTCTTACAAAAGATACCGAATACTCTATAGATTTCAAATAGTTTTTCTTGCCTTAATCATATTAGAGCAATATAATTTAAATAATGCCTTCAGCTCAAATGCCCCAATCAAATGTACAGCACGCCGTTCCACAAAACATAATGGATGTGGAATTTAAATTGATTGGAGACCTGACAATGCGTCAGTTCTCCTATTTGCTGATATTTGGGCTTTTAGCTTATTTTAGTACTAATATCCCCGGTTTATTTAAATGGCCGACTGTTTTCTTTTTTGCCATTTTGGCATTGGGACTTGCGTTTGTTCCTGTTCAGGAACGAGGGCTTGATGAGTGGCTGGTAAATTTTTACAGGGCAATTACTTCTCCTACTCAGCGGGTTTGGAGAAAGGAGCCCCAGATTCCAACCGCATTTTTATATGATAGTTTGGCTATGGTTCAGCATGAAATGATAACTTTGGCTCCTACATCAAGCCGCAGGAAGTTGGAAGATTATTTAAAAAATACTCTGGAAGAAGGTATCGAAGATCCGCTGGATATACCTATAAAAGATTATGTTAAGAAAGTAAGAGAGGCTTATCAGGGTTATGGAAAAGCGCCTTCGGTAGGAGTATCACTTGAGCCGCCCATTGTGGGATACGAGCCTGGGAAAAAGGCTCCTGAAAGCAGAGGTGAAAAAATAAGTTTTTCCGATGTTTCTCCCGAAGAACAAGTTGTTGGAGAAGCAAAAGCTTCCGAAAAAATTTCCAGGACTGTGCATGGCCCAGCAATCAATATTTCCGAATCTGAGGTTCCCTCGCCCGTTTATCCGTCACAAGCAACAGCTTTTAGCGGAGAAATAGGTGTTGAGAGGGTTCCTGCTTCCGTGGTAAAGGCTGACAGTGTTTCCGAAGTTCCCAAAGTTTCTGAAAAGGAAGAAGGTGCAATTGACGTCGCGGAAGAGCCTGTAATAAAAAAAGCAAGGTCCGTTTACGACAGAGGATTTTATTCCGGCTTGAAAAAAGAAGCTGGTGTTGAGGATGAGGAATTGTTTACAAACGTGGCCAACAGATTGGATATGGAATCCTATGAGATTATCACACCCGATATGCATTCGGGGAGAAAATTTGTCAATCTGGTTCCATCTGGAGGAGAAATTGTACTTCCTATTAGGGGGGAGAGAGTATTAAAAACTTCGGAAGATATTTCACTTGACAAAGACATCGAAGAAAAAGCAAAGCAGCTGGAAGAATTACTTGACAAGATTCGTACAGAAGAAGGGATTGTTCCCGAAAAGGCAAGGCCGGCTGAGAAGAAAGTGGCCAAAATTGAGCCGGTTGAGCAGGTTGAGAAACATTTCCAGGAGACATCTACTGTTGGCGGGGAAGCCGAGAATGTTGTTGCTAAGTTGAAAAAGCAGAACGAAGAATTAGCCACCGAGATAAAAAAATTGAAAGAACAGATAGAGAGAAGCAAATCTTTATCCATTGATACTGATACTCAGGAGCGTCTTCTCAGAAAACTTGAATATCAGAAAGGTGATTTTGCTTCCAGCTATGCTGAGCTAAAAAAGCAGATTCAGGACCTTCAAAAGAAACTGGATGAAAAAGTGATTGTTTCAACGGGAAAAGATTTTGTTGATAAATTGAAAAGACAACTTCCTGTTTTGACGAATACTCCTAATATAATATCCGGAGTAGTCAGGGACTCTTCCGGAAATCAATTAAGTGATATGCTGATATTAGTAAAAAATTCAAGAGGAGATACAGTAAGAGCTTTGAAAACGAATTCTCTTGGTCAGTTTGTTGTTTCTACACCATTGCAGAATGGTACGTACACCGTAGAAGTAAGTCCTTCAAACAAAACTGACCTAACTTTTGCTATAATCCCTGTTGAAGTTAGAGGGGGGATAATCCCTACTTTAGATATAGTTGGAAAATAATATGACTGCCCAAAATACAACATCTACAACTCAGGATCATTTAGACATTTTTGACATTAAGGATAATCTTACCGTTTTAAAGAATGGTACGGTGTGTGCAGTTATACAGACAACAGCTGTAAATTTTGATCTTCTTTCAGAAATTGAGCAGGATGCTACCATAGCAGCATTCTCTATGCTTTTAAATTCAATTACTTTCCCGATTCAGGTGGTTATAAGATCAAGAAAGCTTGATATCTCTAAATACATTGAAAAGATAAGGAAAGTGGAATCAAAGATTACCGACCCTTTGTTAAAACACCAGGCGGAGTCTTACAGAAAGTTTGTACAGGAGGTAATAAAAGTAAATGAAGTTTTGGATAAAAAATTTTACGTGGTCGTTCCGACTAATTCTGCTACAGCTTCTTTTCAGAAAGGAAGCTCTCCGTTTGATTGGTTAGTTAAATTATCGGGGGCACAGAACAAAAGAGTGGATATTAATCTGGAAAAGGTTTTGCAGGATGGGAAGATAGAGTTGGATCCCAAAGTAGATCATGTCATAAGAGAGTTCGGAAGAATTGGTATTAAATGCAAACAACTCAACACGCAGGAGTTGGTTGAGTTGTATTTTGACATATACAATCCGAGCAATATTTACGGTCAGAGGATAAGAACAAATGTAGATGATTATAAAACAGCCGTTGTAAATCCGGCTATCATTGAGGAATAATTTGATATGGCCTTAAACATTTTTGATTTATTTAAAAAAACCGCAAAAACTCCTGCTTCTAAGGGAAATACAGGGGAGACCGTGGGAGGAAAAACTCCCCCCGAAATATTAGCTGAAGGAATGGTTAATGTCAGAGACATCATAGCCCCGTCCGCTATAGAAGTTGATTTTAACAACATTAAGATCGGGGACATGTACTATAGAACATTCTTTGTTTCCGGCTATCCAAGATTTGTTGGTGCAAATTGGCTTTCTCCTGTAATAAACTTTGACCATACTCTTCTTATCTCTATGTTCTATTATCCCGTGAAGTCAAAAGTTATTCTGGACGATCTCAGGAGAAAAATAACGGAATTAGAGGCTACAACTATGTCAAACAGAGAGAAGGGAAAAATAACTGACCCGGTGGTTGAAGCGGCTTTGGAAGATGCTAACGCGTTGCAGGAACAATTGGTAAAAGGCGTTGAAAAATACTTTCAGTTTTCTTTTTATATAACTATTCCTGCGTATGATCTTGATGAGTTAAATAACGTAAGTTCTAAGTTAGAATCGTTGCTTGCTTCTCTTTTGCTAATTTCCAAAACTGCTGCTCTCCAAATGGAAGATGCTTTCAGGTCTTCGATTCCTACGGGGATAGATAGGTTGATGATTACCAGGAATATGGATACAACCAGTTTGGCAACTACTTTTCCGTTTACATCATCCGATCTGACAATGGAAGAGGGGATAATGTACGGAATAAATAAACACAATGGTTCGTTGGTAATTTTTGATAGGTTTTCAATGGAAAACGCTAACTCCGTAGTATTTGCTAAATCCGGAGCAGGAAAATCCTATTTTGTTAAACTGGAAGCTTTAAGGCACTTGGTTTTTGGTGTCCAGGTTCTGATAATAGACCCCGAGGAGGAGTATAGAAATTTGTGCGAAGTTGTAGGGGGAAATTATATTAGCTTTTCTGCTAATTCAAAGCAGAAGATAAATCCTTTCGATCTTTCTGGAATAATAACGGAAGGTGAAAATGAGTTAGGACAAAAATTAATTTCTCTCATTACCCTTTTGAAATTAATGATCGGTCAATTGAACGCAACGGAAGAGGCCATTTTAGATAGAGCTTTGATTGAAACCTATAGAATGAGGGGAATTACTACTGATCCTGAAACACAGGCTACTAAAGAGCCTCCCGTAATGGAAGATCTGTATAAGGTTCTTCTGGGAGGGAGTGAGCCGGAATCAAGAAGTATGGCTGACAGACTAGAAAAGTTCATCAAAGGTTCTATGGCAGGAATATTTGATTCGCAATCCAACATAAATTTGGAAAGCAGTATGACGGTATTTTCAACTAAGGATTTGGAGGAAACCCTAAGACCAATTGCTTTTTACATGATTTTGGATTTTATCTGGACCACTATAAGAAGGGATCTGAGGAAAAGAATCCTGATAGTAGAAGAGGCCTGGTATTTAATGCAAAATGCTGATAGCGCAAGATTTATATACGGTATCGCCAAAAGAGCAAGAAAATACTATTTAGGTCTAACTACAGTTTCCCAGGATGTTGATGACTTCTTAACTTCGGAATACGGAAAAGCTGTCGTAACGAATTCCTCTATACAGATGCTATTTAAACAGCATCCCGCGGCAATAGATAAAGTGGTTGATACATTTTATCTATCGGAAGGAGAAAAGAGATTTTTGCTCTCCGCCGGGGTTGGTGAGGGTCTGTTTTTTGCGGGCGCGAACCATGTTGCTATCAGAGTTATGGCCTCAGAAGCCGAACACAAACTTATTACCACCAATCCGGAAGAAGTATTGAGGCTCAGGGAGGAAAGAAGAAAACAGGAAAATAAGAGAAATGGCGAGCTTGGTCTTGGAAAACCGGAACAGCAAGTTTATAAACCTTACAAACCTCCGGAACCCATGGATGAATATAAAACTTTTGATGAAAAAGGAAATGTGAAGCCCGAATATGAAGCTGAAAAAATTTTAGGTCAGAAGGTGGCTGTTGGCGGCAATAGTGGGGAGAATGTTAGTTCTGTGCCGGTCGATAACGCCTTTGCGTCGAAAGACCCCATGTCAAAAAATATAGTATTGGAAAATAATATTGATAACGCTCGCGCTCCCAGGACTCCTCAAAGAAGGGAACAGGTCAATCTTAACTCGGTTAATCGGGAGAAGAATTTCGCAAGCAACGAACCTTTAAATCGGGAAGTTCCAGGAGAGAGGGCCAACAAAACAAATCTGGATAGCAGGGTAATAGAATTAAGACGAAAAATGCTTCAGGAGGATGACAGCTTTATGAATGGTTCCCCATCCGCTGAAGATATATTGGAGTCGGTGGAAGAGATGAAAAAGAAAAAGCAGGGAATCGGCAGAATAAACGGAGAAAATGCAATAAGTGAGGGTGGAAGTGTGATCACAAGCAGGACAATGGGTGAAGAAAATAAAGCAAATAATATACTGGATAACTCTAACCAAAATCAGAAAAGTATATCTGAGACCGGAGATTTGCCTATTAATACCGGTCAAAAATAATCTTTAATTTTCCTCGGATTTGAATATAATCGAAATTGTTGTTACAACAAAATTATTTAAAAGCCCGTATCTTAAATCTGCATCGGCATTATTACGTGAACAAAATCTTTTTGTGAATCCGGAACAAATGTGCACGGTGAAACATTTCCGTTTGAGCTGAAATAAATTCTTTCCGATTTTACATTGTTCAAAAAATCCAGAAGATATTTTGAATTGAACGCAATCTCTATCAGATCGCCTTCAACTTCGGCCGGGATATTACTCTCATGCTGGCCGGTCTCCTCGGAGAGAGATGTAATTTTCATTTTTCCCTCGGGATCAAAGCGGATCTTAATTGTGCTATTCCCCTCTTTTGCAAAAATATCAGTCAGTTTTACCGCTTCGGCAAATTGCATGGTGTCAAAGTTCGCTTTTATTATGTGCTCGGTAGGTATTATTTTTTTATAATCCGGGTAATCTCCGTCAATAACCCTTGTAGCAATCAATGTATCTTCGGATTTGAATAGTCCGAGGTTTTCATTTTGATTTAGAGCGAACTCTATCGGTTCCTGTGAAGAAGAAAATATTCTCCCGACTTCTACGAGGGTTTTGGCGGGTATAACAACTCTAAAATCTGCAATATCACCCTGAATTTTAATTGTTTTTTCAGAGAGCCTGAAACCGTCAGTTGCCGTAACGGTAAGTTTATTTTTTGAATAATCCATGTATATTCCGGTGAATATTGGTCTGCTTGTATCCACTCCTGAAGCAAATGCTACAACGCTCACTACATCATTTAATGTGGCAGGGTCAATTGATAATCCTTTTGCATTTTTTGGGAATGTAGGAAGTTCCGGAAAATCCTTAGAACTGCTCCCGTTGAATCTCGATTTGGTCGTCTTTGAGCTGATTATTAAAATCTCATCTTTAACCTGTGCTTCCAATGCTCCCGGTGACAAGTTTGAAATAAAATCCTTTAATAACTTTGCCGGAACAGTTACTGAACCTTCTTCTTCAATCGACGCCCCGACATATGTGGTGATTGCTGTCTCAAGATTAGTAGCTGAGAGTTTTATTCTTCCTTTATCGGTTTCTATCAGAACGTTCGAAAGTATCGGCAGGGAGCTTTTCGCCGGTATAGCGTGCATTATGGTCTGCAATCCTTTGGAAAGATTTTCCTGTAAAAAAGAGAATTTCATAATTAGTTTTTACCCTTTTCCTTTTTTGATTTTTTCTTTAATTTTAAGACCACTCTTCTATCTTCTCCTTCTCCCGTGCTTTCGGAAACTATATCATCATATTCGGAAACCATTAAGTGTATTTGTCTTCTTTCCCATGGATTCATTCTCGGAAGTTCTGTGTCTTCCTGAAAAAACCTCACTTTATCTATAAAATTTCTTGCCATATCTTGAAGTTTTTCTATTTTTCTATCTCTGTATCCGTTTACATCAATTGTTATAATTGGTTGTGTCTGCGTCTGTTTAAAAACAATTAATTTTAAAATATTTTGGAGCGCGTCCAAAGATTGTCCTCTGAAGCCTATCAGAAAATTTAAGTCGTCTCCCATAATATTGATTTTGAAATTATTTTCCTCTATTTCTTCAACCTCTGCTTTGGGAGAAACACCTATGTACTCAAGTATTTTATCTAAGTTTGTTTTTAATATTTCTTTTGTTTTCATTTTATTTTTCCTTAAGATTATATAACAGTAGGCAATATCAGATGTCACTTCTTTTTATCGGATTTCTTCACGAACCAATCTTTTAAACCTCCCCAACCCGAGAAATAATAGGTCTGTCCTATCTGAAAAAGCGTTGACACGAATATGTAAAGCATCACTCCGGAAGGGAGCGTAATTCCGAATATAAAAAACATCAACGGCATTATGTATTGATTTTGTTTTTGCATTGCCTGAGCTATGTCATCCGTTTGGCTTGGGGTGTGTTTAACGGCTTTAGTCGATGTTTTGGAGTACGGAGATATCATTTTCGTGGCGATGAATTGGGCTACTACTGTAAGCACTGTGAGTATCAAATAAGGATCGGGTTTTATCAGATCAAGATATAGAAATTTTGTAGCCAATGATTCTCCGGGTGAAAATTTAAACGCGTCAAAATATATATCCGCATTTAAAGCCGCTAAATCTGTTGCCATTGTGAGTTTAACCAGTGCTCTGTAGATGGCTATCATCAGAATAAATGTGATTATGGTGGTAATGCACCCTGCGCCCGGATTTATTCCATGCTTTTTAAAAAGTTCCATCTGAAGTTCCGCTTGCTTTTTCTTGTCGTATTTAAATTTTTGATTAATTTTTTGTAGCTCAGGTTGAATGTCCCTTTGCTTCTTGGCCATTTTTATGGACGGAAGCGTTACAGGAATAAGAATCGCTTTAGCTATTATAGTGAATAGTATTATTGATAATCCCAGACTATCGGTTAGCCTGTACAGCGCCATGAGAAAGTTGAAAATCGGATTTATTAAAATTGTGTTCCACATATTTTTCTTTTTAAATTTTTATTATTTTACAGGATCGTAGCCGCCTTTGGAAAACGGATTGCATCTCAGTATTCTCCAAAAACCCATTAATCCCCCTTTTAAAACCCCGTATTTTTCAATTGCCTGATAAGTATACTCCGAGCAGGTGGGTGTGTATCGGCAAACTTTTATTCCCTTGTTATCAAGAGAAAGGTGCTTCTTGTAAAATTTTATTAAATTCAGCGCTAATTTCTTCATAGCCTTTGTTTTGGCAGGAAATTTTCGGGTGTATAACTACCCAGATATTATCTTTTCCTATTTTCTCAAGATTGTTTCCTACGATTTCCCTAAATATTCTTTTTACTCTGTTTCTTTCAACGGCTTTTTTGCTGAATTTGTTTGAAACTACAATCCCGACTTTTGTCGGCCCATTATAGTTTTTGGGCCTCAGAAAATATATGTGAAAGTATTTTCCGTTAAAATATTTCCCGTACTTTCTGGTTATATTAAATTCAAAGTCCGAAGAAAGCCTGTTTTCCCTTTTAAGCATTGAGATATCTTTATAAAATACGATTATCTTTTGTTTTCTACCTTGCTTCTTTTAGAAACCGCGATTTTTTTCCTGCCCTTGGCTTTTCTCCTCTTAATGACATTCTTGCCTCCGGGTGTGGACATCCTTTTCATAAAGCCGTGCTTTTTAATGCGTTTCCTTTTTTTAGGTTGCCATGTTCTTTTGGTTTTAGGCATATTTACAACTCCTTAATTACAGGTGGAGTTTATAAGATATTTGAGGTATAGTCAACAATATGAACGGGCCAAAGCCGATAATAAAATTTGAAGATTTCGCAAAAATTGATATGAGAATCGGCAGGGTTGTTTCTGCCGAGGAAATCATAGGTTCCGATAAGCTTATAAAGATGGAAGTGGATTTTGGAAATATGGGAAAAAGGCAGATTCTGGCCGGAATAAAATCCTGGTACAAACCCGATGACCTTGTCGGAAAGAAGCTCCCTTTTGTTGTGAATATAGAACCTAGAAAAATGATGGGTTTTGAATCTCAGGGAATGCTTTTGGCCGCCGATTCCGACGGAAGCGCCGTGATTTTATTTCCGGAAAAAGATGTGGAAAACGGAACTTTGATTAGGTAATTTCTCATGGTTTCAAAAAAATCCGGAACTTATTACATTAAAACTTTCGGGTGTTATGCCAATGAGGCTGATTCTGATCTTATTGCCGGTGTGCTGGAAAAGCTGGGTTTTAGGGAATTGAAAATAAAAAAGAGCAACGAAACGTATGAGATAAGGTACGCGCTCGAAAAAGCGGA